>Ga0209795_10002125_pt1 | contig 11345 bp, 12 predicted proteins | sample AgamicOrMarz_FD_187166 | JGI IMG/M metagenome (GOLD analysis project Ga0209795, IMG submission 187166) | Agave microbial communities from Guanajuato, Mexico - Or.Ma.rz (SPAdes) (version 2) | ecosystem: Host-associated > Plants > Phyllosphere > Phylloplane/Leaf | place: Guanajuato, Mexico...
TTGCTGGTCCCGTATTGAATAAATGCTGGATTGTCAAGACTAATGTCTTGGAGAGCTATCTTACATTGTAGGTGCGAGAATTTTTTTCGTGTTTTAAGCAATGAGATGCCCTTCTCATTGCTTTTTTGTGTTTAATCGGGGAAAAATATGAATTACTTCTAGAGAAGGGGAAAACAAACATGGGGATAATTGTACAAAAATTCGGAGGCACTTCGGTTGCTAATGTAGAAAGAATTTTAAATGTCGCGTCATGTGTAAAAGGTGAGGTTGACCGGGGAAATAATGTGGTTGTTGTTGTTTCTGCAATGGGTAAATCGACGGATACACTTGTCGGTTTAGCAAAGGAAATTTCAGCGCAGCCTAATAAACGGGAAATGGACATGCTATTATCGACTGGGGAACAAGTAACAATTTCGTTACTGTCCATGGCTCTCAACCAGCAAGGGCTTGACGCCGTATCCTTTACAGGCTGGCAGGCAGGTATTACGACAGAACCAGTCCATGGGAATGCCCGGATTTCTAATATTAAAACAGCAGCGATTGAATCACAGCTTGAATCTGGCAAGGTGGTTATTGTTGCAGGATTCCAAGGAATCACTGAAGACGGTGAAATTACCACACTTGGCCGCGGCGGTTCCGATACTACAGCCGTTGCTCTCGCTGCAGCCCTTAAGGCAGATAAATGCGACATTTATACTGATGTAACGGGTGTTTTTACAACGGATCCAAGATATGTGAAGAGTGCTCGCAAGCTATTATCAGTATCGTACGATGAAATGCTCGAGTTAGCTAATTTGGGTGCAGGTGTACTTCATCCACGAGCAGTGGAATTTGCGAAAAATTATCAAGTTCGGCTTGAAGTTCGTTCGAGCATGGAGAAAACAGAAGGAACAGTTATTGAGGGGGAAGCAGCAATGGAACAAAACTTAGTAGTCCGCGGAGTCGCATTTGAAGACGAAATAACAAAAGTAACAGTATTAGGATTGGCAAATTCATTAACCAGTCTATCAACCATCTTTACAACACTTGCTGAAAATCATCTAAATGTGGATATTATTATCCAGAGCACAACAGAAGGCGGTTCTGCGAATTTGTCATTCTCAATTCATACGGATGATCTATTAGAAACATTAAAGGTCCTAGAAAACAATAAAGCAGTACTTAATTATGAGCAAATTGATGCTGAAAACAAATTAGCGAAGGTGTCAATCGTCGGTTCAGGGATGATCTCCAACCCTGGTGTCGCAGCAAAGATGTTTGAGGTTCTCGCTGCAAACAACATCCAAATCAAAATGGTCAGCACATCGGAAATTAAAGTTTCGGCCGTAGTAGAAGAAATAAATATGTTAAAAGCAGTAGAAGCTTTACACGAAGCATTCGGACTTGCAGTTCAATAAAAAAGAATGGTGTCAGGCACTATTCGGTGCCTGACACCATTTTCGATTAGTTTTTTTCCCATTTCACTGTGAAAACAACTTTATTTGATTTTTTGACTGGATGTTCGAAGGTTTCGGCGTTGGCTTCTTTTTGCATTTCAATTTGTTGGGCTAGGAATCCTGCTTCGAGTTGGAAAAAGTGTTCAGCCTTGGACTTAACACGTGAAACAATGAGCGGACTTATTAATTCAAATTGGAACTCTGTTTTATTTTCTTTCACAAGTTCCAACTGGCCCCATGAGGCCTTGGCGAAGAAATCAATAATCTGTCCTAGATCCAGTAATGGATATTTTCGTGCAAGTCGTTTTCCGGCCCAATATAAAATTTCAGGTGTATCTTTCCCTAAAATCTCAGGCAAAAGAACTTCCCTGATTAATTCATAGCCGAAGATGGATATGGTTCTTGGTTCATCAGTATCGATCATTTCATTCATAACTGTACTATTATTCACAAGCTTCCCCTCTTTCTATCATTCTATTATATACACTTTTGGTTAATTTTCAGTACAGTTTTTCTAGTTATAATGAATCAAATTTAGCTTAATTTTTTGTTATTTTGCAATATCTTACCTTGTTTTCCATGATAATTATCATTCCCGTTGTGAAAAAAATAACAACAGTTATATCTTGGTAATTTACCATGAAAATGTTATGGTTGATAAAATATTTTCCACTCGCTATAGGGAAAATGACTACTCTATTATAATTTCAATATATTTAAAAAATTTTATTTTTTGCAAGATAAGTGTATCCGTTTTCTTGACGCTCTTAAATGATGGGAGTAAAATGGACTTGTCACATTATTGTCACAGTGATGCTAGGTTTCAAACTAATGGGATTTAAATTGATAGAAACTGAACATCATTTTTTTTAAACATTATAGGGGGGTAAATTTATGGCAGGTAATCGAGAGTTTGTTTATCGGAGATTGCATTCGTTGCTTGGAGTTATTCCAATCGGGATCTTTGTCATGCAGCATCTGATTGTGAATCACTATGCAACAGAAGGGGTAGAATCCTTCAACAAAGCTGCGAACTTTATGGGGAATCTTCCATTTCGCTATGTTTTAGAAACTGTAATTATTTATTTACCGATTTTATTCCATGCAATCTACGGGCTGTATATCGCTTTTACAGCTAAAAACAATGCAAGTCAATATGGTTTTTTCAGAAACTGGATGTTTTTGCTACAACGTGTGTCTGGTGTAATTACACTAATTTTCATCACATGGCATGTGTGGGAAACTCGTATCGCTGCGGCTTTTGGAAATGAAGTTAACTTCCAAATGATGCAAGATATTTTATCATCCCCATTCATGTTTGGTTTTTATGTTGTTGGTATCATTTCAGCGATTTTCCACTTTGCAAATGGATTGTGGTCATTCTTGGTTAGCTGGGGCATCACTGTATCGCCTCGTTCTCAAGTAATTTCTACATACGTGACAATCGTGATTTTCTTGGCTCTATCCTTTGTTGGTGTAACGACATTATTAGCTTTTGTATAACTAATGAAATGATTGAACGGAAAAATATTGGATTTTGGATTAAGGGAGTGAGTCACGAATGAGTAAAGGTAAGGTTATTGTAGTCGGCGGTGGTTTAGCTGGCTTAATGGCAACGATAAAGGTTGCAGAAACAGGAACACCAGTAGAATTATTTTCTTTAGTGCCTGTTAAACGCTCTCACTCTGTTTGTGCACAGGGTGGTATTAATGGAGCAGTAAATACAAAAGGTGAAGGCGATTCAACATGGATTCACTTTGATGACACTGTTTATGGTGGAGATTTCTTGGCTAACCAGCCGCCAGTAAAAGCAATGTGTGATGCAGCACCTGGAATTATTCACTTAATGGACCGTATGGGAGTTATGTTTAACCGTACTCCTGAAGGATTACTTGATTTCCGCCGCTTTGGTGGAACACAGCATCACCGTACTGCATTTGCCGGAGCAACCACTGGTCAACAGCTACTTTATGCATTAGATGAACAAGTTCGCCGCGAAGAAGTGGCAGGTCTTGTAACAAAATATGAGGGCTGGGAATTCCTAGGTGCAGTTGTTGATGACGATGGTGTGTGCCGTGGGATTGTTGCTCAAAACTTAAAAACAATGGAAATTAAATCCTTCTCAGGCGATGCCGTAATCATGGCTACAGGCGGCCCTGGTATTATTTTTGGAAAATCAACTAACTCTGTTATTAATACAGGTTCTGCTGCATCAATCGTTTACCAGCAGGGCGCCTATTATGCGAATGGAGAAATGATTCAAATCCACCCGACTGCCATTCCAGGCGATGATAAACTTCGCTTAATGAGTGAATCTGCTCGTGGTGAAGGTGGACGTGTTTGGACATATAAAGATGGAAAGCCTTGGTACTTCCTAGAAGAAAAATATCCTGCCTATGGAAACCTTGTACCACGTGATATTGCAACACGTGAGATTTTCGATGTGTGTGTAAATCAAAAACTCGGAATCAATGGCGAGAACATGGTCTACCTTGATCTTTCTCATAAAGATCCACATGAATTAGATGTTAAACTCGGTGGTATTATCGAGATTTATGAAAAGTTTATGGGTGATGACCCTCGTAAAGTCCCAATGAAAATCTTCCCAGCTGTTCACTATTCAATGGGTGGCCTTTGGGTTGATTATGATCAAATGACAAACATTCCAGGGTTATTTGCAGCTGGTGAATGTGATTACTCACAACATGGTGCGAACCGTTTAGGTGCCAATTCCTTGCTTTCCGCCATTTACGGTGGAATGGTCGTTGGACCAAATGTAGTGAGGTACATCAAAGGTCTTGAAAAGAGTTCTGATGCCGTATCTTCTACAGTATTTGACCGTCATGTTAAAGAACAAGAAGATAAGTGGAATGCCGTTATGTCTCTAGATGGAAATGAAAATGCTTATATTCTTCATAAAGAGCTTGGCGAATGGATGACGGATAATGTAACCGTTGTTCGCCACAATGACAGACTATTAAAAACGGACGAGAAAATTCAAGAACTATTAGAACGTTACCAAAACATTAACATTAATGATACATCTAAATGGAGTAACCAAGGGGCAGCCTTTACTCGTCAATTACAAAACATGCTGCAATTGGCTCGTGTTATTACGATTGGTGCATACAACCGGAATGAGAGCCGCGGTGCTCATTATAAGCCTGACTTCCCTACACGTAATGATGAGGAATTCTTAAAAACAACAATGGCGAAATTTGTTGACAGCTCATCCGCACCGGCTTTCCATTATGAAGATGTTGATGTTTCATTAATCAAGCCACGCGAACGCAATTACGCAAAAAGTTAAGGGGGAGTAGGAAAAATGTCTGATACTAAAATGGTGAAATTTATTATTTCACGTCAAGATAACGAAAATGCTGCTCCTTATGAGGAGGAATTTGAGGTTCCTTATCGTCCGAATATGAATGTCATTTCGGCGTTAATGGAAATCCGTAAAAACCCTGTCAATGCGAAAGGACAAGCATCTACCCCAATTACATGGGATATGAACTGTTTAGAAGAAGTTTGCGGTGCTTGTTCGATGGTCATCAACGGCAAACCGCGTCAATCTTGTTCAGCACTGATCGATCAGTTGGAACAGCCAATTCGATTAGCGCCAATGAAAACATTCCCTGTGGTGCGTGACCTTCAGGTTGACAGAAGCAGAATGTTTGATGCCTTAAAGAAAGTAAAAGCATGGATTCCTATTGATGGGACCTATGATTTAGGACCTGGTCCACGTATGCCTGAGACAAAGCGTCAATGGGCATATGAACTTTCTAAATGTATGACTTGTGGCGTATGTCTTGAGGCTTGCCCGAACGTAAATAGCAAATCAAACTTTATTGGTGCACAGCCGCTTTCACAGGTTCGTCTTTTCAACGCACATCCAACGGGTGCTATGAATAAGGCAGAACGACTTGAAGCGATTATGGGAGATGGCGGACTTGCTAACTGCGGTAATTCACAAAACTGTGTTCAATCTTGTCCAAAAGGTATCCCATTAACAACCTCTATTGCTGCATTGAACCGTGATACAACCATTCAGGCTTTCAGAAGCTTCTTTGGCAGTGACCACGCATAATAGGGCAAAAACCTTCTTTTCTCATGTGGAAAAGAAGGTTTTTTGTCGTTTATGGGCGAATAATTGCATTGGTTCTTTCGGTTGCTGTTTGTTATACTCTTATTAATGTAAAGCCCGATAGAAAAGGATGGTTTTTATAGGTGAAATATAAATTTCCGCTGTTTATTATTTTGACAGGACTCGTTTTAGTAGGGATTGGACTCTGGCAGTTTATCAATGTGAAGACACAAACCCATGCATCGCTCCAGGAAGCGAAGGAACTAATCGCCGATCAGCCTGCGGTTGCTCCTAAAAAGAGGGTTGAAAACAGCCCGTCTCCTAATATGGGGGAAACAGTCGGACTATTAGCCATTCCAAAAATTAAGGCAGAGTTAGCTATTGTTGAAGGAACGGATCCAGATGACCTCGAAAAAGGCGTCGGTCATTATAAGGGTGCCTATTTTCCTGGTGATCAAGGGCAAATTGTTTTATCGGGACACCGTGACACCGTTTTTCGTAAATTAGGAGAGTTAAAGCTTGGTGATTCACTAAAAATGGAAATGCCGTATGGTTCATATACTTATGAAATCATTGATACGAAGATTGTCCAGGCTGATGATACTAGCGTTATTACGCTCCAACACGAAAAAGAGGAATTAATTTTAACAACTTGTTATCCGTTTAGTTATGTAGGGAATGCACCAAAGCGATATATTATTTATGCAGCACTCAAAAGTTCCTAGCGATTAGGAGCTTTTTTTTTACAAAAATCAATCTCCTTTCAGTAAATATAGTCACTACATTTGTATTGTTCACATAAGATATGTTGACTAAATATATACCCACCCCGTGTTCATAACTGGCGAAGGCAAGGAGGGTTACAGTACTTGAAGGAGAATGTTTATAATCATAAGCCGTTACTCACCAAACGTGAAAGAGAAGTATTCGAGTTATTAGTACAAGACAAAACAACGAAAGAAATCGCTGGTGAATTATTTATAAGCGAAAAAACGGTTCGGAATCACATTTCAAATGCCATGCAAAAGCTTGGTGTAAAGGGGCGTTCTCAAGCTGTTGTAGAGCTCCTTCGAATGGGAGAGCTAGAACTTTAACTCTGACCGGCATCCTTCAGGGGACGCCGGTTTGAGTTTGAATAGATATGTCATAAAAAAGGTAAGCATCCGAGATGCTTACCTTTTTTGAATCCAATGCAGATGATTGATACTTGAAATACTTAGCCGCTTAATTGAATGCAGGTATTCTTATCATCCTTTTTAACCAAGAGGATGTACCACTTAATAAGAATGCTGCTCTAAAACCTAGAATGAGTAAGGTTGAGAATAAGCCGTAAAATATATTCAAAGTATATCCCTCCACATTGAAGTTTTCGTGTTAACAAGTAACACTAAGATTATTGTTCATCTGGAATCGAATTTTATTCGGTGTTCATTGCTAGGGTATACAACCATCCTGATTTAAAGTGATTTTTAAATGAATTTCTCCATAATTTGTGAATAAACTCTCATAAATAAATTGATAATCTAGTTATAGACCTTTAAAATAAATTTAGGATAAAAGAAATAATGCTTTTATCTCAAAAAGGATGTTTTTCTTGGAAATCAAACAAGTACAAACGGAACTTGCGGGTTTTATAGGGAGGACACTCCGTGAAAATTTCGGAAAAGGTCCCGAATCAGTTTTTGTTTCCTATAATCACTCGGTAATGACAGTCTATTTACGGAACTTTATTACGCCTTCTGAAAGTGTTTTGTTAGGGCAGCAACAAGAAACCATTGTTCAAACCACAAGGGATTTGTTAATGCAAACATTAATTCCTGAGTTTAAAGCCTATATTAAAATACTGACAGATATGGATGTAAATGAATTTTATTATGATTGGGGATTACATAATAAAAGTGGCTTATTTGTTTGTATAGGCTCTCCCTCTACCGAAGGCGAACCTCAATCTGAAAAAAAATATAATTATCATGGTCAAGATGCTCTTCACCAAGAAATAAATAGAATTAGTCTTCAAGCGGAAAAAAAACCAGAGGAAGTCGTTTCTTATTTATTAAATGAACGGACGCTGGTGGTTATTCGAAACGGAATTCTTGTTCCGATTGAAAAGGAGTTAATTCGAATAGGAAATTTTGAAGCATTAAGGCTTGCGAAACGGAACCTTGAGAAGCGATTATTACATGGCAGCGGTAATTTTGAATCGATCCTGCAAACAAAAGTGAATGATATATTTGTGGATTGGGATTTGAACCGCGATAAAAGTGTAATCGTACTGATCTTATCACCAAAAGCATAGAGGCAGAAATGGGCTAGACAATTGCGATTGAGCTAGACATAAGCCAAGATGGGGTACCTCCTATCTTGGCTTTTTATTTTATGGGGGAAGGAATAGATAAACAGAGATGAAAAGTTCTACGAAAAATAATAAACATTATAAAAAAACGATAGAAAAAGAAATAGAAAAACGCGAAGAATCCTATCGGGATTTAGTTGAATATTCCCCTGATGCTGTGATTATTGCTAGCGGAGATGAAATTTTATTTATCAATGAAACAGGGGCTAATTTATTTGGAGCATCTAGAAAAGAAGATATTCAGCAAAAGAAAATAGTCGATATGATTCATCCTGACTATCATAGATTTATTAAAGAACGAGTGGAAATTATTGATCGCGGGGAAGCAACAGACTTTCAAGAGTATATATTGTTCCGGTTGGACGGAACCACTTTCGAGGCGGAGGCAAAAGGGATTCCGACGATTTTTCAAAATAAACCTGCACGGCACATTATCATCCGGGAAATCACCCAGAGAAAGAAGACGCTTGAATTATTGCTAAACGCGGAGAAATTAAACGTTGCTGGACAATTGGCAGCTGGGATTGCTCATGAAGTACGAAATCCGCTCACGGCTATTAAAGGTTTTCTTCAACTTATGGAAACACAATTACATGATTATAAGGGTTATTTTGATATTATCCAATCTGAAATCAATCGGATTGAACTGATCCTCAGCGAATTATTGGTATTAGCAAAACCTCAAGATTTGAAGTTTGAACCTGTACTTCTTCAAACCTTAGTTGAAGAGGTGAAGACGCTGATTGATACGCAAGCTATTTTGAAAAACATTCACATTAAATTTGTAAACAATTGTGGAAACCTAATTATCAACGGCGATAAAAATCAACTAAAACAGGTCGTAATTAATTTTTTGAAAAATTCAATTGAAGCGATGCCAAATGGCGGTAGCATCACGATTGAGATTAAACATCATGGGAGTCATCATGTAAAGATGTTATTTAAGGACACAGGCTGCGGCATGCCAAGACAAGTGTTAAAACGAATCGGAGAACCATTTTTTACAACGAAGGAAAGTGGAACTGGATTAGGGATTATGAATTCCAAACAAATTGTTCAAAATCATCATGGGACCGTTCATTTCTGGAGCGATGACCAAGGAACACTTATAGAAGTAATATTGCCGATTAACAAAGGAAATTCTGACTAGAGGAAAGGAGAAGGGACTTATCTAATAATGGCAGGTAAAATAAGGATAAGATGTCAGGAAGATTAAATAGGAAGGCTGAATATCACCCTTCCTATTATTAATCATTATTCCTTCGATTTGTTATAACTATATTCTACTTCGTCCGTTTTCTCATTGTAGCCGACATGTAAATCATGTCCATTGAAAAACCATAAATCCCGTTCTTCAATATAAAATAACAAGCCTTCAGCTTCGACTTTGACAATTATCTCGATTGGATAATTATCTACAGTGAAACCGAGTGAAAATCCTTCTTGGACAGGGCTGTTTCCATATACCTTCGGGTAAAACTTTACTTTATCCCCGTTTTTTAATTCGACCTCATCTTTAAACCATTTGAGTGCAGACGTACTGATTACAATTTCCATTCTTTTCTCACCTTTGGTTTTTTATTGAAATTTCCTTTGATTATTATCTCCAAAGAGTGATATTATAGTATTTTTCTAATAGTTTCAACTTGAAATTTTAGCGAAAAAAGTAGAAAATAAGGTCAAGCATGAAGACCGTCAATGATTAACAATACTTTTTAAATAGATATCTTTTTTTAGGTAGAGAAGCTTTTTATAGGGGTGTATGAGATGAAAGTCGAGAATTCAGAAAGAGCAAATAGTGACATTGTTGCAAATATTGAAAAGGATTTACGCTACATTTCTGGAATCATCAAGCAAAAGGGAAGAGAAATGTTAAGTACTTATAAAATTACTCCTCCACAATTCATTGCCTTGCAATGGCTCTTTGAAGATGGTGATATGACGATCGGGGAACTTTCTAATAAAATGTATTTGGCGTGTAGCACGACGACAGATCTAGTTGACCGAATGGAAAAAAATCTGCTCGTAGAGCGGGTGAAAAATCCAAACGATCGCCGTGTGGTGAGAATACATTTACTTGAAGAGGGTAAAAGAATCATTGATGAGGTAATTAAAAAGCGTCAAGCTTATTTAGAAGAAGTGTTGGTTGATTTCTCTTCGGAAGAAATTCAACTTCTTCAAAAAAGTTTAACGAAATTGCATCATGAAATGCGTTAAAAGAGGCGATAGGTTTTGAAACAAGCAATTGGTGTAATAGATTCAGGGGTTGGCGGATTAACAGTTGCCAAAGAGGTAATGCGCCAGCTTCCAAATGAGAAAATCATTTACTTGGGAGATACAGCACGCTGTCCATATGGTCCAAGAACCACAAAGGAAGTCAAGAGGTTCACGTGGGAGATGACCTCTTTTTTATTAGAAAAAAAAATTAAAATGCTTGTAATTGCTTGCAATACAGCTACAGCTGCGGCATTAGACGAGATTCGAAAGGAATTATCGATTCCAGTCTTAGGGGTAATTAATCCAGGAGCACGTGCAGCAATCAAGAATACAAAAAACTATCGTGTCGGAATTATTGGGACAGAGGGTACTGTAAAAAGTGGGGCTTACGAAAGAGCATTAAAATCCTTAAATAGTAGGCTTTTTGTTACAGCGCATGCCTGTCCGAAGTTTGTTCCGCTTGTAGAAAGTAACGAATTTAATGGACCGATTGCGGAGAAAATTGTCGATGAGGCTTTAAAGCCAATGCTCAATCAAAAATTGGATACTCTTATTTTAGGTTGTACCCATTATCCGCTGCTTGAGCCAGTTATTAAAAATGTGATGGGTGAATCTGTCAGCGTTATTAGCTCTGGTGACGAGACCGCTCGTGAAATAAGTGCAATCCTTCAGTATAATGGGTTATTAGATACGTGCGAGGAAGAGCCAGAACATGAATTTTACACCACTGGTTCAAGAAGGATCTTTTCAAAAATCGCCTCACAGTGGCTGGGGTTTCCAATTAACGAAGTCAAAAAAATTAAGCTATAAATCGAGCCTTCTTTATATGAAGCTCGATTTTTTTTGGTTCAAACGAAGGTGTCAGGCACCGCTCGTGGACAAATGTCCACGAGCGGTGCCTGACACCTTTTTACTATTTCTATTTATTTTTATAAATTTTGTTCTATTTTTTTGTTTAAGTCGGTCTAATTTATCACTAGGCTCGTATACATGTTAGTACAAACTGTCTTAGGGGGGAAATAGTTATGTCTAAAAATAAAGCAAAGATCCTTGTGTCGACTGTGCTTACATCAACAGTTCTACTGTCAGGTTGTGGATTGTTAGGGTCTGAAACACAAAAGGAAATCGATCCGCCAAAAAGTGTGACTATTAAGGAAGATAAAACCAGTAAGGAAACAACTGTGAAAGAAGCAGGTAAGGAGGCAAAGGCTAACACCGTTAAAACCGAGCTTTACTTGGTCGATAAAGACGGTTA
>Ga0209795_10002126_pt1 | contig 11340 bp, 13 predicted proteins | sample AgamicOrMarz_FD_187166 | JGI IMG/M metagenome (GOLD analysis project Ga0209795, IMG submission 187166) | Agave microbial communities from Guanajuato, Mexico - Or.Ma.rz (SPAdes) (version 2) | ecosystem: Host-associated > Plants > Phyllosphere > Phylloplane/Leaf | place: Guanajuato, Mexico...
GAAAAGTACTGGCCGCGAAGTCTTCAACCTGCCTTGGCTGACCCAACATCTTTCGCACCTGCCAGGTTTTCCCCCTGAAAATGTACAGGCGACACTGCTGGAACTGACGGCACAGACCATCGTAGAGTCATTGCAACACGCCCAGTCGAATACCCAGGAGCTACTGGTTTGCGGTGGCGGTGCGCACAACCGGACACTCATGAAGCGTCTGGCGGACCTGCTGCCGAAGACCAAGGTCAGCAGCACCGCAGTGTATGGCGTGGACCCCGACTGGGTTGAGGCCATGGCATTCGCCTGGCTGGCTCATTGCTGTCTCGAAGGCATCCCAGCCAACCGTCCAAGTGTCACCGGTGCCCGGGGCTTGCGTATACTCGGCGCCATTTATCCTGCCTGATCAATAATCCCGGACAACAAAACGCCGCAGGGCCGTGAGGCACCTGCGGCGTTTTGTTATTGAGCCGTCAGATCGAAAACGAAGAACCGCAACCACACGTGGTAGTGGCGTTCGGATTCTTTATCACGAAACGCGACCCTTCCAGGCCTTCCTGATAATCCACCTCGGCACCTGCCAGGTACTGGAAGCTCATAGGATCGACCACAAGGCTGACGCCTTCGCGCTCGACGATGGTGTCGTCCTCGGCCACTTCCTCATCGAAAGTGAAGCCATACTGAAAACCTGAACAACCGCCGCCCGTCACGAATACGCGCAGCTTCAAACGATCATTCCCCTCTTCATCGACCAGGCTCTTCACCTTGTGCGCGGCACCGTGGGTGAATTGCAAAGCCGTGGGGGTGAAGGTTTCTACGCTCATGCTGAATATCTCCCGGCGCTTACGCCGCCATAATGCGTCATGGCGGGCATTATCCGCTTCTCCGACAAAATCGGTCAACTATTTGAGACGCAGCGGCAAGCTACAAATTTAAAGCTTGCAGCTTGTAACTGTAGTTAAGGCAGCATACCTGCGTGTGACAGGCCTAGCCGCTCATCCAGGCCAAACAGGATATTCAGGTTCTGCACCGCCTGGCCGGACGCTCCCTTGACCAAGTTATCAATGACCGACAGCACCACGACCAAGTCACCATCCTGTGGACGATGCACGGCGATCCGGCAAACGTTGGCGCCCCTTACACTACGGGTTTCCGGATGACTACCCGCCGGCATTACATCGACGAACGGTTCGTCGGCATAACGTTTTTCGAACAAGGCCTGCAGATCTACGGAACGATCCACTACCGTCGCATACAGTGTGGAATGGATACCCCGAATCATGGGTGTCAGGTGTGGTACGAACGTCAAGCCGACATCCTTGCCCGCCGCCCGACGCAATCCCTGACGAATTTCCGGCAGATGACGATGCCCCTTGACCGCATAGGCCTTCATGCTTTCCGACGTCTCGGAATACAACGAGCCGACACTGGCGCCACGACCTGCGCCACTGACACCCGACTTGCAGTCGGCGATCAGACGCGAAGCATCGGCGAGGCCGGCTTCGAGCAGCGGCAGGAATCCCAGTTGCGTTGCAGTCGGGTAGCACCCGGGCACGGCAATCAACCGTGCCTGCCGGATTTTTTCACGGTTGACTTCCGGTAGCCCATAAACCGCTTCGTTCAACAGCTCCGGCGCGCCATGGGGCTGGCCGTACCACTTGGCCCACTCATCCGCATCCTGCAGGCGGAAGTCCGCAGACAGGTCGATGACCTTGGTCCCTGCCGCCAACAGCTCGCCTGCCAGGGCGTGGGCAACACCGTGAGGCGTGGCGAAGAACACTACGTCGCAGGCGCCAAGCGTCTTGATGTCCGGAACACTGAACGCCAGGCCATCGTAATGGCCACGCAGGTTCGGGTACATGTCGGCAACGGCGAGGCCCGCCTCGGATCGGGAGGTAATGACCACCACCTCAGCCTGCGGATGTTGCGCCAACAGACGCAGCAGCTCGACACCGGTGTAACCCGTGCCGCCGACAATACCGACCTTGACCATAGACCTGCCCTCAACGAACCCACTGGAAAGCCGTCGATGATAGGGGCGGCGCGGCCCGGCGACAACCGCCAAGGTGACGTGTGGCCGCAGGAATGACTACTATCGAACTATCGTAAATCCTGGAATATCCAAAAATGCTCTATCTGTGGCTCAAAGCACTGCATATCGTCAGCATGGTCTGCTGGTTCGCCGGCTTGTTCTACCTGCCTCGCCTGTTCGTTTATCACGCTCAGAGCGAGGACAGCATCAGCAAGGAGCGCTTCTGCGTCATGGAGCGCAAGCTGTATCGCGGCATCATGGGGCCGGCGATGATCGCGACCCTGGTATTCGGCGTCTGGCTGCTCAGCCTCAATGCTGGCGCGTACTTCTCCCAAGGGGGCTGGATGCATGCCAAGCTGACCCTGGTCGTGCTGCTGATCGGCTACCACCATATGTGCGGCGCCCAGGTGAAACGCTTCGCTCGCGGCGAAAATACCCGCACCCATGTCTTTTATCGCTGGTTCAATGAAGTGCCGGTTCTGATATTGCTGGCGATTGTAATTCTGGTCGTGGTTCGGCCGTTCTAACCCTCAATCGGCGTCACTTATCCGGGGTACTTCCATGTCGCTGCCCGCTCTGCTTGAACAACGCCTGCGCTTACCCGTCGTGGCGGCACCAATGTTCCTCATTTCCAATCCACTGCTGGTGCTGGCCTGCTGCCGCAATGGCATTGTCGGCAGCTTCCCGGCGCTGAATCAGCGCGAAAGCAGCGGCTTCAAGATTTGGTTGGAAGAAATAGAAGCAGGCCTGGCGAGATTGGAAAGTCCGGCGCCCTACGCCGTGAACCTGATCGTTCACCACAGCAATCCGCGACTCGATGCCGACCTGGCGATTTGCGTCGATCACAAGGTACCGATCATCATCACCAGCCTCGGAGCGGTAAAGGAACTGGTCGATGCAGTCCATGGCTATGGGGGGTTGGTATTTCACGACGTGACCACGCGCCGCCATGCCGAAAAGGCCGCCGAGGCCGGTGTCGATGGCCTGATCGCCGTCGCCGCCGGAGCGGGTGGGCACGCAGGGACCTGGAGCCCGTTTTCGCTGGTCGCCGAAATCCGGCAGTTCTTCGATAAAACCCTGTTGCTGGCGGGATGTCTGAACCACGGTCATCAGATTCTGGCCGCACAATTACTCGGCGCAGATTTAGCCTACTTCGGAACACGCTTTATCGGCACCACCGAAAGTCATGCGCCCGACGCCTATAAGGAGATGTTGCTCACATCCCGAGCCGCCGACATCGTGCATACTCCCGCCGTGTCCGGAGTGCCAGCCAGTTTCATGCGCCAGAGCCTGGAAAGTGCCGGCTTCGACCTCGCGGCCCTGCAAGGGAAAGGCGAAGTGGATTTCGGCTCGAAACTCAAACCGCTGAACGATGAAGCCAAGGCCTGGAAGACCATTTGGTCCGCCGGCCAGGGCGTGGGTGAGATCCATGATTTGCCCAGCGTCGACCAGTTGGTGGCTCGCCTGGACGAGGAATATCGTCAGGCGCAAGCCCGGGCGGCACAGCTGCGCGGGCAATGGCCCCGCTGAAGCAAGCCGGTCAGAACACAACATCAACCTATAGAGACAAGGATGCCGGGCATGAGTGAGACCCGCTTCAATATCGTATTCGACGGAGCCCTGCTGCCAGGCGTCGATGCCACCACCGCCAAACTCAATCTCGCCGAACTGTTCAAGAGCGATGTGAGCGCCATTGAACGGCTGTTCAGTGGCAACAAGGTGGCCCTGAAAAGCAACCTGTCCCAGAACGAGGCGCAAAAGTACCTGGAGGCACTCAATAAAAGCGGAATCGATGCCCGAATCGAAGCCGAGCCCTCCTTGCAACTGAACCTCGACGAAGTACAACACTCGCCACAACAGACGAGCGGACGCCATCCGGAATCGATCGTCGAGCCCGCGTCCCCGTATGCACCACCCAGGGCCCAGGTCGGCGAAGCCGTTGCCGAGTTCGCCACCCTCAAGCCGTTCAGCTTCGACGGTCGTATCGGGCGCCTGCGCTACCTGGCCTGGACCATGGTGTTGACGCTCGCCGTAATGCCGGTGGTCGGCCTGGGCTTCTGGCTGGGCACGACCTGGCTGCTGGCTTCCAACTCGCTGGCGGCACTGGTCGTCGGAGGTCTGTTTGCCGCGGTCATTCTGTTTGCCTTCGCCTTCGTGAGCATCCAGTTCAACGTCCAGCGCCTGCATGACCTCGGTTGGTCAGGGTGGTTGTGGCTGGTCAACCTGGTGCCATTCGTGGGCAGTATCTTCCCGTTCGTCCTCATCTTTGCCCCTGGCAATGAAGGGGCCAACCGATATGGTCCACCACCGCCGCGCAACAATACGGCGGTCAAGGTACTGGCCTCGCTGTGGCTGGTGATGATCGTGCTGATTTTCGTCGCGACCTTTGCCGGCATCTTCGGCGCGCTCCAGGAGGACTACGACAGCAGTGCCTTGAGCAGCTATGAAAGCAGCGAAACCGTCGATCCCGCCGAAGAAGCCGCAGAACCCGCCGCCGAACCCGCCGATCCTTCTGTAGACTCTGAAGAGGAACAATAAGCGCGCTTGGTGCCGGTGACCGGTCGGTTCACCGGCAACGGGCCGCTGCGATGGAGACCTGCATGACCCGTTACGCTTTGATCACTGGCGCCTCCAGCGGCCTTGGCCTGGCCATGGCCGAGGCGCTGGCCCGGCGAGGCCGCAACCTGATACTGGTGGCTCGACAGCGTGATCGGCTGGAAAGTATTGCGATAGAACTGACTCAGCGGTTTGGCGTGGAGGTATTGTTCCGCGCCTGCGACCTGAGCGAACCGTTGAGGCTTTCAGGCTTTCTCCTGGAGCTGGAGGAAGGCGAGCGGCAGATCGACTTGCTGGTCAACTGTGCTGGCATTGGCACCAGCGGTCCGTTCCTGGGCCAGGATTGGATGACCGAGCAAGACCTGATCGAGCTCAATATCCTCGCCCTCACCCGTCTTTGCCACGCAATTGGCAACACCATGGCCTTACAGGGCGGAGGCCAGATCCTGAACGTTGCATCGATCGCCGCGTTCCAACCCGGACCGTGGATGAGCACCTATTACGCCAGCAAGGCCTATGTGCTGCATTTCTCCGAAGCCCTGCGGGTCGAGCTGAAGAAGTGCGCAATCAAAGTCTCCGTGCTTTGCCCAGGCCCGACCCGCACCGGTTTTTTCGCCAGGGCACAGCTGGATGAGCAAATATGCAACACCAGCAAGTCAATGATGAGTCCGGAAGAGGTCGCACTGTATGCGGTAAGAGCATTGGACCGAAACCGCGCCATCATCATCCCCGGACGGCGTAATCGCTGGTTGGCAGTGCTACCGCGGCTGGGACCGCGGTGGCTGGTACGTAGCATTGCCGGAATGATCAACAAGTCCTATTGCCCGCGCTGACACTTCGTGCGTCAAACCCAGGCTCGCCAGTCGGGCCTTCAGTACATCCGAGCGCCACAACCCAAGGGAGAAACATCTGTGGATACTCTGTTTACCAAGATTATCAACCGGGAGATCCCGGCCAAGATCATCTACGAGGATGACCAGGTCCTGGCCTTCCACGACATTGCCCCGCAAGCGCCCGTGCATTTCCTGGTCATCCCCAAGAAGCCGATCCGCACGCTGAACGATCTGACCGAAGCTGATAAAGGGCTGGCCGGGCACATCCTGTTCACGGCTCAACGCCTGGCGCTTGAGCTGGGTTGCGAGGAAGGGTTCCGCGTAGTGATGAATTGCAATGAACTTGGTGGACAGACCGTCTATCACATTCATATGCATGTGCTGGGGCAACGCCAGATGAACTGGCCGCCGGGTTGATACCCTGACCCAACGCAAATCCTGGGCGGCTGATTGGGTTAAACTGGCCGCCGAGATTTTTCCCGGAGGTAAGCATGACTACCCAACGTCACTACTCGCCGATTGACCGCCTGCTGCTGCAAGCCGATACCGCGATGCGCACGCTGTTGCCCTTCAGTGGCCAGCCCTATCGGCCATCACCGGCCATCGTGCAGCCGGACGCGCAACTGAGTGACGAACAAACCCGCCACGTTGCTGGCTTGATGCGCATCAACCACACCGGCGAAGTGTGCGCCCAGGCGCTGTATCAGGGCCAGGCGCTGACGGCGAAGTTGCCACAGGTACGTAAAGCGATGGAACATGCCGCCGAGGAAGAAGTGGACCATCTGTTCTGGTGCGAACAACGCATTCGCCAGTTGGGCAGCCATACCAGTGTCCTGAACCCGCTGTTCTACGGTATGTCATTCGGGATAGGCGCAGTGGCTGGCTTGATCAGTGACAAGGTCAGCCTCGGCTTCGTTGCGGCGACCGAACATCAGGTGTGCAAGCACTTGGATGAGCATTTGGAACAATTGCCGGCAGAGGATGAAAAGTCCCGGGCGATCCTCGAGCAAATGCGCGAAGATGAGGAACACCATGCCGAAAGTGCACTTGAAGCCGGCGGTTTCCGCTTCCCGGCCCCCGTGAAGTTCGGCATGAGTTTGCTGGCCAAGGTCATGACCAAGAGCACTTACAGGATCTGATCAAGGCGCCGTTCACCGGAACGAAACGTCAAAAACAAAAAAAGGCGACTCCCTGACAGGAAGTCGCCTTTTTTGTCCGGAGCCTCAGCGCGGCATGTTGCGAGCGTAGAAAATCTCCAGCATTTCGTGCTTCACGCGCTCTTCCACCTGGTCGCGCTGTTCAGCAGACAGGTTGCTGGTGGCATCGCCGAACAGGTAATTGTCCAGCTCGAAGTCCTTGAGCAGCATCTTGGTGTGGAACAGGTTTTCCTGGTACACGTTCACGTCCGTCATCTGGTAGGCGTCGCGAGTGTCTTCGGAGAGGTAGTTCTGGATCGAGTTGATTTCGTGGTCAATGAAATGCTTGTGTCCTTCCACGTCGCGGGTAAAGCCACGCACGCGGTAATCCACGGTCACGATGTCCGAGTCGAACTGGTGGATCAGGAAGTTGAGGGCCTTGAGCGGTGAAATGACGCCACAGGTCGACACGTCGATGTCCACGCGGAAAGTCGCGATACCATCCACCGGGTGTATTTCCGGGTAGGTATGGACGGTGATGTGGCTCTTGTCGAGGTGGGCCAGGATGATTTCGGGCAATGGACCCGGGGACTCTTCGATCTGGCTGTCGGTCGGCGTCACCGGCTCTTCAGAGATCAGAATGGTCACGCTGGCGCCCTGGGGTTCATAGTCCTGACTGGCGATGTTCAGGATGTTGGCACCAATGATATCGACAACTTCAGTGAGGATCTGCGTGAGGCGCTTGGCGTTGTACTCTTTATTGATGTACTCGACGTAGGCCTGCTGGTCTTGCGGGGTTTCCGCATAGCAGATGTCATAGATGTTGAAGCTCAAGGTCTTTGTCAGGTTATTGAACCCATGGAGCTTGAGTTTGCTTTTCACCGTTTAAAAACTCTCTATGTATTGCGGCCCGGCCGCGTGATCAAGCATGCCCGTCAGATGCGAACGACGCACCTGCGTAGGACGGTTAACACCTCTTCGCGATGGCGATTTTGGTTGTCTGTCCAGACAAGCGACCGGTCAAGGGACCGATCACTGCCCTGAAAAAAGTGGCGCATTATGCAGACGTCAGCTTCTGATCGCCAGAGCTTGCACCGCTTTTATGATGGTTGGATGTCGATTCAACCCAACTCGATGATTTCATAGTCGTGGGTGATTTCAACACCTGCCGCGCCCAGCATGATGGATGCCGAGCAATATTTCTCGGCGGACAGCTCAATGGCACGCTTGACCTGGGCTTCCTTCAAGCCACGCCCCTTCACCACGAAGTGCATATGGATCTTCGTGAACACCTTCGGATCCTCGGTCGCACGTTCCGCTTCCAGAAAGGCCTCGCAACTTTCCACAGCCTGGCGAGACTTCTTGAGAATGCTGACCACGTCGAAGTTACTGCAACCGCCCACGCCCAGCAGGAGCATTTCCATCGGCCGGACGCCGAGGTTCCGACCACCGGCGTCCGGTGGCCCATCCATCACGACCACATGGCCGCTACCGGATTCACCGAGGAACATGGCTTCGCCAGCCCATTGGATGCGTGCCTTCATCGCCAAGACTCCACTGTCAAAAAAAAGGGTCGCCAGCTTAGCACAGCGTCTTTGTAAGGCAGCCTGTGCCGTAAGTCGCCCGGCCGTCCGTACCTAGGTAAATTCTCGAATCAATTCAGGGAGCTCTGTTAAGCTGGCGGCAATTCAATGGCGCATCGCCAGCTTTAGCGATGGCCACCCACACCTATAAAAAAACCAAACCAACACACTGCGCAGTCTTTCGGGATACAACCATGGGTGCCATTACTCCCACGCTCAAGATCAAGAACCTCGACAAACTCTTGATGCATTGTCAGCGTCGCCGTTACCCGGCCAAACACAACATCATTTGTGCTGGTGATCGTTCCGACACGCTGTTTTTCATCGTCAAGGGGTCGGTCACTATCCTGATCGAAGACGATGATGGACGCGAAATGATCATCGCGTATCTCAACTCAGGGGACTTCTTCGGCGAGCTGGGGCTGTTCGAACAGGCGGGCAAGGAACAGGAACGCAGTGCCTGGGTGCGGACCAAGGTCGAATGTGAAGTGGCGGAAATCAGCTACAGCAAATTTCGGGAGCTATCCCTGCAAGACCCAGACATTCTTTACGTCCTCAGCGGACAAATCGCACAGCGCTTGCGCAATACCACTCGCAAGGTGGGCGACCTCGCCTTCTTCGACGTAACCGGCCGCGTCGCCCGCTGCCTGTTGGAGTTGTGCAAGCAACCCGACGCCATGACTCACCCGGACGGCATGCAGATCAAGGTGACCCGGCAAGAGATCGGCCGGATTGTCGGCTGTTCACGGGAAATGGTCGGCCGAGTACTCAAGGACCTGGAAGAGCGCAATCTGGTGAGCGTCAAAGGCAAGACCATGGTGGTGTTCGGAACACGCTAGGACAGCGCCGCCAATAATTCCAGGTAAAGCGCCTCGAGTCGTTCCAGCGCGTCAGGGGCCGGGAATTTCTCGTACAAGGCGATGTGGCTCTCGGCACGCACCCGCTGCTCCAACCCGCAGGCTTCATTGAAGCGGTTGACCGCCGCGACCATCGACTCGCGTTCGTTCTCCAGCAACAGCGCTCCGTGCACCAAGCCTACGGGACGTTGGCCGCCCTTGCTCTGGCGCCAGCGTTGAGCGGTGCCGACCATCTTTCGGCCATCCAGGTTGACGTTGAATCGGCCGTCGCAGAAGGCCCCCTCTACTTCGCCCAGCGAAGCCACGCCTCCCAGCTCATCCAGCAACTGACAGATCGGGTCACACAGTCGACGATAAGCGGTTTCGATCCGACCATGATCGCCTTCGCTACGAGGAGGGGCATACACCAGGGCGATATTGACGGTAGCGGCGGACTGCGGCACCGGCTCGCCTCCGGTTTCCCGTAGCAGCACCGGCCAGCCATTGGCGGCGGATACTTCACAGGCGTAATCGAACCCCGGCAAGCGACTCAGCCGCCGAGGCATAACCAGGGCCCGGTCGTTGGGCTGCCAAAATAGCAAGCCGAACTCCCGATCGCCCGTGCAAACACCGGCCAGCAAGTCCTGTTCGGCTTGCAGACCGGTTTCTACGGCAAGGGAAATGGCTGGCGGCATCGAATCAATCCAGCGTAGAGCCTGTTACCGGAACGCCCCGCTCAGGGAAGAACAGGCGTTGCAGCTCCATACCTGGGTTTTCCGCTCGCATGAACGCTTCGCCCACCAGGAACGAGTACACATCGCTGACTTCCATCAGCTCGACATCAGCCCGGTTGAGAATGCCGCTCTCGGTGATGACCAAGCGATCCCGGGGAATGCGCGGCAACAAGTCCAGGGTGGTCTCCAGGCTGACTTCGAAGGTGTGCAGGTTGCGGTTGTTCACGCCCACAAGCTTGGTATCGAGGGTTTTCAACGCTCGCTCCAGCTCGTCGCCGTCATGCACTTCCACCAGCACATCCAGGCCTACGTCTTTGGCGACAGCCGCCAGCTCGGCCATCTTCACGTCATCCAGGGCGGAGACGATCAGCAGCACGCAATCGGCGCCCAGCGCACGCGCCTCGACGATCTGGTAGGGGTCGATCATGAAATCCTTGCGAATCACCGGCAACTTGCACGCAGCACGGGCCTGCTTGAGGTAGTCATCGGCGCCCTGGAAAAAATCGACATCGGTCAGCACCGAGAGACAGGTCGCGCCGCCCTTCTCGTAGCTCCTCGCAATGTCGGCCGGAACGAAGTGTTCACGAATGACGCCTTTGCTGGGGGATGCCTTCTTGATCTCGGCAATTACCGCCGGCTGCTTTTTCTTTGCCTGATCAATCAAAGCCTTGGCAAAACCACGGGGGGCATCCGCTGTACGCGCCAGGTTTTCCAGCTCCGCCAGACTGACCCGGGCCCTGCGCTCGGCCACTTCCTCAGCCTTGCGAGCCAGAATATTTTCCAGAACCGTTGGCACGCTCATCCTTCATTCTCCACTTTGAATACAGCGGTAAATGCACCCAGTTCCTCCAGCTTCTCCCGAGCCAGCCCCGTATGCAAGGCATCATGGGCCAGCTCCACGCCTTGCTTCAGACTGCTGGCATGGTCGGCGGCGTACAACGCGGCACCGGCATTGAGCACAATCATCTCGGCGGCCTTCTGGCCGTTTTCGGTCTTGCGACGTCCCAGGGCGTCGCGGATCAGTTCCAGCGATTGGGCCGGCCCGTCCACCGCCAGGCCGTGCAGGCTCTGGCTTTTCATGCCCAGGTCTTCAGGTTCGACCCAATATTCACTGATCTGATCATTTTTAAGTTCAGCGACGAAAGTGGGCGCTGCCAGACTGAATTCATCCAGGCCATCCTTCGAATGGACCACCAGCACATGCTTGCTGCCCAGCCGTTGCAGGACTTCGGCCAGCGGACGGCACAATGCCTGGCTGAATACACCCACCACCTGGTGTTGCACACCGGCCGGATTCGTAAGCGGGCCGAGCATGTTGAACAGGGTGCGCAAGCCAAGATCCCGACGGGGTGCGGCAGCATGCTTCATTGCACTGTGGTGGGTCTGGGCGAACATGAACCCGATGCCGACGTTATCGATGCAACGTGCCACCTGGATGGGCGTCAGGTTCAGGTAGATACCGGCGGCCTCCAGCAGGTCGGCGCTGCCGCTCTTGCCCGAGACCGCGCGATTGCCATGCTTGGCAACCGTGCATCCGGCGGCCGCGACGACAAATGCCGAGGCTGTGGATACGTTGAAAATATTGGCGCCATCGCCACCCGTCCCTACTACGTCCACCACACCGTCCAAGGTCTTTAACTCG
>Ga0209795_10002133_pt1 | contig 11312 bp, 12 predicted proteins | sample AgamicOrMarz_FD_187166 | JGI IMG/M metagenome (GOLD analysis project Ga0209795, IMG submission 187166) | Agave microbial communities from Guanajuato, Mexico - Or.Ma.rz (SPAdes) (version 2) | ecosystem: Host-associated > Plants > Phyllosphere > Phylloplane/Leaf | place: Guanajuato, Mexico...
CCTGCATCAGAAGACACGCGAGAATCGGGAAACCCCTAACACCGCGCGCAGAGGGTTCGCGTTAGTCTCCTCGAAGGAGGAGACGATCCATGAGACAGGCGTTCAATATTGCGGTGGTGCTGTTGCTTGGCTATCTGCTGGCCGACCGGGCGCTCATGCGCGCGCAGGCCGGTGAAGTAGGGACGATCACGTGCCATCAGGGCGCGGAACTCGTCAAGGCAAACGCGTTCAAGAAGGGTTTCGGAGAAGCCGGCGCAAGCAGCCAGGGTGAAAATTTCCTGTCGAGCTGCCTCGTCACGGGCCGCGGCCAGGTGGGCGATCTGATCGCTCGCGACTGATTCGCCAATCGGCTCGTTGCACGCACAACCGTCGGCATTGGCAAAAAAGCGCCTGGACCGGTGCGATCCAGGCGAAGTCATCGGTAGCCGATGACGGAGGTAACACATAGCGAACTGGCCCGCGATCGGAATGACCGGTCGCGGGCCAGTTCGTTTGGAACGGATCAAACGGGATGCGCCTTGGCGGCGCGATAAACCGCGAACCGTTCCTTCTTAGTTGCCGAAGTAAATGGACTTCGCGCCATTAGCGGACCCAGTGCGGCCCGATTGCGATGAGCCGGAAACTGCGCCGCCGTAGCTCGATATCGCCGGCTGGGCGGTGCCGTTCTGTTCGGCAACGCGGTTTTGTGCAGCCTGTAGATCGGCAGGATAGTAACGGTCGGCGCGGCTCGGCTCGTAACCCGCCTTTTCCAGTTGAACCAGTTCGGCGCGCACTTGAGCGCGAGTCACCGGCTCATTGGACTGCGCAAACGAAGCGACAGGAGCGGCCAACACAGTGGCGATAACAACGGCTTGAATGAGCGATTTCATGATTAACTACCTCCAGTTCGGTGTTTATTGCGCTACGAACCTTGTTGTTCGCAGCCAGTGATTACATTGTAGGTATGCAAACTGGAGAGAGTAATGGCGCATTTCGGTAAACTTCGTTGCTGGAAATGAGATAAACGTCTGGAGCTATCGAGGCTATATGCGCTCTCAATCGCCGCGCGTATTGAGAGCGTCATGAGCCTCATGCGCGACTTCCGACAGCCGTGTGAATGCGTGGTTCGTGCGCGCGTCGCGTTGATCGCGCGCCCGATAGAAGTCTTTGCTAAGCCACTGTCCGAGGCCGATCATCGCCGAACCTAACGCGCTTTTCATGCGCACCCAGCCGTTCTGCGCACGCGCGACATTCGTCGCCGACACGACCGCCTCCGTCGTCAATCGATCCAGTTCCGCGTGAAGAAAGTCCGCGAAATGGTGCAGCCCCTGCTGATTGTTATTCGACGACTTCTTTTCCAGTTCGACGTGCTCGGGAATGAGCGATTGATTGCTCACGCGAATGAACTGCGGTGTATCGGTACGCGCCGCGCCGGTAGTGCGGATTGCGAGTCCGACGCTTGCCGAAGCTTCAGTGCGCTTGCCGAGCGGCGCCATCTTCCACTTGTCGCAGAGATACTTCAGCAGGCTGCAATGATCGAATTGCGCATGGCAGACGCCGCTATCGCACCACGGCGAAACGAGAATGGCGGGCACGCGCACGCCGAGGCGCTTGAAGTCGAACGCGTTCGTATGCTCGTCTGGCGCCACCGCATCTGGCGGCGGCACCACGTGATCGTAAAAGCCGCCATGCTCGTCGTAAAGAATCACAAATAAAGTGCTTTCCCACAACGGCTGGTTCGAGCGCAGTGCATTGTAGGTATCCGCGATCAGCTTCTCCGCTTTCATGATGTTGTGCGGCGGATGATCGTCGTTCTGCGCCTCGCCGAAGTACTTCGGCTCTATCAGTGCAAACTCGGGAAATGCGTCTTCGGCCCCGGCGGCATCGCGGAAGAACGTATCGAAGTAGCGGTAATTCGCGAGGTTCTCGGGCTTGCGCTGATTCTTCAACAGCAACGACGCGGGAAAGTCGTAGAAATAAACTCGCCAGCGTTTTTGCGCCTCGTTCAGGCGGTCGAAAATCGTGTCCTGGTCCTGTTCGGTGTACCACTTCGGATTAAGTGCATCGAGGCCGGACGGCATACCAACCCGGCCTTTCGAAGTGCCGCTAAGCGCGAAGTAGCGGTTAGGCCAGGTGGGGCCGGGCATCGACGAAAACCATTGGTCGCAAACGGTGAAGTGCTCGCCAAGCGTATGCAACGCCGGCAGGAAGCCGCGTGGATAGTAGCCCATGATGTCTTGCCGCGCGGCAAGACTGCTCTTGGGATAATCGTCCGTGAAGGAGCGCACGAAGCCGCTGTTGTCCCCGTCGATCTGCCTTAACACCGCCGAATGCCGGTGATCCGGATCGAGCTTCATTTGTCGCGCGTACGTGGGGCGAGGTGAGAAGACGTGGCCTTTGCCGTCGTCATTTGTTTTCGCCGCAGCGTTGCGTACGCCGTCCAGATCCTTGTGGACTTCGTCGAGGCAGCCGAGCATCTGATCGAAGGAATGGTTTTCCATGAGCAGAACGACTACGTGGCGAATCGGGTCGTTCTGCGCAGGGGTTTGCTGTTGTGCCGCTTTGCCGAATTGGACGTCGTCCATGTGCATCGCTCCAGCAGGAAGTACGCAAGACTGAACTTGTCATGCGTGAGCTTGCAAACGTAGCGCAAAACGCGCGCTAGTGAAAGCGTCGCATGGAAAGGCCCGCACGCGCGCGGCGCTTGCAACAACTCGAAGAGACAAAGAAAAAATGCCGCTCGGTCGACGACCGAACGGCATTTCTTTTACTGCCAAGCCGTGCTTTTACACCACGGCAACGCGACTGAAGTTCAAACCGCGGCGGGGCGCCATTTCAACAAGCGCTGCTCGACGGCCGTCAACAGATAGTCCGCGGCGAGTGCGACGACGGCGAGCACGATCATCGCCGCGAACACGCCGCTTGCGTTAAACGCGCCTTGCGCAGTGGAGATCAAAAGGCCAATACCCTGCTTGGAGCCGAGGAATTCGCCGACCACTGCGCCGACGAGCGCAAAGCCGAAGCTCACATGCAAGCTCGCGAGAATCCAGCTCAATGCCGAGGGAATCACAACCGACGTCGTCACCTGGCGGCGAGACGCACCGAGAATCTGCGCGTTCGCAATCATGTAGCGATCCGCTTCGCGCACGCCCTGAAAGGCATTCGCGAACACAACGAAGAACACCATCACCACCGCGAGCGCGACTTTGGAAGCCATGCCGAGGCCCAACGCGATCACGAACACGGAACCCAGCACTACACGCGGAATCGAGTTCGCGATCTTGATGTACAGGCTGAATATGTCCGACAGCAGCTTGTTACGTCCGAGCACGATGCCGCAGAATATGCCGGCAACCGAACCGATAATGAAGCCGAGTCCGGTCTCTTCCAGCGTGACCCAAACCTGCGTGAGAAGCGGCCCTTGCGAGGTGCCGTTCACGAACCAGTCGACGATCTGATCGAAAATCGCGCTCGGCATCGAAAAGAAGAACGGGTCGATCCACTTCAGGCGAGCGGACAGTTCCCAACCGCCGAGCACGACCACGAGCACCGCGATACGCAGAGAAATCACCAGTAGTTGACGTTGGCGAATACGTTTTTGCGCGACCCGTTCGACGTGTTCGAGCGAAGCAGTGTCGATGCCCGTGGGCATGGTCTGTTGAGGAGTTGTCGACATGTTTGCCTTTCCTTGATTAACCGATCTGCACTTCTTCGCGCAGGTCGTGCCAGATGTCTCGCGAGATTTCGATGAAACGCGGGTCGTAGCGAACTTCCGACGTGACGCGCGGACGCGGCAGGTCGATTTCGTAAACCTTCTTCAGCGTAGCGGGCCGCGCGGTCAGCACGAACACGCGATCGGCGAGTGCAATTGCTTCCTCGAGATCGTGCGTGACGAACACCACCGACCCCGCGCCGCCCCACAATTGCAGCAGTTCGTCCTGCATCAACGTGCGCGTTTGCATATCGAGCGCCGAGAACGGCTCGTCCATCAACAGGATCTCGGGGCGGTTGATGAAGGTCTGCGCGAGCGCCACGCGTTTGCGCATGCCACCCGAAAGTTGATGCGGATAATGCTTGCTGAACTTGTCGAGGCCCACGCGGCGCAGCCATTCGTTCGCTTCGTCGTAGGCGGCGGATTTCGAGCGGCCGCGATACAGCGGACCGGCCGCGACGTTGTCGATGACCGAGCGCCACGGGAACACCGCGTCCGCCTGGAACACGAAGCCGATGCGCGGATCGATGCCGTCAACGGGCGCACCCATCACGCGAACTTCGCCGGTAGTGGGCTTCAGCAAGCCGGTTATCATGCTGAGCGTCGTGGATTTGCCGCAACCCGTCGGGCCGACGATAGCGACAAACTCGCCGCGCGCCACCGACATGCTGAAGTCGCGCAACGCAACGGTGGCCTTGCCGTCCGGAGAAATGAAACGGCAAGACACGTTGCGCAACTCAATCGCAGGCGTCTCGCGTGACATGGGTTGATTCATCGGCTGATGCCTCGCAGTTCTCTTGTTGTTGATCGGCGTTACTTCGCCGCGGTCTTGACCGGCGCCGCCACGAAGTCGTTCGTGTAGGTCTTGGCGAGGTCGATATGCTTGCCCTTCACCGAAGGATTGAATGCGGAAAGTACTCGCAGCACTGTCTCTGGGCCGTCGGCGGGCATCTTGCCGTCCTTCGTGAACATCGGCAGCGAGGCCTTCAATGCGCCGATATACAGATCCTTGTTGCTGCCGTAGTAGTCCTTCGGCATCTTCGCGGCGATGTCTTCGGCGCTATGCGTGGCGATGAAGTTCAGCGTCTTTGCGAAAGCGTGCGAGAGTTTGGCGGCGTCGCTCTTGTGCGATTCGGCCCACGCGCGTTGCACGTAGAAGCTGGAAGCCGGATAGGTGCCGCCAAGCGCGGCACGCGTGCCTTCGAGCGTGCGCATGTCGATCAGTACTTTGGCATCGCCGGTCTTCAGCAACTGCGAGACTGTCGGCTCCGTGGTCATGCCGGCGTCGATCCGGTTCTGCTTGATGGCCGCGATGAAGCTGTTGTCCGCGCCCACCGGCAGCAGCGTGTATTGCGTGGACGGCACGCCCGCGCGCTGGGCGAGGTACTGCGTGAGGAAACTCGTCGATGAGCCCAGGCCCGTTACGCCCAGCGTCTTGCCCTTTGCGTCGGCCATGCTTTTGAAGGTGTCCGCGGCTTTCGTGGAAACCATCTCCACTTCACCGGGCACCTGGCCGAAGATCACCAGCGCCTCGACTTCCTTGCCTTTGCTCTGCAGGTCGATGGTGTGATCGTAGAAGCCCACCACGCCTTGCACCGCGCCTGCGAGCAGTTCGTTTTCCGCGTCCACGCCGGCCGGTTGCGAAAGAATTTCGACGTCGAGGCCTTCGTCCTTGAAGTACCCGAGTTGCTCGGTGAGCCGCGCCGGCAGGTAGATGATCTTGGCGGCGCCGCCGACCATGATCGTGATTTTCTCCGCATGAGCGGCGGTCGAAGCAGCGGCGAGGGCAAACGCAACACTGGACACGGCGGCAATCTGGCGCAAGGTACGCATGAGGCAGTCTCCTGGGTTTAGTCGCCGCCCGATGTTGCGCGCGGCGCTTTTTGGATGAATGACGGCGATTATAGAAATTGAAAACCTTCTGCGAGCTTTCGGCGCTGTAGGGAAACCATGAGTGTTAACCCCGAAGTGCCGCGAGGCGTGCGTCGCGCGCTGCGCGGCACATCGGCTCGCAATACGCGCAAAGCCCTTTTTTTGCGGCACAATCGACGCCCTGACTTTTGCCGTTCCCGCCATGAAGCTGCTGCTCATCGAAGACAATCCCACGCTCGCGCACTGGCTCGCGAAGATGCTCGAGCAGGAGGCATTCGCGCTCGACGCCGTGCAGGACGGCGACGCGGCAGACCGTTTGCTGCAGTCGAATCACTACGACGTCATTCTGCTCGACCTGAATCTGCCGAAGCTGTCGGGCAAGAACGTGCTGCGCCGGCTGCGTCAACGAGGAGACGCCACGCCGGTTCTGATTCTGACGGCGAGCGGTTCCATCGACGAAAAAGTGGAATTGCTCGGCGCCGGTGCGGACGACTACCTCGTGAAGCCATTCGAAGTGCGCGAGCTGATCGCGCGAATCAAGGTGGCGATCCGGCGGCAGTCGCCCTCAAAGGCAAGCGAAGTGGTGTGCGGCGATCTCGCGTTCGACATCGACACACGCCAGTTCACGCTGAAAGGCGCGCCGCTCAATGTGACGCCGCGCGAGCGCTCGGTGCTCGAAACGCTTATCTTGAGGCTCGGCAAAACGGTGACGAAGCCCGCGCTCGTCGACGCCATTTTCACGCTCGCCGATGAGCCGAGCGAAGACGCGGTGGAGATCTACATCTCGCGATTGCGCAAGAAGCTCGACGGCAGTTCGGCGGCTATCGTCACGCTGCGCGGACTCGGTTATCTGCTGCGCAAGAAAGAAGATGACCAATAGTTTGCGGGTCCGCTTGTTATGGTGGTTGCTGGTGCCGCTTGCACTGTACGTGTTCGTGACCGGCAAGGCGGCCTACGACAATGCGCGCCAAACCGCCGATCTCGTGCAGGACAATCAGCTCATTTCTTCCGCGCGAATGATTGCCGGCGAAGTGGAATGGGTAGACGGCTTTTTGCGCGTGGATGTACCGCCTGCGGCGCTCGAAATTTTCGCGTCGCCTTATCGCGATCAAGTCTTTTACAGCGTCAATGTCGACGGCCGGCATTTGCTTGCGGGCACGCCGGACTTTCCGCCGCGTCCCACGCAAGCGGCCGATACACCCGACCACTACGACACCACGCTCTACGGCCAGGACGTGCGTGCTGTGGGAATCGTGCGGCTCATGTACGACAACGGCGCGACACGCCGCGTGCGCGTCACCGTCGGCAAGACCGTGCGTTCGCGTGACGCGATGGCCGAGCAGTTATGGCAACCGCAACTCGTGCGGCAGATCGAAATGATCGCACTGGCCGTTGCGCTCGTGTGCATCGGCTTGACGTTCGAACTGCGTCCGCTGATGAAGGTGAAAGAAGAGGTTGCCGATCGCGACCCGATGCAACTCGAACCGATTCGCGTAGACCGTTTGCACACTGAATTGCGGCCCATTGTCGAGGCGATTAACCAATGCATTGCGCGCCTCGGCGTGCAGGTTGCCGCGCAACGCCGCTTTATCGCCGACGCCGCGCATCAGTTGCGCACGCCGCTTACGTTGCTCGGCACGCAATTGCAGTTTGCGCGGCAACAGGGCGGCGTCAATCCCGCGCTCGACGAAGCGCTCGCCGCCATGCATCGCAGTAACCGGTCGATGGTCGGGCTCACCAACAAGTTGCTGTTGCTTGCGCAAGCAGAGGCGGCGGACAACAGTCAGGTCGTTGTCGAGACAGTCGACCTCGTGCCGTTAGCCCTCGAAGTAGTCGAAGATCTCGCGCTGCTCGCGCAAGGCCGCGAGATCGACCTGGGCGCCGAGCTTTGCGATAGCGCGCCAGTGGCAGGACACCGCGGCCTGTTGCAAGCGCTGATTGCGAACCTTGTGGAGAACGCGATTCGCTATACCGGCAGCGGCGGGCATGTCACCGTGTCAGTGAAAGCCGATGCCGATAGCGTCACCGTTAGCGTGCTCGACGACGGTCCGGGCATTCCCGCCGAGTCCCGTAGCCGCATATTCGAACCGTTCTTTCGCGCGTCGACGGATACGGAGGGCACCGGTCTCGGACTCGCCATCGTGCGCGAAATTGCGGACGCACATGCGGGCAATATCACACTCGACACGGGCGAGGGCGGCAAGGGTGTGCATATGCGCGTGTCTTTTCCGCGTGCGGCGGCGGCAGTGCATTCACGCGCCGCCTGATAATGCGTTACGTATCGCAGCCGTCAGCGTATTCCGCATTGCACTCAGGCAAGCGCTCATTCACCTGATCGAGCACGCCCGACTTCTTCCACGCCATATACCGGAGATAACACGTTTGCTGTGGCGGAAACGTTGCGGGCAGCCGGTGCCATTTTTCATTTCTCTGCTGCAACCAGAGTATTGCATTGAGAATCTCGCGGTCGCTGCGGCGCGGGCGCCCGCGCGTGGCAACAGGCTCCGGAAATAGACTCTGGACTCGCGCCCAATCGGCGTCGGAGAGGGGAATTTCTAGCATCGGCCAGCTTGATTGACTGTGTGCAGGACGCAGTCGTTGAGTTGCGTGGCTGACGATGCTAGTAAAAGTTCTGTGTCCGGTCAAATTGCCTCCTGCGTCTTCTATCGGAACGCGCGCGTTATCTTTGCAAAGACGCCGTTTCTCGCGATCCATTCGGCGTATGCACGATAGTCGGGGTCGTTCATCAGATGCTTTTCTTCTGTTTTGGCCCGCACGAAATAGACAAGATTGACTGCAAGGAGTGCTGCGCAATGCATGAGTGCGACTTGCCAACCCAAAGGCTCGATGAACGGCACGCTCACCATCCAGTACGACAGGTTCTTGGCAATATAGGCAGGATGCTTCGTCAAGCGATAAGGTCCGGAGATGATGATTCCCCGGTTGGTCAGATTCGAGAAGCGCAAGCCAAAAGACATCGTGGCACAGGCATAGCACAGCAATAGCGCCACGATCACAGAGCCCCAGACTATCCGTAATACCGGCATCGAAATAAGCCAGTTGTCCCAGAACATCGAGCCTTCGTAGCGAATGTACTGACTGGAAATCAGCGACCAGAACGGCTGATAGCAGATGAGCGCAACGAGCCAGCCGAGCGTGGTCGGCTCCGCGCTGCGCACATGACTGTCCAGAATGCGAAGCGTGCACAGATAGCCGACGGTGCCGAACATCAGATCCATTGCAAACGAGAGGTCGTACATGAAGCGAAACGTTGCAAGAGAGAACGGCGCGTTCAATGCGGCGGAAAGCGAAGCGTTGAGTTGGGCTGCGTTGGTCGAGAGATAGACGGTCATCAGCGGAAGGAAGAACGCTTTCACCATCCAGCCGGCCAGCATTTCGCGTAGGGGCCGCCAGTTCGACGGACGTTCGCCGCGTAACAGCAGACGCGCGAGCAGCAGATAGGCGTCGTCGGTTTCGCGCTGATGCGTGTCCATCCACGCGAAGTAAAACGGCGCGGCGACTGCCACATAAGGTGCGAGCGTTCCAATCAGCGACCAGAACGGGTGATAGAACGAACCGTGGTATTCGGGCAATAGCCAGTAAAGCGCGCCGATGCCTGCATAGATACAGGCCAGGGACGCAAGACGCATTGCGACACGCGCGATGTTGAGCGACCGTAGCGCGCGACGCGTGAGCCCCGCGCTCGGACGCAAATAGACGCGCGCGACAAGCAGCTCGTAAGCACCCACGGTAGCGATGATCGCGAGGCAGGCCACGGTGCTGCGCGTGGCGCCGTCCAGCGCGGTGCTATCGCGCACGAGCCACAGCGTCAGCAGGCCGGCGAGCATGCCCAATAGGCCCACGGAAAACGGCGTTGCCGAGCGCGGAGCCGGATCGTCGGCACGCGCAAAGGTCTCGATGCTGGAGGTCATGTCATCCTCGTCGTCATGACATAAGCGGCGGCCGGGCGTTATTTTGTTTTGGGTCCCGGCCGCTTCGGGCTAGTGGTTATTTCTTCGCAGGGATGACGCCGCCGAGCAATCCGCCGACGAGGTTTGTCACTGGCGCAAGCGGGTTGGTGCTGGACGACGTGCCGCTCGAACCGCCTGTCAATCCGGTGATGAGGCCGGTGACCGGATTCGCGGCCGTGCCGGCTTGCGATCCGCCGGCCGCGCCCGTCGCGCCTGCTGCACCGGTCGCGCCGGCCGCGCCGACTGCCGATGTCAGCGATCCCAGAAGCGTCGTGACGGGGGCAAGCGGGCCGCTTGCGCTGCCGCCCGTGCTACCCGTCCCGCCACCCGCGCCGCCGAGCGAGCCCGCAGTGCCGAGAAGCGCGGTTACGGGCGCGAGCAGACTCGCAGCGCTGCCCGGCGTGCTCGCGCCTGCATTGCCGCCGAGTGAGCCGAGGTTGCCGATCAGGCCCGTCAACGGCGGGATGGATACGCTGCCGCTTGCGGTCGCGCCGCCTAGCGGGCCGAGCACGCCGGTCAGTGGCGCAAGCGGATTTGTCGTCGCTCCCGTGAGCAGTCCGCCCGTGGTCGTGACTGTCTTGCCCAATTGACTCACGACCCCGCCGACGTCTTTGCCGACCTGATCGCCGGTCGCGGCCGACACGCTGAGTCCCGCGGAGTTGAGTCCATTGCCGACCGTGTTCAGCAGCGCGTTGAGCGGCGAGCCGAGGCCGGTTGCATTGCCGACGGTCTGCGTCGTGCTGGATACGGCGACCGTTATCGGATTGATGACCGAGCTGAGTTGAGTCTCGACCTGTTGCACGGGCGCGCCGGCCAGCGTGGTGCCGAGCCCCGAGCCGACTGCGTTCAGACCGCTTCCGACACCGCCGACGACACTTCCGAGCGTCGACGTCAGCGGCGAAGCCGGCGCGAGCGGTCCGCTGCCGAGACTCGTGACCGCGCTGCCGAGCGACGTCACCGCGGCGGCCGCGTTGGACACTACGCCTGACGTTGATCCGAGTGTCGGGTTGAGCGGATTGGCCGAGCTGCCCAACGTGCCGAGACCGGCGGCGCTGCCGTCCCCGAGAGCTTTGACGGCATTGCCGAGATCGGTCACGGCGTTGCCGAGGCCCGCGGTGGTCGCGTTGTTGACGCCGGGCACGGATGTGCCGGTGACTTTACTGCCGGTATCGGCGACGGTTGTGCCGACAGCGGTGATGAGGTTGCTGGCGTTGATGACGACCTGGCCTATCGGCGTCGAGGAGGTGCCGGAAGTACCTGAAGTGCCTGAAGTGCCGGTGCCTGAGGTTGTGCCGGACGAAGTGCCCGAGGTGCCCGAGGTGCCCGAGGTGCCCGAAGTACCCGAAGTACCCGAAGTACCCGAAGTCCCCGAAGTCCCCGAAGTGCCCGAAGTACCTGAAGTGCCTGAAGTCCCCGAAGTCCCCGAAGTCCCCGAAGTGCCCGAAGTGCCCGAAGTACCCGAAGTACCCGAAGTACCCGAAGTACCCGAAGTACCCGAAGTGCCCGAAGTCCCCGAACTACCGGAAGTGCCCGAACTTCCAGATGTCCCCGACCCGCCCGAACTCCCCGAAGTCCCACCCAGTCCTCCGCCGCCGAGTCCACTGGTGTTGGGCGTAAGCGGACTCTTGGTCGGCGTATTAAGCGTCGAACCGCAGCCGTAGAGCGCGAGTAATGTCGATGCCGCGACGGCGATAGCAGTGCGGCTGGCAAATTTGATCATGATGTCCCCGTTGAACGACTATTGACGGGGACATATCTGCAAGCTCCGCGCCATAGGC
>Ga0209795_10002135_pt1 | contig 11302 bp, 10 predicted proteins | sample AgamicOrMarz_FD_187166 | JGI IMG/M metagenome (GOLD analysis project Ga0209795, IMG submission 187166) | Agave microbial communities from Guanajuato, Mexico - Or.Ma.rz (SPAdes) (version 2) | ecosystem: Host-associated > Plants > Phyllosphere > Phylloplane/Leaf | place: Guanajuato, Mexico...
AAGGCCACACCCGTTCCCATACCGAACACGGAAGTTAAGCTTCTCAGCGCCAATGGTAGTTGGGACACGCGTCCCTGTGAGAGTAGGACGTTGCCAGGCAAATCTAGGACAACCTGAAAAGGTTGTCCTTTTTTGTACCCAGATATAGAAGTGGTGTTTTACTATAGTTATAATTGTGCCCGTGAAGGAGGAAAAAAGCCTAGACTGGTCACAAAAAGATCCTTGAGCTGAGTTAAAAAAGCACCCGAACTCTCTATTAAGACAGAATAATTTAATATTATTAAAAAGAGTATAAAAACCTCAAAACTGTTGCAAGTAAGCAAAAATAAAAAAAAGGCAAGTCTTATTGTACTTACCTGATCGTTAGAAAATAATATTTAGATTAGCTCGTCTTTTGTTGCTAAGTGTTCTTAATTTTAAAATAACTATAGAACCAATTTTCAAGATTTTCCCCTTGTGCTTTATATGTTTTAGCAGAAACCAGATTGCTTTTTTTCCCTTTTAATACGCTCGTGTTGTCCCCATGCCCAAGAACATAGGTTACCAGTTGATAGTTAATTTTCATATAATCTAATTGAACCGCTTCAAGGTTCTCGGTCACCTTCATATGATTTTTTAGCGATAGCCCAAAAAGGGTTTTCTCAGCATCTTCTAATTCCGAGCTTAATGGTAAATCATAATTTTTAAAATAATATAAAGCGCTGCTTCCGCAACCAATATAGAATCTGTTTCTCAGCCAAGCTTCGTTTAAAAGCTCATTTACCATTATGCCTTTATTTAACACAAAAGCATTTGTAATGGGTTGTAATCTAATAAATTCTACAAATCTATAGTGTATCCAATCGTCTGCATCAATAGGCATAAAATATCCGGAAAAACCAGTTTTTCTTAAATAGGCTCCTATTACTCTCCGTTTGTACTTTTTATCGAAAGTAAACTTTTCACCGCTCAAAGGGGGAACAGGGGGCTGGAAAGTAACAGGCAGCCATGTTACACGTTCATGTGTTAATTCATCTATTTCAGGCTTTTCATGGCCAGCGATAACAATACGAAAATTCTGGTCTGTGTTGTTAAAAATTGACCTAAGAGTTGTTGCTAGGTTTTTCTCAACTTTACTCCAATCTCGGGAAACGGACTTACTTTTAAGAGAGATTGCAAAAGCAATCTCCGGTTTATTTGCTTGTTCTTTAGTATTTTCGGGCATTTGAGACTTAATTTTCTTAAAATATTTTTCAATTTTATTAAGCTGTTTTTTAATTGATAAAGAAGCATTAGAATTCTTTTTTTTCTTGCTTTCGCTATTCAATTAATAACCTCCTTATTAACTACTGTCACTCATCTTGTTTACTAATAGTTTTGTTACAAATCGTTGATATCAGGGAAGCGCTCTTTTATTGAAGCAAGTCTATTATTATCTGTAATCTGATGTTTTTTTACAAAATTAACTTTCGCTTGTCCTTTTCCTCGATATTTCCTTGTATTTTCTCCATGATTAACCATGTACACAACCATAGGCTTTTTTAATGGCTTTAATTCTCTTCCAAATTGAAGGGCCACATTTTTATATTCTTTATGTCTTCCAAACTTTGAAAAATAGCAATTTTTATCTTCCATATTCAAAGGAAAATCATCTCTTGTGAAATATAAAATCGCACAAGAACCACAATGCTTATAAAATGCTTTGCTTTCAGAAATCCTATAATTCTTAACGTCATACATATAACCTCTAGTAACCAAATATCCCTTTTTATTGTCGTCTCTTTGGACAAATTCAACTAATGATGGGTCAACAAGATCATCTGCGTCCAGATGCATAAAATAAACAGATTCATACCCATCTTCCCTTAAAGCTGCACCAATCATCTGCTTTTTTCTTCCCTTGTCGCCGCCCATCTTGTTGATATCTGGTTTATGCGTCGCTAAAAGCACTTTTACAGTAAGGTTTTGAAAATTAACTGGAGGATGTTCATGGGCAGCAATATAAACTACAAAGTCTTTATCTTTTTGCTGTGATAGAGACGAAAGCGTACGTTCAAGATTTTTGCATACCACATCCCAGTCATCTGAAAGGGCCTTTGCACGAAGTGGTATGCCAAATATAAACTTTGGTTGTTTATTGGTATCCATCTTTACTCTCATCCCCCTTTCTTCCAAGATGCCAATATGGATGTACTCCGTCGTGGGGAAAAAACTTTGATTTCACGAGGTATTTTGACTTTGGAAATCTATCAGCCGTTTGGAAATCTATTGAATCATTAGGAATAGAAAATCTTATAGGTAGATACCGATCAGTATCAAACTCATCAAGCTGTTGATAAGGCCAGGTCTTGCCGGCATGCGATAGAAGCCATTGTGCTGCTTTTATAAGACTGACACCGTTGGATGCTTCATATGACCAGAGGTTTTCTCCGTATTTGGAAACAATTGTAGCAATATTTATCCAGCCTTGAAGATTAAAGCAACAATAATGTGCAGTAGTATTTCGTTTTAGTTCCTTAGGCTGGGATCCATTTGGTGCAAATTGCTCTTCCATTCTAGATTTAGCACGGGCCAGTGTTTCAAACACTATAGAATCTTTACACAGAAAGTGCGCAATTGCTGCAACCTGAAGATCATAATATGTTCCATGATTATTTTTGCTTTTGAGCTCCTTTTTTCCTTGTGGGGATTTTATTAGCCAATCCAAATATGTTGCTAGCCACTCTTTAAAGGCACTTAACGTCACTTCGGCGATGGCTCCCGAGGAATTTAGCAGCCGAACGGCATCTAGGTAATAATACATATCCTTCATTTCTATAATTCCTGTACTATAACCCTTATTCTTATTCCACCCCAGCCGTACCTGGGCATATTTTAAATGGGGTGACATTTGTGTAACGGGATTCACAAAGAATCGTTCAAGAATTTTCACACCGTGTTCAGCGTATTTCATTTCTCCAGTAAAATACCAGCCTAGAGCTAAAAGTATTGAGTCATCAAACACCCGTTGGAGACGTGTACGGTCATAATTATCACTATCCTTCTCATACATACGTGTCCCTGGAACCCGTTTACCATCACGACGGATATATGGCAGACCGTTTTTTGTTTTGGGATTCGGCCACCAATACGGGGCGGGGTGCCAGTAATCGTTTGCGTTTCCGCTGGGCGGAAGAGTTTTTTTATCTATAACAGAATAGGGTCCTCTTTTTAGTGCCTCTTCCGCATCCATAATCAGCTGGTCGATGACTGGAAAAGGATCGCCGTGTTGATAGTTTTTTCTTTCGCGTTCAAGAACATCAATCTGAAAAATTAATAAATTATTTAAATCATTAGATTTCTTCGGAGTTTTCTTTCTTTTCATTCAGCCTTCTCACCATCCTTTTTAATGCAAAGGATTTTTATTTTTTATTTCTTTTGAAATTTTTGTTTTTAACATAATGAAATAAAAAATAAAATAACTGTTTTTTACAGGGAATTTTTGGATTTATGGAAACTAGAGAGAATAAGAGTGGATTTAAGAAGTTTTTAAATTGACACAATGCCTTCCAATCGAATGATACTCAATTGGATAGTTTATTATTTCCTTTATTGAATAAATATTTCGGCCGTCAAATATAATAGGTCTTTGCATTAGTTCCTGATATCTATATAAAGGAAAATTACTGATTTCTTTCCATTCAGTTACAATAAAGACTGCATCTGCCGCTTGAATTGCTTCTTCAATGCTACTGACAAGGTGAACTGATTCCGGCAAAACTTTCTTTGCATTTTGATAGGCGATTGGATCGTAGGCTATTACCTTAGCACCTTCACCTATCAATCTATGTGAAATAGCAATTGAAGCAGCCTCTCGCATATCATCGGTTTCTGGCTTAAATGCTAATCCTAATAAGGCGAACTTTTTACCTTTTAAACTACCGAATCGCTTCTTAGCCTTTTCAACAAGTATGGTTTGCTGCTTGCTGTTTATATCAATAACAGATTGTAATAGCTGGAAAGTGTAATTCACATTGCTTGCAATATTGACGAGAGCGATATTATCTTTGGGGAAGCAAGAACCCCCGTAGCCAATTCCTGCCCTTAAAAACTGATAGCCTATACGTGAATCTTTTCCCATACCCATAGCCACTTCTTCTACGTTAGCCCCAACTTTTTCACATATGTTGGCAATTTCATTAATAAAGCTGATTTTAGTCGCCAAAAAAGCATTAGAGGCATATTTAATCATTTCTGCACTTCGGATATCAGTTCTGAAAATGGGAATTTTAAAGGGCTTATTGATTTCTTCAATAATTCCTGCGGCCTGGTTGCAATCTGCACCAATGACAATTCGGTCTCCAAAAAAAGTATCATGCACCGCTGAGCCTTCTCTTAAAAATTCAGGATTTGAAACGATATCTATTCGCACATTTTCTTTTTTATTTTCTTGAATGATTTTTTTAATACGATCATTCGTACCAACTGGAACGGTACTTTTTGTGACAACAATGATATCTCGGTATGCCTGAACAGCAATTTGTTTTGCCACTTGATCGATGTATTGAAGGTCGGCTGAACCATCCTGCTTTTGCGGAGTTCCCACAGCAATATAAATAACCTCACTTCTGTGAAATCCAGCGGTATAATCCGTTGTAAACCTTAAACGACCCGTTTTAATATTATTAATTATTAAATCTTCTAAATCCGGCTCAAAAATAGGTGAACGGCCTGAATTCAGTTTTTTTACTTTTTCTTCGTCTACATCTATACAAATGACATTATGTCCTATCTCTGAAAGACAAACCCCTGTTACCAGACCCACATATCCTGTGCCTATTACTGCAATATTTTTCACGTTTAAAATCGATCCCTTCACATACTCTAGTTTAAAGTTGAACTGTTGTAATAGCAGAGGTTCCATTCTAAAACCCCAAACCATACACATTCACTGATTCCTGATGTTAAGTGAAGTAAAAACTAAAGTACGAATTATTCACTATCAAGTTTATAGTTCTTAATATTTTTTAAAAATACTTCATAACTTCTTTTCATTTTTTGTAATCTCTTGGACCACTTCAATCCACAGTGATGCATAATAATCGGACTTTTCGCCACATCTTTCCGATTAGGTCTGCTATTCCATTTCACATGTAAATTTCCGATTAAAGGGGTATATTCAGTTGGACCTTGATAATCAATAATTTTGATATTTTTATTTTTGTAGCCTAGAAGCTTTAAGAATGCTTGTTGATCCCACCATTCACCACGGCGTCTTTTATGATTCCAAACCGCATCTAGTATTTCTATTGTTTTTGGATGCCGCTTAGCAACGATTACACCAGAGTTGGGAAACAGCGGACTTCTTCCAAAATAACTAGCCATATATACTAAATGATCTGAATTTAATTCATCGCGTATATCTTCTTTTGGATTCACAATGATTGTATCTGAATCCATCCACATAACGATTTCATAATACTTCAATAAATTAGCCATCAGAAAGATTTTATTTCTTTTAGCTATTTTATTTGGAAGGAAGTTTTCTGTAAAAAATAACGTATCTATGTTATGAAGTTTACCGTAGTATTCAACGGTCGGTTTCATAATCCTCAGTGCTTCTTCATGATTTGGCCCAGTTCCCAAGCAACATATGACCATATTACTCTTTGGTTTAATGGAGAACTTATAAGATGGAATCATTTTAATCTCCCCTGTGCCTGATAATTATGTTAGGAGCTATGCGAGTTTGCAATCTTCATCAAGTACTTTCCGTATTCATTTATTAATAGCGGCTTTGCTAACACAATCAATTGCTCTTTTGAGATAAAGCCGTTCTTGAATGCCACTTCTTCTATGCATCCCATTTTTAAATTTTGGTGTTTTTCCATTTCTTTTATATAAAGATTTGCATCAGATAGAGACTTGTGTGTTCCTGTATCAATCCAAGAAATACCTTCGTCTAATATTTCAATGGAAAGTTCGTCCATTTTAAGGTATGCCTTATTAATATCAGTGATTTCTAGCTCCCCCCGCTCAGATGGAGTAATAGTTTTTGCTATGTTAACCACTCGATTATCATAAAAATATAATCCTGTTACGGCATAGTTTGTTTTTGGATTTTTAGGCTTTTCTACTATTGAAATGGCCTTTCCATCATTATTAATTTCAACCACTCCGAACAGCTCGGGATTATGGACAAAATAACCGAAGATAGTAGCCCCTTTTTTTATTTCAATAGCCTTTTTTAATAGTGATATTAGTCCATTTCCCCAAAAAATATTGTCTCCTAAGATTAGTGCAACATCATCATCACCAATAAACTGTTCTCCTATAATAAAGGCCTGTGCAATTCCCTTAGGTGAGGGCTCAACTTCATAGCTTAAAGAAAGTCCTAATTGTGAACCATCGCCCAATAACTCAAAAAATCTTTGCTTATCATTTGGAGTAGTTATAATTAATATTTCTTTTATCCCTAATTGCATTAAGATTGTTAGCGGGTAATAAATCATGGGTTTATCATAAACAGGCAGCAGCGACTTCGAGATCACCTTTGTTAAAGGGCTAAGTCTTGTTCCACTCCCGCCAGCTAAAATGATTCCTTTCAATATGGCTTCTCTCCTTTCTTTTCCACGATAAATCACTTAGTCCAGGCTTAGCTTTTCCATTATTAATCTGTGTCTGCTAGACATACCAATAGCCTAATAATATCTACAAAGCCCTCATGCCTTATATTCTATTCAATAATTTATAAATTGCTTAGGTATTCATAAACTGTTTTAGTAGATATTTGACTAATTTCTGAATCATAATTTTTAAAGTCTAGTTTCCTTATTCATGGGATAATTTATTGCTAACTAATGGCACTTTTCATGTTTGTAAACATATATTAAAATAGCAATTTTAATTGGAGGGATAAAATTGGTGTCATTAATTGCGTGCACAATTAGAGATAATATGATGGACAATATATTTGAGAACTTTAAGAGGCAAAAATGGGCTAAAAAAGAATTAATTATCATATTAAATAAGGACAAAATGGATATAGAAATGTGGAAGCAACGAGCTCAAGGAATGGATAATGTGTCGATTTACCAGTTGCCCGAGCAACAAACATTAGGTGAGTGTTTGAATTTTGGAATTGAAAAAGCAAAATATGGAATTGTTGGTAAATTTGATGATGATGATTATTATTCTCCATATTATTTAACAGAAGCGATGGAAGTGTTTAAAACAACGGATGCGCAGCTGATTGGAAAGGGCAAATCTTTTATGTATTTTCAGAAACAACAACTATTGACTATTCGTAAAATTGGAACGGAGAATAAAGCAGGGGACAGTCCCCTTAAAGGCGGGACGATCATATTTAAAAAGGAACTTTATCCGGACATAAAATTTCCGGCACGAAAAGGTTCAGGAACAGACAGCAAATTTGTAAGGATGTGTATAAAAAAGAAAGTTAAAATACAAACGACCAGCAGATATAATTACGTGTATATAAGAAGAGCAAATAAAAATTCTCACACATACAGTCGTTCTAACAAAATATTGATACAAAAAAGTATCTTGATTGGAAAAGTTGGTGACTACTTACCTATTATTACGAAAGTCTTTGGAAATAAAAGTGAATCGTAACCAGTTATAGCTATTAAAAAAGTGAAAATATAAATTTTAAGGAAGGAGGGTGGCTTCCAGGTCTTTAAGGATCATGAGTCCCCTCTTTTTTATTTTCATTTCATTGCGATGTTACGAATTTTTTACTAATCCCTTAAGTTTCTTTCACCAATAAAGAAACAACGCGCGTCAAACTATTTCGTTTTTATTGATATAAACATCCAGTCAACTAAAAATGTTCCACATATACTATATAAGCTAATTGGTAGAGAGGTGGAGAAATGGTTTCGATTATTGCGTGCACAATTAGAGACTATATGATGGACAATTTGTTCTCGAACTATTCTCGACAAGTGTGGAAAGAAAAGCAATTAATTATTATCTTAAATAATGATGAAATGAATATTGATAATTGGAAAAAGAAAGCCGAAGAGTATGATAACGTTTCGATCTATCAATTACCCGAAGAAAAAACATTAGGCGAATGCTTAAACTTCGGCATTGAAAAATCCCAATATGAAATTGTGGCTAAATTTGATGACGATGATTTTTATTCACCCTATTATTTATCAGAGGCAATGGCAGTATTTAATTCAACTAATGCACAATTAATTGGAAAAGGTGTATCTTTTATGTATTTCGAAAATGACAATCTGCTAACTTTATATAAAATAGGAAGTGAGAATAAATCCGGAAAAAGTTCTCTTAAAGGCGGAACTCTGATGTTTAGAAAGGATTTGTTTCCAAGATTAAAATTCCCTTCAAGACAAGGGTCCGGTACCGATAGTCATTTCGTAAGAGCCTGCAAACAAGAGAACGTAAAAATATATACGACAAGCAGGTACAATTATGTATATATACGAAGAAATCAGGAGAGTCACACTTATAAAAAGTCTAATACAAAATTAAAAGCCAAAAGCAAAGTGATAGGAAAATTCAAGGATTTTACATCAAAAGTAACTAAGGAAATCAGAAATAAAGATTAACCTCTGAAACTAATAACCTTGGTTAAAATTCAAATATAGTCTTTTATTCATCTTGTTTCAATACAATTTAATTTACCTCATAAAGAAGACTTCAGCATTAAGCTGTGGTCTTCTTTCCTAAGTCTTACTTTTCAGAGAGAAAGTCAAATAAACTAATTAAATTATTAAATTTGCCATACGATTTTATCATTTCCCGTTCTTTATAGATCTGTTTTTTTCGCTCTTCGTCCAATTCAATTCCAGAGTTTTGCATTAGATTAATTATTGGTTTGTTCTCTAATTTCAAGATACGAATTTGTTGAAGCAAAATGATGATCGAATTGAAAAATTGTTGAAATTCACCCGGATAATCATTTATTACAGCTAAATATTCTTTCATTACATTATCCATTAGGGCATAATCGTTTTTCTTAATGAGATTCAAAGCTCGAATACACACAGCTAGATCTGGATGCTTATCTTGAAACAAAATCCAATTCTTAGTATCAGATGAAACTTTGTTTTGCTGTTTAGGATGTTCTTGATGAAATCTTTCTAACTCATAATCGATGAAAAACTTTGCCCCTGCCTTATAAAGTCGGTAAGCAAATTCAGCGTCTTCAGGACCCCACCCTTTAAAATCTTCATCATACCCTCCGATATTATTGATCAAATCCTTTTTTAATGACAAATTTCCACCGCAAGCCATCCATGCGATAGGACTAGTACTAAAATTCTCCCGCAGATAATTTAATAACCCTGCGTTTTTTTTATATGGTACTAAATAAGGAAGCAATTTATCGAAAACATGAATATCCTCCTTTGTTAGCAAGGGTACAGGTTTTTTCAATTTCCTAATCATTGCCGCAATGTTTTTATAGTTAACTTTCTTTTTCGTCATGTTCCTCAGCTTGTCTTTTACTAATTGGCTCTTCTTTACTATTTGTGAAACATCTTTGATTTGCTCTGCATCAAAATCAGGATAAAGGTGAGTCAAAAGCTTTTGCTTTTTTCCTCCAATTACTACTAAATTGGTATTGCGAAGGTGAAGGCGATAATGGTTATTTACATATTCAGGATCGACGACCATTTCTGAATCTAAAAAAATGATAATTTTCCCTATAGCCTTTTTAATCCCTTTATTTCTTGCGGAAGCAGTGCCTAACTTTTTTTTGTTGCGAATATATTTAAAATGATAGAGAGGTTGAAAATTTTTTAGCAGGGGAGTTTCATCTGTTGAAGCATCGTCTATTAAAATAACTTCCATTTTGGTCAAATCAAAATTTTGTTTTTCTAATGCATATAGACTGTATAAATTCAGGGGGTACCTGTTGTATGAGGGCATTATGATACTTACATACATTACTATCCTCCTTTAGCGTGTTTATACATAAATATTGGGCATACCGTTCCCGTTTTATCTATTGCATAGCAGGTCGAATAGTTGAATTAAATTATTATATTTTCCGTAGGCTTCAATCTCGGTTCTCTCTAAAAAAATAGTTTTTCTTTTTTTATTGTCTGCCTCTATACCAGAATTTTTCAACAGATTTTTGATTTTTTTATTGTCTGATTTCAGAATTGTTATTTGCTGCAACATGAGGATGATTGATTTTTTAAAATCATTAAATCTATTAGGAAACTGATTAGATAGAATTTCATGTTCTTCTAGTATCTTCTCCATGAATTTAAAATCATTCTTTGTAATGAAGTTTAGAGATCTAATGCAAACATCAATATCGGGATGCTTTTGCTGTAAATAGATTTTATTTTTATTCTGTCCTTTTTTCTTGTTAGGAGGTTCTGGGTGTTCTTGATGGTACCGTTTTAAATCATCATCAACGACAAATTTAGCACCAGCTTTGAACAAACGGTAGGCAAATTCTCTATCTTCCTCTCCCCAGTCCTTAAAATGCTCATCAAATCCTCCTGCTTTTTTTATTATTCTTTTTTTCAAAGAAATATTACCAAAACAAGCCATCCACGCTATTCGGCTATTTTCGAATTTATCACCCAATTGGGTTAATATATTTGTTAGATCTTTTTTGGGTGCAGTATATGGATTAAGTCCTGAAAAGTTGTCAATGTCGGTTCGATTAAGAATGGGAAGAGAAGATTTTAAATTTTTAAGCATTTGTTCGAGATTTATAGTATCACTTAATTGATGATTCTCCTTAAAGACTAATTTCAGCCTATTTTTGACCTCCTTATGTTTTTTTAACAGACCCTCCAACTCCATTTTCTGTCGAGAGTTAAATTCGGGAAAAAGGAATGAATATACCCTTTTAACTGTCTTTGAGATGACAACCGCATTATCTTCTGTGAGATGATGACGATAATTATTACTAACATAATCGGGGTCAACGATCATTTCTGCATCTAAAAAAATAATAATTTCCCCAGTTGCCATTTTCAGCCCCTTATTTCTAGCAGCCGAAAGACCTGAATTCAATTCGTTCCTAATATACTTAAACTGATAGGCAGGATGATAATGGGTTAAAAGGTGTGTATGATCTGTAGATGCATCGTCTATAACGATTACTTCCATTTTTGATAAATCATATGTCTGTTTCTCTAACGAATACAGGCTAAGAAGAATATGTGGATATCGGTTGTAGGACGACAAGATGATACTTACATCCATGTTGTATACTCCTCTCAAATAACCTATTCATTTATGATTTTTCTTTCTTTTGAAGAGGTTTAGCTGGAACTCCAGCAACGACATCACCGGGATTAACATCTCTTATCACGACAGCACCCAT
>Ga0209795_10002136_pt1 | contig 11300 bp, 11 predicted proteins | sample AgamicOrMarz_FD_187166 | JGI IMG/M metagenome (GOLD analysis project Ga0209795, IMG submission 187166) | Agave microbial communities from Guanajuato, Mexico - Or.Ma.rz (SPAdes) (version 2) | ecosystem: Host-associated > Plants > Phyllosphere > Phylloplane/Leaf | place: Guanajuato, Mexico...
AAGAACGATTGTGCAAATAAGTGCAATAATTGTCACGATGACGCCCACGCCAGGATCGTTCATGGGCGTAGGCGAAATCAGGTGCTGAATACCGGTTAAAAAAAGGAACAGCGCGGAGCCGGAGATAAACATGCTTTGCGCCAGGGCCGCCAGCGATTCGGCTTTTCCATGACCAAAGGTGTGTTCCTCATCGGCCGGTTGCAGTGAATAACGCACAACCAGCAGGTTGGTCAACGACGCGGCGATATCGACAAGCGAATCCACCAGCGCCGCCAGAATGCTGACCGACCCGGTGTACCACCAGGCAAAAATTTTAATGATCAGTAAACACGACGCCATGATGGTCGCCGCAATTGCAGCCCGGCTCACCAGCCGTCCATAGGTTTGATTCATAAACACTCCTGTCATGCTCTGCCGCTAGTATAACGGATGCCTACGGAGTCAAAAGATGAATAAACGGTTAACAACCCTGAATGAAAGGCAAAAAAAACCCCCACATCATGTGGGGGAAGACAGGGATGGTGTCTATGGCAAGGAAAAACAGGGTTACTGGTTACTACGGGTATTGCTACTGAAAAGCGTCATTTCTGAGCTTCGTTGCATCCGTGCAACCTCACGCAACTGGTCCATACGTTGCTGATGTTTCTGGTTTAAAACCGCTTGCTGCTCGGGCGAAAGCAGATGGAACATTTGGTTGCGAACTCGCGCCATTTCGACCTGGCGGGCCACCTGTTCCTGTGCCATTTTTTCTGCCTGAGCGCGCACAGCGCTTTCGTCAAAATTATCTGCGGTGACAAGGCGATGCATTGTCTCAATTTCGCTAACATTAACAGGGGGCTGATCGTGTCGTGCCCGCTGCATAAGATCTCGCATCTGTTGACGCTGATGTTCGGTTAAACTAATGCCGTCAAACATATTGATCTGGCCACTGTGCTGCGAAGTTCCCTCCGTTGAGGACCCGTTAACGCCGGGTATGACTCCAGCAGCCTGGCTTACAGCACTTATCGCCAGTGTTGAGGCCATGACGGCAACGGTAACTATGCGCATCACTTGCTCCCACTTTCTTTCGTATCGCGATTCAACGAGAGACAGTCTACGATTCGGGCTGCAAACATGCGTCAGGGGGTGTAAAACAACGTAAAGTCATGGATTAGCGCGCTTCGATGACGTAATTTCTGCCTCGGAGGTATTTAAAAAATGAATAAAATACTGTTAGTGGATGATGACAAAGAGCTCACATCCCTTTTGAAAGAATTACTCGATATGGAAGGTTTCAACGTGCTGGTTGCCCATGATGGGGAACAGGCGCTGAGTCTCCTGGACGACAGTATCGATTTGCTTTTGCTGGACGTGATGATGCCGAAGAAAAACGGTATCGACACGCTGAAAGAGTTACGCCAGACACACCAGACACCCGTTATCATGCTGACCGCGCGCGGCAGCGAACTGGATCGCGTACTGGGCCTTGAGCTCGGTGCCGATGACTATTTACCTAAACCGTTCAACGACCGTGAACTGGTCGCCCGTATTCGTGCCATCCTGCGTCGTTCCCACTGGAGCGAACAGCAGCAGAACGCGGATAACAGCTCACCAACGCTGGAAGTGGATTCCCTCAGCCTCAATCCGGGGCGTCAGGAAGCCAGTTTCGACGGCGTTGCGCTGGAACTGACCGGCACCGAGTTCACCCTGCTCTATTTGCTGGCGCAGCATCTTGGTCAGGTTGTCTCGCGTGAACACCTCAGTCAGGAAGTGCTGGGCAAACGTCTCACGCCGTTTGACCGCGCAATCGATATGCACATCTCCAACCTGCGTCGCAAGCTGCCGGAGCGCAAAGATGGCCACCCCTGGTTTAAAACCCTGCGTGGGCGCGGCTATCTGATGGTGTCGGCTTCATGATAGGCAGTTTAACCGCCCGCATCTTCGCCATTTTCTGGCTGACGCTGGCACTGGTGTTAATGCTGGTTTTGATGTTGCCAAAACTCGACTCACGCCAGATGACGGAGCTTCTCGACAGCGAGCAACGTCAGGGCGTGATGATCGAACAACACGTTGAGGCAGAGCTGGCAAACGATCCGCCTAACGATTTGATGTGGTGGCGCAGGCTGTTTCGCGCTATCGATAAGTGGGCGCCGCCCGGACAACGCCTGCTGCTGGTGACCAGCGAAGGCCGCGTCATCGGTGCAGAACGCAATGAAATGCAGGTCATCCGTAACTTCATTGGCCAGGCAGATAACGCTGACCATCCCCAAAAGAAAAAGTACGGTCGGGTAGAAATGGTGGGGCCCTTCTCTATCCGTGATGGCGAAGATAATTACCAGCTCTATCTGATTCGCCCGGCAAGCAGTTCTCAAACCGATTTTATCAACCTGTTGTTTGACAGACCTTTATTGCTGCTGATTGTGACCATGTTGCTGAGTTCACCGCTGCTGTTATGGCTGGCGTGGAGCCTGGCAAAACCGGCGCGTAAGCTGAAAAATGCCGCCGATGAAGTGGCGCAAGGCAACCTGAGGCAACATCCGGAACTGGAAGCCGGCCCGCAAGAATTCCTTGCCGCCGGAACCAGCTTCAACCAGATGGTAAGCGCGCTGGATCGCATGATGACCGCACAGCAACGTCTGCTGTCGGATATCTCCCACGAACTGCGCACCCCGCTTACCCGCTTGCAGCTTGGCACGGCGCTGTTGCGTCGCCGTAGCGGTGAGAGCAAAGAGCTGGAGCGCATTGAAACCGAAGCACATCGTCTGGACAGCATGATCAACGATCTGCTGGTGATGTCGCGCAATCAGCAGAAAAACGCGCTGTTGAGTGAAACGGTGAAAGCCAATCACCTGTGGCATGAAGTGCTGGATAACGCGGCGTTCGAAGCGGAGCAGATGGGCAAGTCCTTTACCGTCAACTTCCCGCCGGGGCCCTGGCCGCTGTACGGTAACCCTAACGCGCTGGAAAGCGCGCTGGAGAATATCGTGCGTAACGCCCTGCGCTACTCGAATACGAAGATTGAGGTGGCGTTCTCGGTGGATAAAGACGGGATTACCATCATCGTTGATGACGATGGTCCTGGCGTAAGTCCTGAAGACCGCGAGCAGATCTTCCGTCCGTTCTACCGTACCGATGAGGCGCGCGATCGCGAGTCTGGCGGCACGGGGCTGGGGCTGGCGATTGTTGAGACCGCTATGCAGCAGCATCGCGGTTGGGTCAAAGCCGACGACAGCCCGCTGGGTGGGCTGCGGTTAACGCTGTGGCTGCCGCTGTATAAGCGTTCGTAGTCTTCCCCTCACCCTCTCCCCATAGGGGAGAGGGAACCAATTGCGCGGTCTTTCACTCCTCGCCCCTTTGGGGAGAGGGCCGGGGTGAGGGGCAGTTATCTTCCCCACAGTCTCCGTGCATTATCTTCCATTTTGCCGCTTATTCGCCGCTTCTGCATCGTTCTGGTCCAGCTTGTCGATAGCCCGGCCGCCGACAGCAGGCGATGATACTGCTCATCATCAAACGGCATATGCCAGGCAATCGCACAGGCGTCATATACCGAGACATCACTCAGGCGCGATGCCAACGCCAGCGGCGCATCTGCCGATACCTTTCCCGCCTGTACCACCCGATATAACCAGCCGGTTTTGCCCGCGCTTTGCAGCTGCGCTGACATATCGCTGATACCGAAATGGTAGTTGAGTTTAAAGCACGGCGAGCGCGGCTGCGTCACCTGAATCAGGACATCGCCCCAGCGATAAATATCGCCAATAAACACATTCTTTTCCGTCAGCCCTTCCGTCGAGAGATTTTCGCCAAATGCCGGGGCGACAAACAGATCCGCCTGTTCGGGGAATTCGGCTATCCAGTGGCGATAGTGCTCACGCGGATAGTGGCACAGCGCGCGATCGGGCCCGCCGTGGATTTTCTTTTCGGCCTGCTCATCACCCACCAGCCCCCGTTCGGTCAGGGACAGCTCGCCGTCGACCTGAATTTTGCCGATGGCGCTCGGGCGGCTGCCGTCGTAGTCCCTGACCTTGCCTGTAAACACATTCACCGGATAGTGCATTGCCACTCCTTTTACCCTAAATATTTCGAGTTGCAGGCAGGCGGCAAGGGAGAGAATCCCCGGGAGCTTACTCCTGTAAGTGACTGGGGTGAGCGAGCACAGCCAACGCACCTGCAGCTTGAAGTATGACGGGTATACAGATACAAAAAAAGCGAGTCATCAGACTCGCTTCTCACAGGTGTCAATGCAACCTTATTTTTTCGCATGAAGCGAGTACTGCCTCACTGCATGATTCCCGTTATCGTCAATGAGGACCGCGTTGACGCTTAACGCCATCGTTATGGGTTTTCCTTCCGCTAATGGATAGCGCTTCGTGCTAAACGGGGGCGACATCATGTCCGGTAATTGCTCAACTGCCTGACGGCTATCAGCCGTTGTTACGGCTAGCGCCGCAAATGAAACATAATAAGGCGTAGGGTTTACGCAGACGATAGCTTCGCTCTCTCTGTAAAATCGCAGCTTTTCGGCAGCTTTTTCCGGCGCGGTGAGAGACGCAGGCCGCCAGAAGATTTTCATCTGCGTATTCATCGTCAACACTACGCTCTGCGCCTGGGCAGATAGTTCTGCCTGAGTGGGGGGGATCTCGTATAGATTCAGCCAGAATACCGATTCGCGATCGGCGGGAAGCGACGCTTGATTGTATATCAACCGGAGCCCCTGCATGGCTTTGGGCTGCAGCCGGAACAGCGCAGGCACGACGACAAAAGGGGTTTTTACGTGACCAGGCATAACCGTAATGTCCCCCTCATCAACCCATGTCTGCACTATGATGGGCCACGGGTTGGTATTCACCACCATCAGGCTTTGTTGCGTCTGACCTTCGCGGAATACCACACGCGTCGTGGAGGCAATAATGCCTGCTGACGCGGTAAATGACCAAAGCGTGAGCAGGCTAATGAGGAACAGGCGCATCAATGCACTTTTACCCATACGTAGGCTTTCGCATCCACTTTTCCTGCCGTCACCTGCGCACCGGGTAAACGGGTCAGGAAGGCATTAAAATTGATAACATAATCACTTATTTTGGTGGCCGGGTCTGTACCGATCAGCGTTGCCCCGGTGCGAACGGGATACCATCCTGCACTGTTGCCGAGCGCACAATTCGTGGCAGTACAGTGATTCCAGCCCAAAAACTGACGCATTACGCCATCGCTGGCGTTCTGGATTTGTATCCCCACGCCACCCGCAACGCCCGCCTGCCCGTAACCATCGGAAAGCAAATAGCTGACCCCGCCGCTGCCGTTTACCAGGCCTAAGCTTTGCGCGGTAAGATAACTTTCATAAGGCACCTGCAAGCCAAGCGCCGTCTGGTTCTGGGCGACACCGCTGGTTGCGGTTCCCTCGCACCGCACGCGGACGCTAAAACCGGCCTGCGCGTGCCTGCCGTTCTGAAGATCGTTTTTCGATATCGTTGGGAACACCACCACTGGCGTCACGTACTTTGCTACACAGGTCGCGGTAGTACTCAGCGTTGACGCCGGGGCATTGCCCATATTCAGCCCCATCCAGTTGTCGTACCACCAGCCTGCGTAGACGTAAGCCGAATCACCGCTGTCGCAGTATGCATCGTTATTTTTACTGCCAGGAGAGCAAAAGGAGACATACCCGTTTGGCTGGTTGCAACCGCCATAACTGCCGCTATTGATGGGAGGGCCGCAGTAAGCGTTTTGTGCCCCACTAGTGGGGGTGATGGCACTGACCCGGATAGCCTCCGCGCGGATAGGGCTGAAGTCTTTCACCCGGATTTGGATCTGCTTTCCATCCGCCGAGACAGCGTAGTTTTTCATGGGAATACGTTGGTAGTTACGGGTAAATACCGTCCCGGAATTCATATGTGTCAGGCGCAACCCGACATAGTTAAACCAGGTCCCAAACACGTTCGGATTGCCGGACGCCTGCCCCATGTCCCAGAACCCGCTGCTGCGATCGTCACCGTTGGTCGCGATGATTTCATAGATGTTATTGCTGTCAGAGATATCGCAGACCCACAGAATATCATCAGGGCTGTTGTAGCGCGGATTGTCGGAGAAACGAACAATACTGCTGGCAAGAACCGTCCCCACAGGCTGAAGCTCAACGCTTGAGAGATTGATACGCCCCAGGCCAATGCCGGTGCCATAGCTATCCTCTTCCGTACGCTGGAAGTTTGGCCCTTTTTGGCACTGTGCGCTGACGGCCAGGCTGACAGTGCAAAGTGTGAGTGTCAGAACAATACGTAGAATAGTCATCTGAAATCCTTTTCCTTTAGCGGCAAGGGAGCGATAAAAGCTGCAACGGTTCGTTGGCTGGAGAAGCAGTCCATTCAACCCGGCAGCGGTCAGCCGCACGCTCTCCCCATTTCACCTGTAACGTTCCCTTTTGCCCGTTTGCACGAAGGTAAATCTGGTTAGCCTGCCCGACCATACCGACGCTGTTTCCGTATTCATCATACGCAGCCGCCCCCAGTGGGATCGGATCTGTGCCTTCCCGAAGCGCGGTGATAAGCATGGCCTGCCCACGGAGTGTCGCAAAGCGCAGACGAATCATCGCACCCGCTGAGGGCGCAACGCGCTGCTGCGTTGTCTGCAGCTCAGCCTGGTCGTTCATATTTTGCGGATCGAGGCTCACCACGTTGTACTGATAAGGCATCAGTGCGGGCGCGAGACCATGTCCAAAGCGATTGACCGTCGCGCCTTGCCCACCCATGATTTTTGCACCATCGGCCCCGGGGGCGTCGACAAGGGCAAAGGTATCGCCGATATAAGGACCCAACGTGATGCCACCACGATGCGCCACCAACCCACCCTGTAGCGAGGTAGATGCCTGCCAGTACTGCGGAGAGACAGAAACTGACGCCGCCCCATTAGCCCAGGGAAAGTTTTTCTGCACATTCCCACCCCAGACCGACTGGCCGCCTTTTTCGTCAGTCGCATAGTTCAGGCTGTAACTGAGCGGATCGTACTCGCCATACTGTCCGCTCAACGTCGTCTGATAGCTGCCCTCTTCATCTTTCATGTGGTTGGCGCTAATGGACAGCAGCGGTGAATAACGGCTGCTACCGATTGGCATTGTCATCGACAAGGACCACATCGTCTGGCTTTCGGCTTGCCAGGTGGGTGCCCAGGATGTCGTTGTGGTATCAGGCGCAAGGCGGTGCGTCCGTGCCCCTGCCAGACTCAGCGAAATACCGTTCGCAAACGTTTTGTTCCAGCTTATCTGTAACTGCTTGTCACGCCCCTTGCTGTCGCGATAATCCTGTGTTGAGACAGAGAGATTGAGACTCCCCAGGACATCCATCGTCTGGCTGGCGGAAAGTTCTACACGCGAACGCTGACGCCAGGAACCCGACTGCCACTCGTCTCCTGAGGAAACGGCATTCCGCGTGCCCAGCACGTCATACAGTTCGACATAGTTGCCTGTCGAATAGCGGTATCCCGCCAGCGCGACTGACGTCCCGGTTTGTGGGAAAAATTTGCTGTAGTTGATGCGAAACATCCAGCCGCTCTGCCAGCCATTGTCCATGACCTCAGCATGAGAGAAGGTGCTATCGACACCCACCGCGCCCATCGATGAGCTATACACGCTGCCCAGCATCATTGCCTGAAAGCCGTTTGCCAGCTGGTTTCCCATGTTCAGCGTTAGCGCATTGTTGATCCCTTTTTGCCAGACAATTTCACTAAACACATCATCATCACCCACATCACGCACGCGCCCCACGGTAGCGGAATATTCGAACTGTCCTGCCCGAATGGATTCTGGCAGTGCGGAAAACGGTACGCTGAAGGTACTTTCACTGCCATCGGCTTCGGTGACAATCGCTGTCAAATCGCCAGCAAAATTGGTGGGGTAAAGATCGTTAATTTCGAACGCGCCAGGCGCAACCGTGGTTTCGTAAAGCGAAATATTGCCCTGACGGATAACCACTTTCGCATTGCTATGAGCAATGCCCCGCACGACAGGTGCATAGCCACGCTGCGAATCAGGGCGCATACGCTGATCGGATGCTATCTGAACTCCACGGAAACTCATTCCGGAAAAGAACTGGCCATCGGTAAAACCTTCTCCCAGCGTCAGTTCACTTCGCAGTGGAAGAACCGCACGCTGCACATAACGCCGCGCCGTGGTCCAGCGGCTTCCGTAGTCAGTGTCATAGTTCAACGTCGATTGCTGACGGTAACGCCATAACCCAAGATTAAATCCGCCGTTCAGGCTCAGGTAGGTTGAATCAGAGGTATCATTGCCCTGCTCCCGCTGGGTTACCCGATATTGGTTCACCATGTAATTCAGTTGCAGCATGGTTTCACCCGCATCCAGCTGGCTTTCATCAACGCTCCCACGCGGCAATGTGTGCAGCAAGCTCTGCGGTATGGAGAAATCAAGCCGGGCCTGGGCGAGGGACCAACTGACGCTGACCGCCTGTAAAGCCGTGCTGGAAGGGCGATAACACTTTTCGTCCCGGGTCATCGGCAGCAACGTTAAGCCAAGGCGGTCAAGCAAATCGCGGCTAAAGCAAGGAGTAACCCCTGCGCCATCTGGCGAAAACGTCACATCTTCCTGCGCCAGGGGTTGTTGATTGAGATACACATCAAACGAGTAAATTCCGGGCTTTACCAATGTGTCATGATCTAAGCGCTGGAGGTCTTGCTGGCTCAATCCCATGCCACGCAGAAGGTTTGCATCAAAAAAGATCTCGTGATTTTCCGCTTCACATGAGAATGCGGTCGCCAGTAAAACCCCGGACAGTGAGAGGAGGCCGGATGAGCGCATCATGTTCATCTCCCCACATCTACTGCGGCATTGTCACGGTATGGCTGACGGCAGTACCGTAATCATTGATGGCATAAAGCGTAATAGTGCCGCCCTTTACTTTGGGCAACGACCAGCGCGTTGAGCCGAAAGGCGCAATCATCCCGGGCTTTCCAACAGGCGTTATATTTGCCCCCGTAACAATGTCCGCATTACGAAGAGAAATATAGTACGGTGAAGGATTAGTAAGCACGACCGCATCGTTAAGCTTCTCAATGCGTAACGTCATTAACGCCTGGCTGGCATCTCCGGCGAGCCCGTCCGGACGGTAAAAAATCTTCAACCGACTTTTCACCACGAGCGCGAGACGATTCTTTTCCGCGTCATCAGATTTGATCGCCGGATATTGCATAAAATTAAACCAGAACACAGACTCACGATCTTGTGGCAGTCCCTTCCCGGTAAATTTAAGACGCAACGCGTGGCCCGAGTTTGCATTGATGCGAAATAATTGTGGCAATGCAATAAAGGGAGCATCAGCATGATCAACGGTTGAGTCTGGATTATTGATATCCATCCAGACCTGAACCAACATCGGCATATCGCCATTGTTACTAAACTCTACCGTTTTTTCTTTCGCTGTGGCAGGATAAATTATTCTATTGCCCTTCAAAACCACACTGGAATATGTTGCGTTTGAAAATAAAAGAGAAAAAATAAAAGTCAGAAGCGACTTTTTCGCTTGATATTGAATATTCATAAGCGGACACCTGTGATAAAAAAGCAGAAAACGGCGCTGCACATGGCAGCGCCACAGCCTTGTTACAGGTAAGTCACAGCAAATTGTGCGCTGGCTTCCACAGCACCGGCAGTTGCCCCCCCTGCTGCGGAGTAATAACGTGCCTTCATATCAAATGTTGCCGAACTCTGGCCATCATCTCCACCTATCGTTTTTGCTGAGGTTTTAGCGTCACCACTGGTAAAATCAAGCGGTGACGTTCCATCCAGGAGTTGAATCGCCACGTTAGTCGCCGGGCTGGAAGACGCAATATTCTTCAGATTAGTACCCTCAATATTGGTGCTAACAAAACGGATTTTGGCCTGTTTTGATAAAGACGTTGCGCTGACATCACATCCGCTCAGCGTGACGGTAAATGGCGTCTCACCTGCGCTTGACCCCGCTCCCGTTAGAGTGCTTTTACTGACTGTAGGCAAAAGCACAACCGGATATGACTCAAAACCATTTATCTGAATGGTACATGTTTGATCGGTTACTTCACCTAAGAAACGCACGGTGTTATCTGCATATACAATATTATTGACGCCTGCAAACATAACGGCCATTGCAATTAATTTTTTTATTTTCATTTGCGAACTCCTTAACAAATCGCATAACCAGAGAGTATTTCATCTGTGTGTAAATGCGCCGGCAAGCAAACAATAACCACAATGACCAAAGGTGTAAAGATGTAAAAAAGGTTAACAGCCGAAGGAAAAATATAATCCGGAAAGATAATATTATATTAACCACATTCACGGAATAAATATGATAGCTCTAAAAAGAAGCGCGATGTTGAGCGATTTTCATCGTGGAAAACGATAACTGCATGATTCATGCTAATGTTTTAAATGTACTCCGGCAAGAAGGTCATATAAATCCAGTGATTATATTTTTTAAAAATTGAATTAAATTATAGTTAATTTACCTGGATTTATTTATTAGAATTATAAATTCTTAGAGAATTATTTTTATTGATTATGTTTTTATTTTAACAAACTTTATCGCGGATCACATTTTACGGCTTGCGCCCGCAGTTGACTGATCCCTTTCTGAGGGTTTTCTGAAGAAAAAAAAGCGAGTCATCAGACTCGCTTCTCACAGGTGTCAATGCAACCTTATTTTTTCGCGGCGAAACGTGCTGCTGCTTCGTCCCAGTTCACCACGTCCCAGAAGGCTTTGATGTAGTCAGGGCGACGGTTCTGGAATTTCAGGTAGTAAGCGTGTTCCCACACGTCCAGGCCCACAATTGGGAAACCGGATGCGCCAGAGATTGCTTCACCCATCAGCGGGGAGTCCTGGTTAGCGGTAGATACAACCGCCAGTTTGTCGCCTTTCAGCACCAGCCACGCCCAGCCAGAGCCGAAACGGGTTGCAGCTGCTTTCTCGAATTCTGCTTTGAAGTTATCAACAGAACCGAAATCGCGCTCGATAGCCGCTTTCAGGTCGCCCTGCAGGGTGGTACCGGTTTTCAGGCCTTTCCAGAACAGGCTGTGGTTTGCGTGACCACCTGCGTTGTTGCGCAGTACGGTTTTTTTGTCCGCTGGCAGCTGGTCCAGTTTGGTGATCAGCTCTTCAACAGGCAGGCTTGCGAACTCTGGCAGGCTTTCCAGCGCAGCATTCGCATTGTTAACGTAGGTCTGGTGGTGTTTAGTGTGATGGATTTCCATCGTCTGCTTGTCGAAATGCGGTTCCAGTGCGTCATAGGCATACGGCAGGGATGGCAGTGTATAACTCATAATCCTCTCCATTATTGTCGGG
>Ga0209795_10002141_pt1 | contig 11275 bp, 8 predicted proteins | sample AgamicOrMarz_FD_187166 | JGI IMG/M metagenome (GOLD analysis project Ga0209795, IMG submission 187166) | Agave microbial communities from Guanajuato, Mexico - Or.Ma.rz (SPAdes) (version 2) | ecosystem: Host-associated > Plants > Phyllosphere > Phylloplane/Leaf | place: Guanajuato, Mexico...
ATGGACACGAAAAAATTCTTCTTGTTCTTGAAAAAAGGCTTCTGTTGGGTGAATCCATCGTTCATTCAGATAATGACCATATACTTCTAAGGAATCAGGAAAAAAATCAAGCATCCCAACATGATCGGGGTGATGATGTGTTAGAATCACCTGCTCGATATCAGCAGGAATTAAGCCTAACTCCCCCATTTGCTCTTTAAGTGACATCCAGGACTGTTCCGTTTTTACGCCAGCATCAACAAGCGTTAATCGCTCTCCTTTAATTAAATAGACATTGACATCCCCGACCGCAAAAGGAGTCGGCACCGTAATTTTTGCTATTCCGTCTTTCCATTTTGTCATTATGAAATCCCCTTATCACTATTGTCGAATAAAGAATCCAATGATATAGATATGAACATTATGTGACATTTATTATTTATCATAAAGTGTAGCGACTTTTTTACCAAATGTCATTATTTCTGCATAATTTTTTAGAAAAAATAAAAAATTCACTTAATTTATCTATTGACAGATAGGTTGTTTATCTTGCATAATCTAGTAAAATTTGATTCGTTAAAGCGATGAATAAGGCCAGTAAATGAGAAATGGCGAAAGAGAGTGAAGTTCGAAGGCTGAAAGACTTCACCGCCCTCTTAATCATTGAACCTACCTTAGGAGCACTTAGGAAAACCTAACGTATATCCGGCGTTATCGGAGTCGAGTGAACCCTTGCTTGGAACTAAGCGTGGGTAAATGAAGGTGGTACCGCGGAAGCTAGACCTTTCGTCCTTTATGGATGAAAGGTCTTTTTTGTTTTCTTTAGAATCGAAATGGAGGAATAATCATGAAAAAAATTGCAATTATTGGTGCAGGATCGATGGCTGAAGCATTCATTTCAGGAATTCTTGAAAATGGTTTAATTGATAAAAAAAATATATGGATCACAAACCATTCAAATCAAGAAAGATTAACTAATTTAGAAACTCGTTATGGAATTCGAACCACTTATCATTTGCATGAGCTGTTCGATCAAGCAGATATAGTAATGTTAGCAATGAAACCAAAGGACGTCGCGACTGCCATTCAAGCGATCCGCGAACACTTAACTGAGCAAATGCTTGTCGTCTCTGTCTTAGCGGGTGTATCCATGGAAACGATTGAAACGTTAGCAAGAATACCACTTGCGATTGTACGGTCAATGCCAAATACCTCGGCTGCAGTTGGAAAATCAGCCACCGCTGTAGCCGCGAATCATCGCGTTTCCCAGCAGCAGTTAGAAACAACTAAGAACCTTTTTGGTACAGTTGGCTTGGCTTCTTTTGTAGAAGAGGAGCAGTTAGATGCGGTTACAGGACTTTCCGGGAGCGGGCCAGCGTATATTTATTATCTAATTGAAGCAATGGAGAAAAGTGCAATGGAAGTAGGTCTTGAAAAAGAAATGGCCAGTGAATTAATTGTCCAAACACTTCTTGGCGCAGCAGAGATGGTGAAAAACTCAAGTAAGTCCTCTACCCAGCTTCGCAAAGAGGTAACAAGCCCTGGGGGAACAACAGAGGCTGGTATTAGGGTGCTTGAGGAACATGGGGTCCAAGAAGCATTCATTTCTTGTATCAAAGCAGCAACAGCCCAATCAAAAAAGATGGGGGCTGAATTAAGTTCCAAGCTACAAACTGCGGACCAACCTCTCTAAATTGGATTTTTGCCCTTATTGCATTAAACTAGTTAAAAAAGCTAGGGAAGTGTCGGGCATGCTAACGATCTTATTTTCTTTAGGTATTCTAGTCTGGATTACTTTTCTTTTAGACGGACTGATTGGTTTACGAAAAATAGATCCATTAGAAAAGGAAGACGACTTAGAGCTTGGACCGCTGTTATCTGTAGTGGTTGCTGCACGTAATGAAGAAAAGCAAATTGCTGCAAGTATCCTCAGCCAGTTAGACCAAACCTACAAAAATGTAGAATGGATTCTTGTCAATGATCGGTCAACTGACACGACTGGAACCATTATGGAAGAATTAACAACAAAAGACCCGCGTATAAACGTCATCCATATTGACAAGTTACCTGAGGGCTGGCTTGGGAAGAATAATGCCTTATACACGGGTGCACTTCAGGCTTCAGGTAAATGGCTATTGTTTACCGATGCTGACGTGAAATTTGAAAAACACGCCTTTGCAAAAGCACTCCATTATTTTGAAAGGAACGACTTGGATCACCTAACTGCTGCGCCAAACTTAAGCGCTAATCGGTTTTGGTTAAAATCATTTGTCGCCTTTTTCTTGTTTGGTTTTTCTTATTTTAAACGCCCGTGGCTAGCTAACCATCCAAAATCAAAGATTGGAACAGGGATTGGTGCATTTAACCTTGTGTTAAATGAGGCCTATAAAGCTTTTGGAACTCACGAAAAGGTTAAAATGCGCCCGGACGATGACTTGCAGCTTGGGATGAAAATGAAAAAAGCTGGCTTTAAGCAAAGAATTGTGACTGCATTACATCTAATCGAAGTGGAATGGTATGGAAGTTTAAAAGAGGCTTTGGTCGGCCTAGAGAAAAATACATTTGCCGGATTACACTATCGAATCAGCATGGTGATTTTTGCGATCCTCGGGGTTTTTATCACTAACGTCCTGCCCTTTGTGACGATTTTTTCTGGAAACAAGACTGTTGCCCTATTATCCTTCGGAAATATAGTGCTGTGCGGTGTTCTTTATGTAATCGTCATAAAAAAACTAACCTTATTCTCCCCGCTCATGTTTTTAGTTTTTCCAATCACTGCCTTGCTGTTTATTTATTCGATTATTCGTGCGAGCCTGCTAACCTTTAAGCGCGGAGGTATTGTTTGGCGAGGAACAACCTATCGGTTAAGCGAACTCCGAGAAAAAGATTAGAAGCTTGATTTTTTCATTAAAATGATCCATTTGCTATACTAGAAAGGGATCTTATATTGAATTTAGGAGGCTTCTGAAAATGGCGGTAAAACTGTTTTCCCCCTTCACAATAAAGGGAGTTACACTCAAAAATCGGATTGTGATGTCTCCGATGTGCATGTATTCGAGCCATAACCAGGATGGCCATGTACAAAACTGGCATCGCACCCACTATGCAAGCAGAGCAGTAGGCCAGGTTGGGTTGATTATTGTTGAAGCAACTGCCGTTTCAGCACAAGGCAGGATTTCTCCACAAGATTTAGGTATCTGGAGCGATGAACATGTAGAGGGCTTTAATGAGCTTGTCGGTCTGATGAAAGAGCACGGTGCGAAAACAGGTATTCAACTCGCCCATGCCGGCAGAAAAGCCGTTTTAGAAGGTGAAATTCTTGCCCCATCTGCACTAGCTTTTAATGATAAAATGAAAACACCAAAGGAAATGTCAAAAACAGATATCAAAGAAACAGTTGCTGCATTTAAAAAAGGTGCGGAGCGTGCAGCAAAGGCTGGTTTTGATGTGATTGAAATCCATGGTGCTCATGGCTACTTAATAAATGAATTCCTTTCACCACTTTCCAATAAAAGAGCCGATGAATACGGTGGTTCAGCTGAAAACCGTTACAGATTCCTCCGAGAAGTGATTGATGCCGTGAAAACCGTTTGGAACGGTCCATTATTTGTAAGAGTTTCTGCTCATGATTACCACGAAGAAGGGTTAACATCAAAAGATTACATAACCTTTAGTCAATGGATGAAGGAACAAGGTGTCGATTTAATTGATGTTAGTTCAGGTGCGGTGATCCCGGCCCATATTCACGTTTATCCCGGCTACCAGGTAAAATACTCCGAAACGATTAAAAATGGTGCTGACATGTCAACAGGTGCAGTAGGATTAATCACCTCAGGGATTCAAGCGGAGGAAATATTACAAAATGACCGAGCAGATTTAGTCTTCTTAGCTCGTGAATTGCTTCGCGATCCATATTGGCCTCGTACTGCAGCAAAGGAGCTTGGCGTTACGATTGAGGGGCCAAAACAATACGAGCGCGGTTGGGTATAGAATGAACAAGAGGGTGTCAATTAGACATCCTCTCTTTTTGTTTATCTATAATTATCAAATTCCCTGTTAGTTATGAAGCGGAATATTAATTTCTTTAAAATCCTCGGCAATATCTGTATTAGGAAATACTTCCTTCGCCTCTTCCACTAATTCTAGCCAGGCCTTTCGATCATAACGAGAACTGATGTGAGTTAGACACAACAGCTTACAACCAGCCTTCTTTGCAACATCTGCAGCTTGATGGGTGGTTGAATGAAAATAGTCGTGGGCAAGTCTTTCTTCATTTGCAGAAAAAGTCGCTTCATGGACCAAAAGATCTGCATTTTTTGCCAATGAAATCGCATTTTCACAGTAGCGAGTGTCACCCAAAATCGTGACAATTCTCCCCTTTTGTTCCGGACCAAGAAACTCATATGGATCAATTGTCCTGCCATCATCAAGGGTTACTGCTTCCCCATTTTTAATTTTTTTAAAAATCGGACCCGGCTGTACGCCCGCTTCCTTCAACTTATCAGCAAGCAAAGTTCCTGGCCTATCCTTTTCGACAATTCGATAGCCATAGGCAGGTATACCGTGGTCGAGCCTAAGCGTTTCCACCGTAAACTGGTCATCTTCAAAAATAATCCCCTCTTCAATCTCGATTACAACCAGAGGGTATTTCAAATAGGTCTGGCTTAATGATAGGCTGACATGAATATAATCTTTAATCCCTTTGGGCCCAAAAACCGTTACCTCTGATTCCCCGCCTTGAAAAGAACGGCTTGATAACAATCCAGGCAAACCATAGATATGATCACCGTGAAGGTGCGTAATAAAAATTTTTTCAATTCGCCGTGGTTTTATCGATGTATGTAAAATTTGATGTTGGGTAGCCTCACCGGCATCAAATAGCCAAACAGCCCCCCGCTCCTCAAGCAATTTCAGTGCGATTGACGTCACATTCCGGAGTTTTGCCGGCATTCCTGCCCCAGTTCCTAGGAAAAATATGTCCACAAATAAAGCTCCTCTCAAATTCCGTTCCTTTTATTCAATATTGATAATAATAGCATAAACAAAAAGCAATTTCTTCTCAAAGGACAGCTATTTATTGAGTGAATATCAGGGATTATTATGTAAAAAATAAAAGAAATTACCGACTTGCATTGTATTATTTTTGCGAAGTTTAATGGAATGAGATAAAATCAAACAATATAAACATAAGATGGTTAGGCGTTTTTACATAAAAAGAAAAGAGGTATTTACTTTGGAGCAAACTGGAAACATGACTTCATTAATTATGATTTTTGGTGCGACTGGTGATTTAGCAAAACGGAAGTTGTTTCCTTCCCTTTACCGGTTATTTGAAAAAGGTAAATTAAATAAATTTGCGGTAATTGGGGTTGCAAGAAGATCCCTTGCCAACGATGAATTTCAACATTCAGTCAAAGACTCGGTACTATCAGCCCTAGGAAATAAAGACAAGATTGATGATTTTATCTCTCATTTTTACTATCAATCGCATGATGTTGCTGATTCCAATTCTTACGCTTTATTAAAAAATTTAGCGGATGAGATTGATCAAAACTATCAATTAGAAGGCAATCGTATCTTTTACCTTGCCATGGCACCTGAATTTTTTGGAACCATTGCTTTGCATTTAAAATCAGACAAACTTACAGACGTAAAGGGTTATAAACGCCTTGTAATTGAGAAGCCATTTGGACATGACTTAGCATCCGCAATCGAGCTGAATAAACAAATTAGAAGTGCCTTTAAAGAGAAAGAAGTTTATCGAATTGATCACTATTTAGGCAAAGAAATGGTGAGGAACATCGAGGTAATTCGATTCGCCAATGCTATTTTTGAGCCGCTATGGAATAACCGATATATTTCAAATATTCAAATCACCTCTAGTGAAGTACTCGGGGTTGAAGAACGCGGACGTTATTATGAAACAAGCGGCGCTCTTAGAGATATGCTGCAAAACCATATGATGCAAATGGTGGCATTACTTGCGATGGAACCACCGATCAACCTCTCTACCGATGAAATTCGTTCTGAAAAAGTCCGTGTGTTTCGTGCGCTTCGAACAGTTGAGGGTGAACAAGTCAATGATTATTTTGTTCGTGGTCAATACGGTGAAGGTACAGTTGAGGATGTCCAAGTTCCTGCTTATCGTGATGAACCGATGGTTGACAATGAATCAAATACAGAAACCTTTGTTGCGGGTAAAATTATGATTGATAATTTCCGCTGGGCTGGTGTTCCTTTCTACATCCGAACTGGGAAAAGAATGTCAACAAAATCAACAAAAATTGTGATTCAATTTAAAGATATTCCGATGAATTTATATTATCAAACGGAAAAAATGTTAAATCCAAACCTCCTAGTGATCCATATTCAACCAGAGGAAGGCATCACTCTGCACCTAAACGCTAAGAAAGCAGGCGGTCACTTAGATGCACAGGAAGTAAAACTAAGCTTTGCTAATACAGGAATCCATGCAATGAATACTCCTGAAGGCTATGAGAAACTTCTGTACGATTGCATGAGAGGCGATGCCACGAATTTTACACATTGGGATGAAGTTGCCTATTCATGGAGTTTTGTTGATAAAATTTCTGCGGTATGGGAAAGCACCAAGGCAGAAAAATTCCCTAATTATCAATCTGGAACAATGGGTCCCAAAGAGGCAGATGAGCTCTTAGAAAAAGATGGCTACTTCTGGTGGCCGGTTACTGATTTAGAAGTAGATATGTGTAAATAAGAAAGCATAAGCCCCCACATCAAAAAAACACCACTTTGTTATAACAGCAAAGTGGTGTTTTTTAGTCTGGGTCATTTTTTTTATTGGGAAATGATTGGAGAAAATCTTTATTAAAGCTCGTTCCAGTTCCAATATTATGGGAAGAGTCATTTTGATGCGATCCCGCATTTTCAATAATTTTTTTTCCGTATTTTTCACGAAGGCTGGATAGTGTATTAAGTAAGGGTTCTTTTTTTGCATCCTTTTCATAGGAAAATAAGTCTAACTGTTTATAGGCATGGTCATGATCAACTAAATCATTTCCTGTGATTCCTAACAGTCGAACAGCGTCTCCATTCCAAGCTTTTAGAAAAATCTGCTGAGCAAAGGAAGAAATATCATCTTTATGATTAGTTTGGTTGGGAAGTTTTTTACTTCTGGTTATCGTTCTGCGATCCTTATAACGGATTGTTATCCCAAGTGTTCCTGCAAGGACCTTCTTTCGCTTCAGCCTTACTGAAACCGTTTCTGCTAATGACGTTAGCACAAGAAAAAGTTCATGCTGATTACTAATGTCCCGAGGAAGGGTTGTAGAATTGCCGATACTCTTAAATTCCTCAATCGATTCCGGGTCAACAGGTCGATGATCAATTCCATTTGCTCTTTCTTTTAATCGAATTCCATTAATTCCAAGCAGTGTTTTCAGTTGAATCTCATTGCCTTTTGCTAAATCACCAATTGTATGAATCCCAATCGTCTGTAACTTTTCCGCTGTTTTATTTCCAACACCATGCATTTCGTTCGTATTCAAAGGCCAAAGAATGTTTGAGATATTACGTTTTCGAAGAATGGTAATCCCCATTGGCTTTTTCATATCAGAAGCGGTTTTCGCTAAAAATTTATTAGGAGCTATCCCAATACTGCAAGGGATATCTAGTTGTTCTAATATCCTTTTTTGAATACTTTCAGCGATTTCTATCGGACTGCCGTATTCGAAACTTTCCGTTATATCTAGGTATCCCTCGTCAATCGACACGGGCTCTACCAGTTCTGTATAGTGCCTGAGAATTTCGAACATTCCAATGGAAACGGTACGATAACGCTCAAAATTCGGTTTCATAACGATTAACTGCGGACAAAGTTTTCTCGCTTCCCAAAGCGGCATCGTTGTTTTCACACCAAATTTCCTTGCTTCGTAATTGCAGGTAATAATGATGCCTCTACGCTCCTCCACATTTCCAGCAATCGCGAGCGGTTTCCCCTTAAGATTGGGATCATAGGCCATTTCAACAGATGCATAGAAGCTATTCATATCTACATGTAAAATGACTTTTCCATTTTTAGGGTACATTTCCTTCATGCCGGCACTTCCTTAACACATTTTCTTCCCTAAGTATATTAGAAAACTCGCCGACTGGCGAGCCCCTAAGGGCGAAGACAGAGGCGTAGTTGCACTTATGCCTGAAAGGAAAGTTATACTTTCCTTTCGGCGCAAAAAGGAGAACCCACGGTTAGGTTCTCCTTTCAAATAGATTATTGATTAGCTACTTCATCAATAATCGCAAGTGTCATTTCGGCAAGCTTATACAATTCTTCAACTGGCATGCGTTCATTGGTTGTATGAATTTCTTCATAGCCTACAGCAAGATTAACAGTTGGAATGTTAAACCCAGCAAATACGTTAGCATCACTGCCGCCACCGCTATGCTGAAGTTCACAACTACGCCCAATTTTTGCAGCTGCCTTGCGTGCGACTTCCACAACATGATCGCCTTGACCAAATTTAAAGCCTGGATACATGATTTCCACATTTACTTCAGCCCTGCCGCCCATTTCTTCTGCAACTGTTTCAAAGGCTTCCTTCATTTTGCTTACCTGTGCTTGCATTTTTTCAGGGATAAGTGAACGTGCCTCAGCTAAAATATCAACACGGTCACAAACGATGTTGGTTGCCTGGCCTCCTTCAAAGCGGCCAATGTTGGCAGTGGTTTCGTGATCAATTCTTCCTAACGGCATCCTCGCAATCGACTTAGCTGCAATCGTAATTGCAGAAACCCCTTTTTCTGGAGCAACACCAGCATGAGCTGTTTTACCGTAAATAACAGTTTTTATCTTTGCTTGTGTTGGCGCAGCTACAACTACGTTACCAACTAAACCATCGCTGTCCAGCGCATAACCGAATTTTGCTTTCATCAGTGAAGAATCAAGGGCCTTTGCACCGACAAGACCGGATTCTTCCCCAACGGTAATGACAAATTGAATCAAGCCATGCGGTAGGTTTTGTTCTTTTAATTGACGAATGGTCTCAAGCATAACTGAAATACCCGTTTTATCATCGGCACCTAAAATAGTTGTGCCATCCGTAACAACATAGCCGTCTTTAATCGATGGTTTTACACCTTTAGCTGGTGTAACAGTATCCATATGACAAGTAAAATAAATCGGGTCAACTCCCTCTTTAGTTGCCGCGAGTGTGCAAACGAGGTTGCCCGCACCATGTCCTGTTACAGCTGTTGTATCATCTTCAAAAACTTCGAGGCCCAGCTCCGTAAATTTTTGTTTTAATACCTTTGCAATTTCTGTCTCAAACTTTGTTTCTGAGTCAATTTGCACCAGTTCTAAAAATTCCTTCAAAAGACGTTCCTGATTAACCATGTTATTGACCCCTCCAATTATGTACTCACTTTTGTTCAGCACCAGTGCCTAGGCGCTTTCACTTTTCCTATTTTAGTATACCTTTAAATAAAAGTATCATCAAATGATAGGGAGTACACCCAAACCACGTTAAAGAGGGATGTTCCCGTGCTTTTTAAATGGTCTTGATTCTTTTTTGTTTCTAAGCATTTCTAAACCTTGCACAATTTTCATTCTGGTTTCGCGTGGGTCGATGACATCATCGACCATCCCTCTGCTTGCTGCCACATAAGGATTGGCAAACTTTTCACGATATTCATCGATTTTTTGCTGTCTTGTCAGTTCAGGATTCTCACTATTATTAATTTCTTTTGCAAAAATGATATTAGCCGCCCCTTGTGGACCCATAACAGCAATTTCGGCATTCGGCCAGGCAAATACTAAATCAGCACCTATTGATTTACTATTTAACGCCACATAGGCACCACCATAGGCTTTTCTTAAAATAACCGTTAACTTCGGAACGGTCGCTTCGGAGTAGGCAAATAAGATCTTGGCCCCGTGGCGAATAATTCCACCGTGTTCCTGCTTGACTCCTGGGAAGAAGCCTGTCACATCCTCGAAGGTGATGAGTGGGACATTAAAAGAATCACAGGTTCGGATAAATCGAGCAGCTTTATCAGAAGAATCAATATCCAAACCGCCAGCCATCACCTTGGGTTGATTACAGACTAGACCCACTGATTCTCCTTTGATTCGAGCAAACCCAACGACAATATTTTTAGCAAAATCCTTTTGTACTTCCATGAAGCTGTTCTCGTCAACCACTTGCTCAATAACTTTGCGGACATCATACGGACGTACCGTATCAAAAGGAATTACATCCATTAAATCAGGTCGATAATCTTCGTCCTCCCGTACCTCATACCTCGGAGCTTTCTCTTCATTATTTTGAGGAAGGTAACTCAAAAGCCTGCGGACGTTTTCTAACACCTCTTCTTCCGAATCGGCATGAAAATGGGCATTCCCACTAATGGAACTATGGACATTTGCACCGCCTAATTCCTCTGCTGAAATCTTCTCTCCTGTTACCGTTTCAATGACTTTAGGTCCCGTAATAAACATTTGACTCGTCTTTTCCACCATAAACACAAAATCAGTAATGGCTGGTGAATAAACGGCACCGCCTGCACACGGACCCATAATTACCGATATTTGCGGAATGACACCAGAATAAATCGCATTTCGGTAAAAAATATGTCCGTAGCCATCTAAGGATACAACACCTTCTTGAATACGTGCTCCGCCAGAATCATTTAAGCCGACAAAAGGGGCCCCATTTTTCGCTGCTAAATCCATTACATTCGCAATCTTTTTAGCATGCATTTCCCCTAATGCCCCGCCAAAAACAGTAAAATCCTGAGAGAAAAGATAAATGGGGCGGCCGTTAACTTTCCCGTATCCAGTCACCACTCCGTCCCCTGGACCTTTTTGTTCATCAAGGCCAAAATCATTCGTACGGTGCTCAATGAAAGGATTTAACTCAAAAAACGTTCCTTTGTCTACTAAAAGATCAATTCTTTCTCTAGCAGTCAGCTTTCCTTTTGCATGTTGTTTCTCAATTCTCTCATCGCCGCCACCCATCTCGACTTCCCGGCGTTTATCATACAATTCATTTATTTTTTCATAGATATCTATCATTTTACCCCTTCATCCCCTTCTTCTCACAAAGCTCAAATAAAACCCCAGATGCCGATTTGGGATGCATAAAGGCAATGTTTGCTCCTCCAGCACCAGGTCTTGGCTGCTCGTCAATCATCTGTATCCCTTTTTCTCTCATTTCACTTATTCTAGCTTCTATCGATTCGACCCCCAGGGCAACATGGTGGATTCCTTCACCGCGTTTTTCGATAAATTTAGCAATTGCACTTTCTTCCGATGTCGGCT
>Ga0209795_10002143_pt1 | contig 11270 bp, 8 predicted proteins | sample AgamicOrMarz_FD_187166 | JGI IMG/M metagenome (GOLD analysis project Ga0209795, IMG submission 187166) | Agave microbial communities from Guanajuato, Mexico - Or.Ma.rz (SPAdes) (version 2) | ecosystem: Host-associated > Plants > Phyllosphere > Phylloplane/Leaf | place: Guanajuato, Mexico...
CATCGTCGACGCGCCGGAAGGAGTGACGAAGCGCGCGCATACGGTATGGGAGGCGACCTCGCCTGAGCTGGCGATCGTGCGTCTGCATGGCCGCAATGCGTCGACGTGGAGTGGCGCCGAAGCAGCGGCCGAGCGGTTCAACTTTGTCCAATAGAAGGTTCAGGCGGATGGATTGCGAATGCTACGCGAGCAATTGGACGCTTGGGGGTACTAATACTTTTCATAGAAAGTGGGTAAATGATTTGTTAAGAATGAATTCGGGTTTTGCTCGAATCTGCCCCTTGCAGTAGAAAGGGGCAAGGCCGTCGTGCGCCCGCGCAGAGCGGCGCAGTAAGCCCGCCGACGACACATCAGGGCGTACTGCGCATAGAAGACGCGATTATGCGACTGGCAGACCATCTGCCAAAACGTTTCAGCCGAAACCGAGGCAATTGGCGAGTTCCAATATCGCTTGCCGGAACTTTATGCATCGATTAAGTCGCCCTTGGTCTACGGTGCGAATTTATTTTAAGAATGCACGATAAAGCACCAACGGCGAGCAGGTTCTCGGTGTTATGAGGGCTGGCGGGAAAGGGACGCGCATGGACGGCCGCCGATGTTTTTAGCAGTTACATAAAAGGTGATAAATTATGTTATGTCAAATTACGTACGTAGAAGCGGCGAGCTCGAAAATTCCCGTCGGTGTAAGTAAAATTGGTCCCGCTTTTAAAGTAATTTTGTTCCTGGTCCCTAGACCGAAATCGGGCTTGCAGGCGGCGTATCGCGTTGCACCCTGTCGGATGGAACAATTTTCGTAACTTTGTACCTCAAGGTCCGGACCGCCACTGCTGACGGGACCTTTGCGGGCACGAATTTGTACAGACAACGAGTTGCGATTACTTAGCGGCAGCCTGCTCGATGTCGCCGTTGGCTTCCACGTCACGATTACGCAACAATAGCGCCTGATACCGAGCACGGATATTCTCAGCAGCCTTCTGATCGTAGACGCTCGCCACACGTCGCATCCTTTCGATCTCTGCATTTCTGATCGAACGTCCAACGCCCTCCAAAATCCGAGGCACGGCAACCTCCTGAACTTGGCGATCCAATGCCCAAGATGGACCTGACAGCTTGCGCCGGGCCTTTTTCGCTCGAACTTTTGCCGCCTGGCGCGACAACCGCTTAAATAGCGCCAGATCAGAAAGAGTCTTGGCTTTGCTCTTCATAATCATCTGCCTCTCAGATTTGCTTGAACGCCCAGTCTGGCGTGGAATCCCCAAGTCCCAAAGCGTCCACGTATTGCAATTCTAGCCGACTTGTTTCGGACCCGTCGCCCCTGTGGTCCAAAGAAAACTGCTCTTCCGCCACCGACTGGAGATGAAGCAATAATCCGCACTTCCCGGCTGGGAGCACAAGCTCCTGCATGTCCCCATCTGCATGTCGCCAGAGCCCCACCGAACGCACGGGGTTTTTCTGATGAGCGTTAGACCGATCAACCATGCCCACGCAGGTTATGCTTAGCACCGACGATCCAGGGTCATCCGCCAGCACCGTCGCGTATCGCCCAGGCCAACGGCTTGCAAGCTGAGGACCGTCCATCAACAGCGCAACAACGAGATTCGGCCCGACGGCACGAACGACGGGCATCGCAGGGTCTGCGCGGGCGAGATCTTCGCAGATCAAAACCGTCATGCACAGGTCGTCGCGAATTGCAAAAAACGGAAGCTGGCGTTCCGATACGTCGATTTCTTCCCACCAGCGATCTGTTGTGCTCTGAAATAAATTTGATAGCCCGTATCGCCGGATCTGTGAGACGTCCAGACACCATGGATGGTGCTTCGAATGCGCGCCCAATAAAATTGAATCAACATCCGGATCGACTGTCTTTTCGGGACTTCGGTCGTCGAAGGCATAGCACAGGGCAGCATTTCGTTTCTCACGGCCGGGCACATTGTCCATTACGCCAGCGATCAAGAACTTCAAACCAAGCTCGTCCGGGTGATTGGCGAGAGCCATCGCAACACCGTCGCAGAACTGTTTTGAAAACGCGCACTCTGGAAACAGAACTCCGTGGACTTGAGCCCCACATTTTTTTTTCGCTTCACGCAATAAGGGAATGACCATCTGGTCTGCAAATACCTTTGGGTCCAGACCGTCCAGCCAATCCTGCGTAAGTTGAAAATAGCCTTGAGTCTTCTCCCGCGGTGAAGGAAAAGGATCGATCGATGAACCCCGGACGAAACTGGTTCCCGGTACAACAAAGGGGAACGGGATGACGAGTAGCCGCATCTGGTCGCCTTGGCTTCCGTTGTCATTCAGATACCACGTGGGCAACACAGTAAGCTTGCTCGGCAGGAGGCACAGGTGATGGCTCAGCGCACGTACGCTGCAACCGACCGCTGGCGTCATCGCTTTCGGCAACACAATTGCTGCATCCGGCGGCACGCGCTGGCATAGCGAATGGGGGCGGAAAGGAAGAAGGTTCGAAAGTTTAGCGTCCGCAGCCGGGACGCGAACGAACGAGAAGCTCGCTTGCTCCGCGGCAAAAGTCTGATCCTGCTTGGCCCATCCAATACCAGCACAAACCTCATCAGCGGTCGCCAGCAGGCGCAAAACCATCCCGCTTAGCGTTTTGTCGGCCGCAAGTTCGGACAGCATTACTGCCCCGTGAGCAACAAGAACATCCCACCACGACTGCACAACGGCCGGCAATAATTCGCTATCGTTCCACTCCACGGCAGCGTCAATGACCTCGCGCAAGTAGGCGCTATGCTCCACTTCAGTATTTCCAACGCACCGGGCGGCCGTATAGCAACCCGATACGTCCGCCAATGTTGCTGCCACGGCGAATACATCGGGCGCCCACTCCGGACAAAGATCCCACGGCGACATCTTGTGCCCCTGCGGCAGGGTGGCCGGATCCACCGATCCCTCGGGCATCAGCTGTCTCAAAACGGTAGAGACATTGCTCGTCGAGAGCGCTCGGTTTCCGTTGGCCATTTCTTGTAGTCAAGGGCAAAAGAGAAGCGTCCGATTATACGAATTCTGGCGGTCAAGTGTGGGCTGAGTACGGCTTCACCCCAACGATGGCGAAAGCGGGAGTCGCTACAGTCCGCGTGGCTCCCCGTTGATACCTATGGATCCGTCTATGGGTTGTCAGCGCGTATCGGTCGAATCGAATTCGACGAAGCTTGGATGTGGCCGCGAAAACCACTCACAGCCTGTCGCAAGACGAGTTGCGAGAAGTGCGCTTTGCTGCCTCGGAAAATCACCGAATCAGACGCGCGATCTTCACCGTTCTATCAAGACCTCCACGGCGCTGCCACTTCTGACGAGCAGCACGTTACCTTCGGGCGACAACTGACGAGGGATTTGTTCAAAGTCAGGCTTGAGTTTGACTGCCCCTGCGGGCGCAGCTGATGCAGTGGTCTTCTCGATAACTCCCTGTAGCCGCTCGATGGGACGCGGTCAAATCCGAGTGCGACGGGATGCGATGGCGCTGTGACGCTCGATGCGCTTGCTTCGTGACGTGATTGAGTCGCACGTCGGGCGGATTCCACACGACCAGGGTATGCTCGTCCGCCGACACCAAACCGCTAGCGGCTGTCAGCAGAACTCCGATTATGACCTTCGTCTTCACTTTGTGCCTCATGACGATTCATCAGATTCCTCGCGCTCCGCAATTTTCCTGAAATTCGGGATCTGACGGACAATCTATCACGAAGCCCGGGCTCGCTATACACGCACAACGTCCCTCCGTGTGTTGCATTTTTCCATGTCTGATGTCACCTCATGTAGCGCCGGAGACAATACCTCGACGTTGGGCGCCTTTCTCTGAACGTCCCAGAACCGCTTGTCAAATTCTCTCCAGGCTTCGATGAAACGCAACCCGTCTAGTCCAACGATATACGCCTCAAGGACACGTCCGTCCCTGAAACCTTCACGACCGCCGATATAGCATTTTTCGGCATGCCATTCAAACGACTTCCCGTCCTGTGTTGGCTGGATAACGGCTTCACCTGCCGGGTAGTACTTTGCAGGCTCAGAACTCCAGCGCCGAACGACCCAAATCTTATACCCGCTCGGAAGCTCCTTTGCTATGGTGCCGCTAACGTGACACGTTTCACCGACTTCGGCGTGATTCTTGGGGCTTACGATTCGCACATCGTAGTCACCTGCATCAAGCCTTGAAGATCCCAACGTCTGGATAGGCTCCGTCGGTCCCTGCACTCCCGGCTTGAGCGCCCCCGCTTCGCTTGGCGCAAGAGTATGAGATATCCCTTTAACCGTTGCGTCGAGCGGTTCAATCGCGTAGGTAAGCAATGCCAGCCCGAAGTAGATCACAATCGACAGCAGGTGCAACCACGCTGGCAACGAGAAGTCCTCCTTGAGAAGGAAATACAGCACCGTGAGCCACGCGAAGTGCGTCAGAGCCGATGAAAGCTCATCCATTACGCGTGATGTGAACACCAAACCGCGCGGATCACCTTCCGAACTGTAAGTGTTAGAGCGAAGCACGTGGTAAAGGCCAACAACGAAGATAACGCCGAGAACGAGAGCAATGATCAATCGATAGTCAGCGAGGTCCTTGATGAGCTCGGCGTCCATCAGATTCGCGCTACCGACGACGATCCGGGATTCGGGCAGCTTCCATCTCAGGAGTGCAATGACAACGCCAAGGGCCCCCCAGATTGTGAAGATATGCAGGAATCGCCCGCGTCCGTACGACACAATTTTTCTGCGTAATATGGCTTTCAAGTTTCGGCTCGTTATTTTTGGCGACTTTCACGAAGGCGTGCGCGAAGCTGAGTCCTGTTCGAGCCTGCCCCGCCTCGCCGCAACAGTTGGGTGCTGTCGCATGTAGAGCGACATCATCTCACAGACGACGCGTGCGCTCGCGCATTCACGCAGCCAGCGGGGCCTCGCAGTTAGGTCTTGACCACAGGAACCGGGATCGGCAACGCGAATCTCGCTCCGCCGGAAAGGCGCGCCTGATGTTATGGCTGTTCATTCCACGGAACACAGGCCACGAACCCGCGACCCCGATCGTCTCGGGGTCGTCTCGTCCTATGACATGACATTCCGGTTATGTCCTAAACTCACACTCATGAAAAATGCGTCACACCCCGAAGCGCCGCGCGCCCTCCTCCAGAAATATCGCACCCGCGTCGTCATTGCCCGACGCCGATGCGCTCGCCGCACTGCGCGGCTGGTACGCGGGCCTGTCTTCGCGCGACACGGTCAAACGCTACCTGCCGCACGTGCTGCTTGTCCCTGGCGCAAGCGCGCGCGGTATTCTCGGCCGGATCCGCCGGCAACTCGCCGCCTTTGCACATGAGCGTCACAGGTCCGACCTAGTCGCATTATTCAGCCACCCGGCCAGCGAACGTACCGAACGAAGCACCGCCGTGCTGCACGCGATCACCCTGCTGCCCGGTCTCGCAGATGCGCAACCGCAGATCACCGACGACATTGGTCAGTGGCTGCGTCCGCGGGCCGTGCGCGTGCCGCGTCGCCGTCAATGGTGGCATGCCGTCGAGGGGCTCGGTGCGGCCACCGCAATGCAGATAGAAGCGTTCTTCGCCGCCTATCCCAAACTCACGGAGCGGGCCCGTGCGCTGGTCGCCAGTCAGCGGACCGCCGTGTACGCGCGAGATGTCGCGCCCCAAAATGTCCTCGCACCGTGGGAGTCCATTCACGTGCCGCCCGGGGTCGACGGTACCGACGGCACGTTCCGTGCGCCGCGCAACGCCTGCATACTCGACGCAAACAACGATTACGAGGCGGTGCAGGCCTGGCTCTCGCTGCACGAGGCGCCGACCACGCAACGCGCCTACCGCAAGGAGGCCGAGCGGCTGATTCTCTGGGCTATCGTCGAACGTCACCGGGCGCTCTCGTCGCTGGCTACTGAAGACGCGATCGCCTACCGTGCGTTTATCCTCGCGCCCTCGCCACGCAACCGCTGGGTCGGACCACCCCGCCCGCGGAACGCGCCTGACTGGCGCCCGTTTGCCTGTAGTCTCTCGGCGCGCTCGGCGGCCTACGCGCTGTCGGTGCTCGGCGCCCTGTTCCGCTGGCTGATCCTTTGCCGGCGTGAAGGTTCGTGGACGCACGCGGGTGGCACCCCTCGACACGTCGCGCGGCTTCACGGATGGTGAATGGCAGATTGTGCGCTCGCTCGCCGATGGGCTCGAATGGTCGTATGGCTGGGAAGCCACCGCTGCGCAGCGCTTACGCTTCGTGCTTGATTTCGCGTACGCGACCGGGTTGCGCGCGGGCGAACTGGTCAGCGCAACGCTGGGCGACGTGCTAACCGATGCGAATGGCGATCACTGGCTGCGGCTGATTGGCAAAGGCAGCCGGCCGGGCAAGGTGGCGCTGCCGCCACTCGCGCGGCACGCGCTCGAACAGTCGCTGCTGCAACGCGGCCTGCCAGTGACGCCTGCGCGCTGGCAGCCGAAGGTTCCGCTGCTGGCCAGACTGGGCAACGAAACAGACAGTGCCAGCATTACCGCTGCGCGGCTGTGGCACGTGATGCGCAGGTTTTTTATGCAGGCGGCCGGACTGATGGAAGCCGACCACCCGCCGCTTGCAGAGAAGCTGCGGCGGGCCAGTCCACACTGGATGCGGCATACGCATGCGACGCACGCGCTCGCCCGCGGTGCGGAGCTGACGACCGTGCGCGACAACCTGCGTCATGCATCGATCGCCACGACCTCGATCTATCTGCAGGGCGACGAAGTGAAGCGGGCACGACAGCTCGATGCGGCTTTTGGACGGCGTACGTGAGGGATGTACCGCACCAATTGGATCCGAACGGTGAGGATTTTCGGGAGCATATGATCCAGGCGAGCGGCCCGGAGCGCGTGGAGGACATCATACCGTCGTCGCCGACGGCGTCAGCGCGTGACGGCAATGTGCGCAGTCGATGAAGGCGCGACCGCCGCACCGGGCTCATCGAACATCACGTCTGGACAATGCCCCCGCCCCCATGCAAAGCCTGCAGTTGATTGTTAAGGGTGCGACGTCGCGAATTGACGGTTAGTTGCGTTAGTGAAGTGAGGCTAATAACGACGTTGATCGCTAGCGCAGGCGTTGTATCACGCGATCGTGATTAGCGCTGCCGCAGGTCGCGGCCTACATATTGGACGAGTCACCGGCTAGTCGCGGAATGGATGTTCATCCAATGCGCGACCAATTTAGCGGGGTTACCACGCTTCGGACCTACCGCGACATTTGTCGAAGGTCAATGGCCCCTCATCGGCCATTGCCGACATTGACGGATGGACTCACGAAAGTCGAGTGAACACTGCTAAACGGTCATCGCTAGTGGTCGAGGTGTGGCTTCCGGACGGGCCTAGCATGCCCGCCAAGAGAACCGCGTTCGCCCGGCCACGTTGACCTAAGCGCAAAATGAAGCACACACTGTGTGTCAATCGCCTCAGCCGTCAGCAACTGCCCCCTTCTTTTCGGGCTTGCTCCTGGGGGCAGCGCGCCGGGCACCGCTGGCCTTCTTTGCCGAATGGATGCAAAGTACGTTCTGGACGAAGCGGATTCCGGAGTTACGTGCGGCGAGCGACGCAATCAAATACTGCACTGCGAAGACCACCGCAGACCACGCGATAGCCGCAACTGTGTTGCCGAACAGAAAAAGCCCAAGCGCTACCAGCGGTACGAGCAACAGCGACATCGCCGCGATGTCCCGGAACATCAGAAATTTCTGGTGACTCTCGAGCACCGATACTTCGTTCTCCACCTGCTTGTAGAGCCGATACCACATCGAATTTTGGTCGCGCTCATCACTCGGGAAAGCCCCCACATTTTTCTTCAGCGCATCTACGTCAATCCGCGTATCGGTCTGTGCATGCACGGAGAAGGCACGCGAACCAGGCATCGGGTTACGAAGGCGCCAGAATACGAGAATCGCCTTCTGCGAGTGCGAGAGGAGATACGAAAGGAAAATAATGGGAACGGGCAGGAAAACCGACAGGCCCGTTCGTAGCGCCATTCCCTTATCCGCGGCGAAGTCGTCGATGGGGTGATGAAACGCGATGACCAGCAATATGATGACATCGAAGATGCCAACGCCGACGAGCCAGACCATATTGCGCGCTTTCAACGACTTTCCAGATGATGCTACTTGTGCGACCTGCTGTAGAGCGTCCATGTGTTTCCCGGTAGTGTCGAGTATCGAAGCCGTGCGACCTTTAAGCAGGCGCGCCATCGCGGACCAGCGCAGCGTAACCTTGCGGGTGGCGAATGAGCAGAACTGCCGCGTGACGGATTTGTCCATCGAGCGATTTAGCGGTATCCCTGTCCATCTGTGATGGACCACTCACCGCCAAATGGCTATGCCATGTCCCGAGGCACCAGAGCGTGTGTCCACCGAGAGCTTCGTAGACGCGAATCGTGTCAAGTGTTCCCTCGACCCCAAGCACGAAACGCGCAGGTGAGCGCGTGCTGTCAGGCGACGCAGGCAGGACGTCTGTGATGAATATCTCTCTCGTGAGCGCGGAGACATTTCCCACGATAATGCCGCCAGTTTCGACCGTAGGATGCTTTGCAACATCGGCGACAATTTTCTTATGCGCCCTATCGAGCACGCGCACCGCCCACGTCTTCCCGTCGAACACCTCCGCCACATGCGTTGCGCCAACTTCATCGTGACCCCACGCGATGGACATTCCATCGTCACCGACTGAAGCGACGGACGCCATGCCGGTCCCTGGCAAGCCGGCCTCGTCGTAGTGATGCAGTCTCTGACCAATACCAGCTGCGACAAGCGAGACTCGAGCGTCAGACATGGGGATAGTGACCGAGTGGCAGCCGATACCGATTTCGAGAACATTCGCCGCTGCGGTTACACCCGCATCGCGCAAAAAACCGAGCGAGCGCAGTTGCTCGTACGCGTGATACAGCAGGTCGACAGTCGAGGGATTTCTGCCATCTCCTTCCACGGTCATGAATGCTGCGTCGCCATGATGAATGAGCGCCCCCTCAATGACGCGTGCGTCAAATTTCGCCTTTGCGAAAAAGTCGCGCACCGCGGATGAGCCGGTCGTGTTCACCACCACCGATTGCGCGCCACGAAAAAAATCTCGGTACTTAGCTGCTTTGAAATCCAGACCACGAACGTCAGATGCGACAAACTTCGGGCGCTTTGAAGCAAAGCTGCCCATGATTTGCGCCAGCCGCTCTGCCTTGCCGTGGAAGTTAGCCACGTCGTCAGGCAAGAGCGCGTGGCGAGCCACGTTATGCGCGGCAGCAAGCTTCCCGTCTATAAGCAGCGCTGCCTTGCCGCCCGCGCGCGCGACATGCATGGCAACCTTCGACCCGAGGCTCCCGCATCCCGCAAACGTCAGCTGCAACTCCTTCGATTGTTCTCGCAGCGCCGACGTCCGCCTCAGAAGTTTCGAAGAGATGGGAGATGCGAAAGCAATGGCACTGACCGGCGTCGTATCATCCACAGACAGTTTGGCCGGCAGCGAGAGTTGCATCTTGTAGCCCAGCATCTCAAATTGGCTCGTGGTGCCGATAATGTTTGTGGGCCTGCGCACCGGGAAGGCGAAATACAGGAGCGTTACGACCTTGTCTTTCGATGTTGCAAGAGTGCGGTTGAAGTTGCTCACGAAATCGTCCAGCGCAACTCGACACCCCCACTCTGCTGCCTGCTCAGCAAGCTCTGAAAATGTCGTGACCGTATCGGCCTTGTATCGCTCATGAACAATGGGTTGCCCGCCAGGAGCAGCTTGCGGCCAGCAGAAAACCAAAGGTACGCGTCCCCAACATGCCGTCTCGCTCATCCGAAGAGTGTCCAGCCACTCATGCATGAAGGCCCGATTGCCGACCGGGAACTTCTGCTGAGGGTCACGCGCTACCGACCAGCGGCCGTCTTTGCTCCAGCCAGTCATGCACATGAACAGGCGCCACCCGCCAAACGGTGGCTTGTCGAAATGTTTCACGGGGTCCATCTCGACAAAGTTGAAACCAACTTCCCTTCGACTCGGTTCCCAGCCCTTTTCATTGATGGCCAGCTTATCGACCGCAGCTTTGTTGAGCCAATCCGACATCTGGTCGACAAGGCGAAAGAACCCATCTGAATGCATTACATCAAGCTTGTCGCCGAACGTAATGCACGGAGGCACCCGACCTCCGCGCTTGTGCAGATAGATATGCGGCAACGCGTCCGGAAAATCCTCACGCAACGTGAATCGCGGTGCAATATCCGGGAAAGCGGACGAATACTCGATGAGCACTTCCTCTCGCGCTCGAACACCATTCGGACTTGCGCCCGCGGCGGCCCAGCGCGACGGCAGGTCAACGAGAAACGTCGCGTAGACGTTTGCGCCACCGCCAGAAGTATCTTCGACCTTTACCGACTCGACGGCAGGATGCGCCTCGAGCAGCTGGATTGCACCCTGCAGTGGAGCGTTCATAGCGACCTCAGTCTTAGCCGTGCGACAAGGGCTTCGAGCCGAACGCTGCAGCGGCACCCGCCGCTGCAGGGGCCGCCGCAACCTTCCATTTCGCCTTGACGCCACCCGACGTGACTTCGAACACCATCGGCTCGGGATCCTTCTCGTTGGGATGGGCCGCGGTGTTCACAAACTTGCCCGAGGCGTTCTTCGCGATGGCTTCGTACTCGCGCTTCGCACGGATGCAAGGAGGGTCATTGTCGTCGTCGAGAATCGGGTTGCTGCTGGCGACGATGTAAGCGCCCGCGCGCGTCTGAGACAGCGCTTTGCGCGCGTCGGAAGACACTTCAGCGTCCTCCTTCTTCTTGCTCCAGCTGTGCCACGAGAGCGTGTGCCACGAGCAATGGTGAGGCGTCGACAGCAAGTCGTACTCGAGCGCCGTCGTGTCGTCCTTGTGGCGTTTCCACTGCTTTTCCCAGATGTACACCTCTGCATCGCCGCCCGACAGGAACTTCACGGCGTCCGCGACCGCTCCCGTGCCGATGGAGTAGTTGATGATGATGCTCGACTCATTCTTCGAGAGTTCATCGGCATCGTGCTCGTCGTCAGCAGGCATCGGCGCCAGGAGCAACGCGCTGAAGTTCTCCTGCTCTTTCCCGGCCACCGCCGTGATGCGCTCATCGGTCTTCACGACGATGTCGAGAATGTCGTCGGTCTTGCCGTCCGTGTCCTCGCCCATAATCAAGATGCGGTCGCCATCTTCCAGTTCCCCTTCTTCGCGGAAGAGCGCAACGCGACGCTTTGCTTCCGTGTTCCACGCGCGCGCGTCATCGCTCAGCGTGTGGTACTTCGAAGCGCGGTGGAATACGAGCGGCG
>Ga0209795_10002144_pt1 | contig 11267 bp, 10 predicted proteins | sample AgamicOrMarz_FD_187166 | JGI IMG/M metagenome (GOLD analysis project Ga0209795, IMG submission 187166) | Agave microbial communities from Guanajuato, Mexico - Or.Ma.rz (SPAdes) (version 2) | ecosystem: Host-associated > Plants > Phyllosphere > Phylloplane/Leaf | place: Guanajuato, Mexico...
GCCGCCCTAAATGCAGAAGGGATCGAGCTTGAGGTCAACGAAGGCATTGATTGTTACCTAGCTTCACTCGGGGAGGAAGCAAAGGATTACACTGTTGGATTGTTACAGCAGTTACGAAGAGCAGGTTTTTCAGCAGAAAGAGATTATTTGGATCGAAAAATTAAAGCTCAATTTAAATCAGCGGATCGTCTAAAAGCTAAGTTTGTAGCTGTCTTAGGCGATGAAGAACTCAAAAATAATAAAATCAATGTAAAAAATATGGCTACAGGTGAGCAAGTAGAAATTGATTTAGCAACTTTTATTAAACAATTTCAAGAGTTGCAGGATTAAGAGGAGGATAATTATGTTTGGCAGATCATATTTTTGTGGGGAAGTTCCAGAGTCAGCAGTTGGTGAAAAGGTAACCTTGAAAGGCTGGGTTCAAAAAAGACGTGACCTTGGCGGATTAATTTTTATTGATCTCCGTGACCGGTCAGGGGTTGTTCAGGTAGTTTTTAATCCTGATTTATCCGAAGAAGCGTTGCAAATTGCTGAAAAAATCCGTAATGAATTCGTTTTAGATATTGTTGGTTCAGTTGTTGCACGTGATGCAGCGACCGTTAATGACAATCTGAAAACTGGTAAGATTGAAGTGCAGGCGGAAAAAGTAACGATCATTAATGAGGCAAAGACACCGCCATTTATGATTTCGGATAAAACAGATGCGTCCGAAGATGTCCGCTTAAAATACCGCTACCTTGATTTCCGTCGTCCGGTTATTTTTGAAACCTTAAAGATGCGTCATCAAGTGACCAAGCAAATCAGGGATTTCCTTGATAGTGAAGGCTTCCTAGATATTGAAACACCTATTTTGACAAAAAGTACTCCTGAGGGAGCACGTGATTATTTAGTGCCAAGCCGTGTCCATCCTGGAGAGTTCTATGCTTTACCACAATCACCACAGCTGTTTAAACAGTTGCTTATGGTGGGGGGAATTGAACGCTATTACCAAATTGCCCGCTGTTTCCGCGATGAGGATTTACGTGCCGACCGTCAGCCGGAATTTACCCAAATTGATATCGAAACAAGCTTTTTAAGCCAAGAAGATATCATGGGCATGATGGAAAAAATGATGACCAAGTTAATGAAAGAAGTTAAGGGTGTTGATCTCCCTGCCGCTTTTCCACGGATGACTTATGATGAAGCAATGAGTCGCTATGGCTCTGATAAACCTGATACTCGTTTTGGTTTAGAACTTGTCGATCTTTCAGAAATCGTCAAGGACTCAGGCTTTAAAGTATTTGCATCAGCAGTGGCAAATGGCGGTCAAGTAAAAGCTATCAATGTTAAGGGTGCTGCTGACAACTACTCACGTAAAGACATTGATGCCTTAACAGATTTCGTTGCTGTATATGGAGCAAAGGGACTTGCGTGGCTTAAAGTCGATTCAGAAGGTCTAAAGGGCCCAATTGCTAAATTCTTCTCTGAAGAGGACGCGCAAGCACTTAAAGCTACACTTGAGGCGGCGGACGGAGATTTACTCCTGTTTGTTGCTGATAAGAAAAAAGTTGTCGCTGATGCATTAGGTGCCCTTCGTCAGAAGCTGGCGAAAGATTTAAATTTAATTGATCCAAGCTTGTTCAACTTCTTGTGGGTCACTGACTGGCCGCTCCTTGAGTACGATGAAGAAGAAGGCCGTTATTACGCTGCCCACCATCCGTTTACAATGCCATTTAGGGAAGACCTTGAATATTTAGATTCTGATCCTTCCAAAGTGCGAGCACAAGCCTATGATATTGTTTTAAATGGCTATGAACTTGGCGGCGGTTCACTCCGTATTTTTGAACGTCCGATCCAAGAAAAAATGTTTAACATTCTTGGGTTTACACCTGAACAGGCCAATGAACAATTCGGTTTCTTATTAAATGCGTTTGAATATGGAACACCACCACACGGCGGTATCGCGCTTGGATTAGACCGATTGGTTATGCTGCTTGCGGGAAGCACAAATCTAAGGGATACCATTGCATTTCCTAAGACTGCAAGCGCCAGCTGCTTGTTAACGGACGCTCCGGGTGAAGTTTCTGAGGCCCAATTGAAGGAATTATATTTGTCACTAAATGTTAAAAAATAGCAAGAATTCGCTTTCATGAAGTCTTGAATCCTGTTTTTTAATATGCTATCATAAAAGCAACAAAGAAGAGTCCTGAAATGTACGTTACGTTGCCTGAAGTTTTGACCGAACATTATTTATACGGGAGTCCAGAGTTTCCTAATTGCGTAAATGCCTCACCCTATTACGGGTAAGGGGACTTACAATTTTGGGAACAGGACACCCACCTGCTGAGTGCGGGATCAAAACTAAGGAATTAAGAGTGACGGCATAATTGGGACTCTTTTCTATTTGCTTATTATCAACCTCCTGGCCAATACAGGAGGTTTTACTTTGCTATGGACTTTATTATTCCTATCAAGATACTTGTTTTTGATGGAGTGTATGATATATTTTTAATCGGGAAAAAGAAACTTAACGAATTTAATAAATTGGAGTGAACATCATGTTGCATCAATTTTCACGTAACGAACTGGCCATTGGTAAAGAAGGCCTTGAAATTATGAAAAATAGTACGGTCGCTGTTTTAGGTATCGGCGGTGTAGGTTCCTTTGCTGCCGAAGCATTGGCTCGTTCTGGAGTTGGCCGGTTAATTTTAATAGATAAAGACGATGTGGATATTACCAATATCAATCGCCAGTTGATCGCCTTACTTTCCACTGTTGGAAGACCGAAAGTTGAGATTATGGAGGAGCGGATTAAAGATATTAATCCAGACTGCGAAGTCATTTCCTTAAAAATGTTTTATACAGAAGAAACATATGAACAGATCTTTAGCCACAATTTGGATTTTGTCGTTGATGCATCAGATACAATTATTTATAAGATCCATTTAATGAAGGAATGCTTAAAAAGAAATATTCCAATCATTTCGAGTATGGGGGCAGCCAATAAAATGGACCCAACCCGTTTTAAAATTGCTGATATTTCAAAGACCCATACGGATCCGATTGCGAAAGTTATCCGTACAAAACTGCGTAAGGAAAGAATCCACAAAGGTATTCCAGTTGTATTTTCCGACGAAAGTCCGATAGTGATACGTGAAGATATCAAAAAAGAAGTAGGAAATGAAAATGCACCGATCCGAAAAGCGCAAATGCCTCCAGCATCTAATGCCTTTGTTCCATCTGCTGCAGGTCTGATCATGGCAAGCTATGTCGTGCGACAATTATTAAGCAGCATCAAAATACAACGTGTATCGGATGAGAAATAAGCGTTTTTTGGGCCCTGAACCTATTTGGTTTGGGGTGTTTCTATGATAACGTGTTGGATGGCTCTATGTAACCGAACCCACGATGTTGAAGCTATTTAGGTAACGTAGGAAGGTTCTACGTTACCGAACCCATAATGTTGAAGCTAGTAGGGTCACGTAGGATGGCTCTACGTGACCGAACCCGTGAAAAGAAAGCTAGTAGGGTAATGTAGGATAGTTCTACGTGACCGAAACCGTGATAAGAAAGCAAGTTGGGTAACGTAGGATTTTTTCATCCTTTTTATTTTCTTAGAATCCATCCTAAGGGACCAAAATAATAAATAGAGAGAAGCATCGAGCCATTTTAACTAAATTCTTGCTTGAAATAACAATTTATTCATAATAAAACCAACGACCATATCCTACTGCTTTAAAATTTTCTATCAGTATCCTTCTAATCATCTTCCTAGATTCAATCACCCTACACCATTCAAAAACCAGACTAGTGGTGATTTTTTCATCAGGAAAAAGAAACTTTAATTCCACTACACTACGCAGTACTGCGGATTCGATAGCTTCTACGAACCCACATTTTTCACACACCACAACCTTTTCTCCACCAGAAACCATAAAAGAGTTGCACTTTAAACAAACCATACCCTTCTTCATTTTTCGATATTCATAAGTAGGTAACCTGGTTGCGTAGGGTGACTCTTTTGAATGCAAAGATATTAATCGGTCCGCTAACTTTTTGTGCCTGTCATTTAATTTTGATGGGGTCCTGTCGAATTCTTTCATAAAATTATTAATCTGTGTTGGATAAATAATCGGCTGGTTAAGAGGCGCTTGATATAAGGTAAACTCGGGGTTGATAAAAATGACGGATGGTTCAATCGGTATATTAAAACCAAGATATTGAAGCAACTGGCGGAGTAATAATTTACTACGTTTGATCTGGTCTAATGGATTAGTAATATCGTTCCCGGAAATTTTATGGAACCCTTCAGAGTCGTAAAAATAATCCCCGGTGTAATTTTTCACCTCAAATGGATAAATCCTATCTTGAGCAATGATTAAAGTATCAATTTGAAAAAACGAATCGTTAATTTCAAGGCACAAATCATTTATTATTAACATATCACTTTGCAGTTTTTCAGTTAACAAATCAAACATCAATTCACCTTGATAGCCTTTTTCAAGCTTAAAATAATACTTCTTTTCTTTTGAAGTTAAATTGCTTCGCGCGTTTAAAGCTCTCATAATTTTTAATTCTTTCGACTCAGAGCGAGATTTCAAAGCCATAGTCCACTTCCTCTCATTTATTAGAATCCTAATCTTATTTTACAAAAAATAGGTTACGATTGAAGAGAAGCGTATGAATATTTTGTTAAAATTTGCCGAAATCCATTTTTGGCATAATCTAAATAAGCAATTATAAGGAGGCAAATTTTTCTACAATAAGATAAACTATATGAGGATACAAAGAGAGGAGAGAGAATTTGGAGACTATTGTCGAATTGAAAAATGTAACGAAAGTCATTAAAGGTCGAACTATTATAGATAACATTAGCTTTCAAGTAAACAAAGGAGAGGTCTTTGGTTTCTTAGGCCCGAATGGTGCTGGGAAAACAACAACGATCCGAATGATTGTCGGGTTAATGGCAATCACATCAGGGGACATCGAGGTTGGCGGTGCAAGTATCAAAAATAATTTCGAAAACGCTGTTCGACATATCGGTGCGATTGTAGAGAACCCGGAAATGTATAAATTTTTGACGGGATATCAAAATTTAATTCACTATGCAAGAATGGCAAAGGGCATTTCCAAAGAGAAAATTGCCGAAACTGTTGAGCTTGTAGGGTTATCAGACCGAATTCATGATAAGGTAAAAACCTATTCCTTGGGAATGAGGCAAAGATTAGGATTGGCTCAGTGCCTCTTGCATGACCCTCAAGTCTTAATTTTGGACGAACCTACAAATGGATTAGATCCTGCTGGAATCCGAGAGATCCGCGATTATGTCCGTCTCCTAGCTCGTGAAAAGAATCTAGCTGTGATTGTTTCAAGTCATCTTCTCTCAGAAATGGAGATGATGTGTGACCGGATTGGCATTATTCAAAATGGCCGCTTAATTGATGTGCAGCTTGTCCAGGAACTTGTCCACGGTGCTGCGGAAATGACCTATGAATTAGAAGTAGTCCCAGCGGATCAAGCCTTGAACCTTATTGACGTTCACTATCCAAATGTTCGTGCAAATCGGTCGAGGAATGGAATAACTGTCGAACTTCCAAAAGAACAAATTCCATTGTTAATTAAAAAGTTGGTATTAGAAGATATTCAAGTTTTTGCGATTAGAGAGGTTTCGAAGACATTAGAAGATCGCTTCCTTGAATTGACAACCGACAAGGGGGTGACAAGTCGTGGTTAATTTAATTAAAAATGAATGGATGAAAATTTTTAAACGACCAGGGACCTATGTAATGATTGCGATCCTTGTTGTTATCACATCCATCTTTGGTATTTTCCACAAATATCAGGAAAAGGACTTCAATCTCGATAAAAATTGGGAACAGACATTACAGCAAGAAAATGAAGCACTAAAGAAGCAGATGGAACAGAGCACTTCCAAGCTGGAGAAGCAATATTACAAGGAAGAAATCGCCATAAATGACTATCGGATAAAGCATCATATCCCCTTTAATGAAAAATATAATGTCTGGACATTTGTTAAAGATGCGTCCCAACTTATTATTCTGGCCGGCCTGTTTACGATTATTATTTCAGCTGGGATCGTTGCGAGTGAATTTAACTGGGGTACAATCAAATTGTTATTAATCCGACCGATAAATCGCAGCAAGATTTTGATGTCGAAATATTTGACCGTCTTACTGTTTGCGGTATCGATGCTGGCGATTCTGTTTGTTTTCTCTGCGCTGCTGGGTGCAATCCTTTTTGGAATGCCAGACCATGCGGTACCATATTTAAATTATTCCAATGGCCAAGTAACCGAACAACCTATTGTTATCCACTTGCTGATCTATTATGGGTTAAGTTCGATTGATACGATTATGTTAGCGACAATGGCATTCATGATTTCATCCGTATTTCGAAACAGCTCCTTAGCAATCGGCTTATCGCTGTTTTTACTGTTCACAGGGGCCCAATTTACAGTGCTAATGTCCCTGAAATTTAACTGGGCGAAATACATCTTGTTTGCCAACACAAATCTAATGCAATATGTCGAAGGAGCACCCATGGTCGAAGGGATGACAATGACATTTTCAGTCATCATGCTGCTCATCTACTTTGCGGTCTTCCAATTCTTAGCGTTTATTGTTTTCAAAAAACGGGATGTGGCCGCATAAAAAATAAAGGGTGTCAGGCACCATGTGAATTTTTCACATGGTGCCTGACACCTTATTTTTTCCTGGTTAACTTTTCGTATACGAGGGCGAGGGCCTGTTCGAATTTTCCGGTTTTCTTTGGCTGGTAGTATTGTTTGTTTTTTAGTTTGTTGGGTAAGTATTGTTGCGGGACCCAGCCGTTCTCATAGTCGTGTGGGTACTTGTAGTCGATTCCTCTGCCAAGCTCCTTAGCTCCTTTATAATGAGCATCCTTGAGGTGGTCAGGAACTTCGCCGACAATACCTTTTTGAATATCTTCGAGTGCAGCCTGAATAGCTAGGACAGCAGAGTTGGATTTTGGTGACAGGCATAATTCAATTACCGCATTAGCTAGGGGAATTCTTGCCTCGGGAAAACCGATTCTTTCCGCAGTTTCAATCGCTGCCAACGTGCGAGCACCAGCTTGTGGATTGGCTAACCCGACATCTTCATAGGCGATCACAATTAATCTCCGGCTGATACTCGGCAGGTCTCCTGCTTCAATTAATCTACCGAGATAATGGAGAGCAGCATTGACGTCACTTCCGCGGATCGACTTCTGAAATCCAGACAGGACATCATAATGCCCATCCCCGTCTTTATCGGCAACAAGGCTCTTTTTCTGCAAACATTCTTCGGCTGTTTCCACATCGATAGAGATGACGTCATTTTCATTTTTATCGGTTGATAGTACCGCTAATTCTAAGGCGTTTAAAGAGCTTCTTACGTCCCCATTTGATCCTTGGGCAAAATGCATCAGTGCTTCATCCGCAATTTCTACTCGTAATTTGCCTAATCCCCGTTCCTCATCCTCTAGGGCGCGATTTAATGCCAGTTTCACTTCATCAGGTGTTAGTGGCTTTAACTCAAAAATCTGACAGCGGCTCCGGATTGCTGGATTGATTGCATGATATGGATTACTTGTGGTTGCCCCGATTAATACAATCATTCCGTTTTCTAGGTAAGGTAATAAAAAATCTTGTTTTCCTTTATCTAAACGATGGACTTCATCGAGGAGTAAAATGACTTTACCAGACATTTTTGCCTCGGCGGCAACAATTTCCATATCTTTTTTATTATTAGTTACGGCGTTAAGTGTACGAAAGGCGTATTTTGTGCTTCCGGATATCGCACTAGCAATCGATGTTTTGCCAATGCCAGGCGGTCCGTATAAGATCATCGAGGTCAGCTGTTTTGCTTTCACCATTCTTGAAATTATTTTCCCATCACCAACCAAATGCTGCTGGCCGACAACTTCTTCGATCGTTCTAGGACGCATCCGAAATGCTAAAGGCTTTTGCTGCTGCATGTTACATCTCTCCAAAAATTAATAAGGCTGTTTTAGCATAGATTGTTGTTTTTCGTATAGGTTCAAAAACCCGTATTCCTAGATGCTTCGTGGCATCTTTTCGTAAGACTATTAGCAAATATGCCTGTTAATCCTAGTAAATGTCACTTATTATGATTCCAAAGCAACAAAGTTTACGAAAAGAGCCTTTAATAACAATCTGACTTTATATAGCCTTACTTTATCATTTTCTGTTGAAAAAGCATATTAAAGAAGAATATGATATAATTTTAATGCCTATCAAATTACTATGGAATTTAAATTTTATTTATAGATACGAATAGAGGTGCGATATGAAAATTTCAACAAAGGGTCGCTATGGTTTAACGATTATGATTGAACTTGCCAAAAAACACGGTGAGGGTCCAACTTCATTAAAAACGATTGCACAAGCAAATGAACTATCCGAACATTATTTAGAACAATTAATTGCTCCATTACGTAATGCAGGTTTAGTAAAAAGCATTCGGGGTGCATACGGCGGCTATATTTTAACTGACATTCCATCTAAAATAACAGCTGGAGATGTAATCCGTGTCCTTGAAGGACCAATTACACCAGTGGAAGGAATTGAAGATGAAGAACCTGCAAAGCGGGAATTGTGGATTCGAATCCGGGATGCCATAAAGGATGTTTTGGACAATACTACCTTAGAGGATTTAGCGAATCATAGTAATGACGAAACGCCAGACGGATATATGTTTTATATTTAGGGTAAAAAAGTAACATTGAGAATTATTTGATAGAAGGTGTAAATGTGGAACGAATCTATCTCGACCATGCGGCAACATCGCCTATGCATCCAAAGGTTATTGAAAAAATGCTCGAGGTGATGCAATCAACTTTCGGAAATCCTTCTAGCATCCATTCTTTTGGAAGGGAAGCCCGTCATCTGATTGATCAAGCGCGCTCGGTTTTAGCAGGCAGCATTGGCGCAAAGGAAAACGAGATTATTTTTACAAGTGGTGGAACAGAAGCAGATAATATGGCGTTGTTTGGAGTAGCTGAAACCTATCAGCATCATGGCAAACATATAATTACCTCTGAAGTGGAGCACCATGCTGTTCTCCACGCTTGCGAAAAATTAGAAAAAATGGGTTTTGAAGTCACTTATTTACCCGTAGATGAAAAAGGGCAAATTTCCTTGGCTGAACTTCGAGCGGCTTTAAGGGAAGATACCATTTTAGTGTCGATTATGTATGGCAACAATGAAGTAGGGACGCTCCAACCCATTTCGGAGATAGGACAGTTATTAAAAGATCATCAAGCAAAGTTCCATACAGATGCTGTCCAAGCCTATGGTGTTGAAAAAATTGACGTCAACCAAAGCTTCATTGATTTGTTATCTGTCTCTGCCCACAAAATCAATGGACCAAAAGGAACAGGTTTCCTTTATGCAAGGTCAAACGTGAAACTTTCTCCACGATCCTTTGGCGGTGAGCAAGAAAGAAAAAGACGTGCAGGGACCGAAAATATTGCCGCGATTGTTGGATTTCATGAAGCTGTTTTAGTTTCAAATGAAAATCGTGAGGCCAAGCGCGAACAATTCATCGAATTGAAAAGATCTTTGATCGGAAAGCTCCAGGAGCTAGATGTAGAATTTGACATAAACGGATTACTTGAAAATTCCTTGCCACATGTATTAAACTTAAGCTTTCCTGGGACAAGTGTGGAAGCAATGCTAGTCAATCTTGATTTAGCGGGAATTGCGGTATCGAGTGGTTCGGCATGTACAGCTGGCTCGATTGAACCATCCCACGTACTTGTTGCCATGTTTGGTAAACAATCCGAACGATTAATCAATTCCATTCGTTTCAGCTTTGGCTATAATACTACAATTGAAGACGTAGTTAAGGCGGCAGAAGAAACGTCGAGAATTGTTTCACGTTTGAAAAAATAAATGTAAGATAGCTTTTTGAAAAAGAGAGGTGAAAATCAATGGAAAGAAAAGATCCGAAAAACACAAGAGTGGTTGTAGGCATGTCTGGTGGAGTAGATTCTTCCGTGGCAGCACTTTTGTTGAAGCAGCAGGGCTATGATGTAATCGGCATATTTATGAAAAACTGGGATGACACGGATGATACTGGTTTCTGTACGGCAACAGAAGATTATGAGGATGTTATTCGTGTGTGTAATCAAATCGGCATCCCTTATTATGCTGTTAATTTTGAAAAACAATATTGGGACAAGGTATTTACCTATTTCCTTGAAGAATATAAAGCAGGACGGACCCCTAATCCAGATGTTATGTGCAATAAGGAAATTAAATTTAAAGCCTTCCTTGAGCATGCAGTGAATTTAGGGGCGGACTATTTAGCCACAGGTCACTATGCTCAAGTAGAATATCGTGATGGAGAATATAAAATGCTCCGCGGTCTTGACGAAAATAAAGATCAAACTTATTTCTTGAACCAGCTGTCTCAAGATCAATTAAGTAAGGTGATGTTCCCAATTGGAAATCTTGAGAAACCTAGAGTTCGTGAAATTGCCAAGGAAGCAAACCTTGCCACTGCTACAAAAAAAGATAGCACAGGGATTTGTTTTATTGGAGAACGGAATTTTAAAGAGTTCTTAGGCCAATATTTGCCTGCCCAGCCAGGGAACATGGAGACGTTCGATGGAGAAGTCAAAGGCAAGCACGAGGGTTTAATGTATCATACGATTGGCCAACGTCATGGCCTGGGGATTGGCGGTTCAGGTGAACCATGGTTTGCCATCGGTAAGGATTTAGAGAGAAATATCCTTTATGTAGGCCAAGGTTTTCATAATGAAAAACTATATTCAGACTCCATTACAGCTGTCGGTGTCAGCTGGGTATCGAACCGGGAAAAACCAGCTGAATTTAAATGTACCGCGAAATTTCGCTATCGTCAGGATGACAATAACGTAACCGTGCGTCTATTAGAGGATGGTCAAGTTGAGGTTATTTTTGATGAACCGATTCGCGCCATCACGCCAGGACAAGCTGTTGTTTTTTACAATGGTGATGAATGTCTCGGCGGTGGGACGATAGATAAAGTTTTTAAAAATGGTGAACGTTTAACATATGTTGGTTAATTCTAACCTGATTCCTATTAATGGAGTCAGGTTTTTTTGTAAAGAAATATGATATACTTTCTCTTAGATTGGAGTGGTAAAAATGGATAAAAACCAATTAGGTGTACAATACATGCAGGATGGTAATTTAGAAGAGGCAGCAAAGGCCTTTAATGAAGCCATTCAAGAAAACCCAAACGACCCCGTTGCCTATA
>Ga0209795_10002147_pt1 | contig 11260 bp, 9 predicted proteins | sample AgamicOrMarz_FD_187166 | JGI IMG/M metagenome (GOLD analysis project Ga0209795, IMG submission 187166) | Agave microbial communities from Guanajuato, Mexico - Or.Ma.rz (SPAdes) (version 2) | ecosystem: Host-associated > Plants > Phyllosphere > Phylloplane/Leaf | place: Guanajuato, Mexico...
TGAAGCGGTGGCGGAAGATCCGGTCACCGGCTCGACGCACAGTATGCTCATTCCGTACTGGGGCGAAAAACTGGGGAAAACGCATCTCGCGGCCCGTCAGGTGTCTGCCCGTGGCGGCGATCTGCGCTGTGAATGGCGCGGCGATCGGGTGAGCATTGCGGGTCAGGCCACCACTTATCTGACCGGGCGCATTCAGCTGAAACAGGCCTGATTTTACGGCAGCCGGTCAATATTGGCGGCGATGACGCTGGCGGAGTGACGGAACAGCGCCAGCTCGTTGTCCGCCAGGTGTAATTCAATGATCTGCTGTACGCCGTTTTGCGCCAGCACGGCGGGCACGCCAATGGCGATATTGCTCAGACCGTACTCGCCGTCCAGCACGCAGGAGATCGCCAGCGCCCGATGGCTGCCGGTAAAGATATTGCGGCAGATCTCCGCGATCGTACCGGCAATGCCGTATTCGGTGCAGCCTTTACGGGCATAAATATCAAATCCCAGACGACGTACTTTCGCCGCCAGCTGGTCGCCATCCAGCGGCTGTCCGGTTTTACGCTGGTACACCTCAGCAATGGGTGAGCCGTAAACGGAGGAGTGTGACCATACCGGGAACTGGGTATCGCCATGCTCGCCGAGGATAAAGGCATCAATACTCTGCGCGCCAATGTCCAGTGCCTCCGCCAGCGTGCGGCGCAGACGGGTAGTGTCCAGCCAGACGCCGGTGCCGATCACCTGATTGCGCGGCAGCCCGGACAGTTTCCACACCTGCCAGGTAATGATGTCACAGGGGTTGGTGGCGATAAGAAAAATGCCGTTAAAACCGTTAGCCATCATCTCCGGCACGATGTTTTGCACAATGCGCGCGGTGCCGGTCAGTTCGTCGAGTCGGGTCTGGCCGGGCTTTAGCGCGCCGCCGGAAACCGTGATCACCGCGATATCCACATCCGCACAGTCTTTAGCCTCACGGGTGGAGAGGGTCATCATGCCCGGCATATAGGCCGCCGCGTCCGCCAGATCCTGCGCATGGCCTGCCACGCGCTCATGATTGACGTCCACAAGGATCAGCTCTTCGCAAATATTCTGATTGAGCAGTGCGTAGGCCGCTGAGGCACCCACGTTGCCGGTACCGATGATCATGACCTTTCGGGCTTTGGTGTTCATGCAGATTCCATTATCAGCAAGGGAGAATGACTAAACGTACCGCCCTGGCCCCGGTAAGCGCAATGTTCAGACGCGGGTATAGCAAAATCCTATGACGCGGTATCCCGCTCGCTCAGCAGATCGATAAACGCCTCCAGCGGGCGGGTCTTCGCGCCGCGCCGCCACACCAGCCAGGTGGTGAGCCAGCGCCAGTTTTCCGCCAGCGGCCAGGCGCTGACCTGATGATGACCGGGCATACTTTCCAGCATACTGCGCGGCATCAGGGCAAGGCCTGCGCCGGCGATCACACACGCCAGCATGCCGTGATAGGACTCCATCTCATGGATCTTCCCCGGCGTGGCATGATCCGCCTGAAACCAGCTTTCAAAATGACGGCGGTAAGAGCAGTTGGCGCGAAAAGCGTAAATGCTCATGCCGTTTACCTCTGCGGCGCGGGTTACCGGCGGATGCCCGGCGGGGGCGACCAGCATCATCTCTTCCCGGTACACCGGGATCCCCTCCAGCCCCGGATGCATCACCGGACCATCCACAAAGGCCGCGCTGAGTCGCCCGTCAATCACGCCATCGATCATCGTCCCGGACGGCCCGGTCGCCAGATCAAACTGTATACGCGGATAGCGCTGATTGTAGTCCGCGAGCGTCACCGGAATGCGCACGGCGGCGGTACTCTCGAGTGCGCCAAGGGAAAACAGCCCCTGCGGCTCGTCGCCCGCTACTACGCTGCGCGCCTCGTCCACCAGCGCGAGGATCTGCTGGCTGTAGTGCAGAAAACTGTGCCCGGCGGGGGACAGGCGCAGCCGCTGGTTTTCGCGGATAAAGAGATCGACGCCCAGATCCGCTTCAAGCTGGCGAATTCGGGTAGTGAGGTTTGAAGGCACGCGGTGCACCTGCTGCGCTGCCTGGGTAATGCTGCCGGTACGGGCCACGGCGTTGAACATCTCAAGCTGGGTTAAATCCATGCCATTCTCGATTTGTGAATAGTGCGGTTAATATTATTCAGTTTTCAGGAATAGCAGAGACAGGCAGGATAGGGCAAGTCTTACAGTTAATAAGAGAGAAAATGATGACCCTTTCATCCGCTACCCATGCGCTGTCCGTCAACCCGGCCAGCGGAGAAACCCTCGCCGCCCGCCCGTGGGCCACCGCTGACGAGGTGAACACTGCCATCGCACAGGCCGATGGCGGTTATCGCCAGTGGCGCGAGCTGGACGTGCTGCAACGTGCGGACAGGCTGCGTCAGGTGGGCGCCACGCTGCGGCTGCACGGTGAAACCCTGGCGCAACGCATCACCCAGGAGATGGGTAAGCCCATTGTGCAGGCCCGCGCCGAAGTAAAAAAATCCGCCGATCTCTGCGACTGGTATGCTGAACACGGCCCGGCGATGCTAAAGGCGGAACCGACGCTGGTGGAAAACAATCAGGCGGTGATTGAGTATCGTCCGCTTGGCCCGGTGCTGGCGGTAATGCCGTGGAACTTCCCGGTATGGCAGGTCCTGCGCGGCGCGGTGCCGATCCTGCTTGCCGGTAACAGCTACCTGCTGAAACACGCCCCCAATGTGCTGGGCTGTGCAGAGCTGCTGGCGGAAATTTTCCGCGAGGCGGGCATGCCGGAAGGGGTATTTGCGCAGGTGAATGCCACCAATGACGGTGTCAGCCAGGCGATTGCCGATCCGCGTATAGCGGCAGTGACGGTCACCGGCAGCGTGCGGGCAGGGGCGGCCATTGGTGCGCAGGCTGGCGCAGCGCTGAAAAAATGCGTGCTGGAACTGGGTGGTTCGGATCCCTTTATTGTGCTTAACGATGCGGATCTGGATCTGGCGGTTAACGCCGCCGTTGCCGGGCGTTATCAGAATACCGGGCAGGTGTGCGCCGCGGCGAAGCGCTTTATCGTCGAGGAAGGGATTGCTGCCGCCTTTACTGAAAAGTTTGTCGCGGCGGCCTCAGCGCTGAAAATGGGTGCACCGGAGGATGAAGAGACTTTCCTCGGCCCGATGGCGCGTTTTGACTTGCGTGATGAACTGCATCAGCAGGTAGAAGCCAGCCTGCGCGAAGGGGCAAGCCTGCTGCTCGGCGGTGAGAAACGGGCGGGCGCGGGGAATTACTATCCGGCTACCGTACTGGGTAACGTAACGCCGTTGATGACCGCGTTTCGTCAGGAGCTGTTCGGGCCAGTCGCGGCGATCACCGTGGCAAAGGATGCGGAGCACGCGCTGGCACTCGCCAATGACAGTGATTTTGGGCTATCGGCAACCCTCTTTACCGCTGACGAGGCGCGTGCCGCCCGTTTTGCGGCGCGTCTGGAGTGCGGCGGGGTGTTTATAAATGGCTACAGCGCCAGCGATGCCCGCGTTGCCTTTGGTGGCGTGAAGAAAAGCGGCTTTGGCCGTGAGCTGTCCCATTTCGGTCTGCATGAGTTTTGTAATGTGCAGACGGTGTGGAAGGATCGCGTTTAGTTAACTCGCCCGGCGGCGCTGCGCTTGCACGGGCCTACACTCTCTCCCCCGCAGGCCCGGCAAGCACCACGCCGCCGGGCGATGTCAGTGGCCATGTCAATGTCATGGTACTGTCATTTATCTTTTGTAGACTCGCGCCCATTGTGAGGTTACAGAAGAATATCATGAACTTATTGCAAATTTTTCGTCGTCTGACGCGGCGATTTACCCCACGGCAGTTTGGTTTGCTGGCCGGTATTTTTTGCGTTATCGGCCTTTTTTCCGCCCTCCAGATCTCCTCCTCGCTGCTGCTGTCCCGCTCCCTTAACGACGCGCAGCATAACGAACAGCGCAATCAGCTGGCGCAACAGCAGCAGGTCAAACTTGATGAGTCGCGCATCGCGCTGCTCGCCGCCAGCGATCTGCTAAACCGCGCCGGGGTATGGTTTATGCAGGATCAGGCTACCGGGTCTGACGGTAGCTGGCACAGTCTGATGGATGAGGCGCAGCAGGCGCTGGTCACCTCCCATAAGGCCTGGGACGACTGGCTGGCGTTACACCCGGTTAACGATGAGGCGCTGATTAACAGCTATCAGCAGTTCTTCGGCGCGATTAAAGAGCAGGCCGACGGTCTGACCCGCACCCAGTCGATTGATGCTTTTTTTGCGGTGCCCGCCCAGGCGTTTCAGGCAGACTTTAACGAGAACTTTGCCCGCTATCAGCAGGCCAGCCAGCAACGGGCGGAGCAGGGGCGTCAGGCGCTGATGGGCAGTCTCACCGGCTTGCAGGATCTTTATTTGCTGGCACCAGCGTTACTGCTGGGCATTGCCGTGGCGGTGTGGTTTGGCATGTCCCGCTGGGTGATCGTGCCGCTGCGTCGTCTGATTGCGCATATTAATTTACTCGCCGCCGGTGATCTCTCCACGCCGCTGCCGCAGGTGAGGTATTTCAACCGGGAAATCAGTCAGCTCGGCAGCAGTATCAGCACCATGCAGCACGGGTTGTTACAGCTGGTGGTGCAGGTGAACGACGCTACCGCCTCGATGGTGGATCACATCAATCGTCTGGCTGAGGGCAATCAGAAGCTCTGGCAGCAGTCGGCCCGTCAGGCGCAGGAGCTGGATGAGGTGACGGCGCATATCGCGGCGCTGGAATCCCACGTCGAGGGCAATACCGGTTACGCCCAGCTGGCCAGCAAGCGGGCCGATGAGGCGCAACAGGTAGCGGCGGGGGGCGATCGTATGATGGAAAGGGTGAATGCCTCCATGCGCGCCATTGTTGAACGCTCCGCCGAGATGCGCGGCATCGTGTCGATTATCGACAGCGTCGCCTTCCAGACCAATATTCTGGCGCTCAATGCGGCCATCGAAGCGGCGCATGCCGGCAATCACGGGCGCGGCTTTGCGGTGGTGGCGAAAGAGGTCGGTCTGCTGGCGCGTAAGAGCAGTCACTCTACGCAGACCATTCAGCAACTGATCCAGCATTCGTTACAGGGGATAGAGGACGGATCGCAGGCGGTGACGCGGCTGGAAGATAATCTGCAACAGGTTACCGGCCTGGTGGGGCATCTGAGCACGCTGCTTAACGATATTTCCGCTGCCACCCTCAATCAGGGAGAGAATATCCACCAGATGACCCGTCAGCTGCACGGCCTGAATCAGGTGGCGCGGCATACGGGTGAACTGGTGGGTACGGCGGCGATGGCCTCGCAGCAACTCCATGATGATTCACATCAATTGATGCAGGCGGTGGCGCGTTTTCGTCTGCCGGCCTGACGGACGCTCTGGTATACTCCCGGCCTCTTCTGGCCGGGGTATAAGGAGCAGACTGTGGCGATGATCATCAATAATGACGTACTGGAAACTATTCTGACGCAGGTCAGGCCGCTGCTGGGGCGCGGAAAGGTGGCGGATTATATTCCGGCGCTGGCCTCGGTGGACGGTAACAAGCTGGGGATAGCCATCAGCACCGTGGACGGGCAGCATTTTGCCGCGGGCGATGCCGACGAGCGTTTTTCCATCCAGTCAATTTCTAAAGTGCTGAGTCTGGTGGTGGCGATGAACCACTATCAGGAAGATGAACTCTGGTCGCGCGTCGGTAAAGATCCCTCCGGTCATCCTTTTAACTCCCTCTTACAGCTGGAAATCGAGCAGGGCATTCCGCGCAATCCCTTTATCAATGCCGGCGCGCTGGTGGTGTGCGATATGCTGCAAAGCCGGCTTAGCGCTCCCCGTCAACGGATGCTGGAAATTGTCCGTAAGCTCAGCGATGTGCCGGATATCGCCTATGACACGACCGTCGCCCGCTCAGAGTTTGATCACGCCGCGCGTAATGCCGCCATTGCCTGGCTGATGAAATCCTTTGGTAACTTCCATAACGACGTGACCACGGTGCTGCAAAACTATTTTCACTACTGCGCGCTGCGAATGAACTGCGCCGAACTGGCGAAGACCTTTCTGTTCCTTGCCTGTGAAGGCCGTGCCCCGCATCTTGACGCGCCGGTCGTCACGCCGTTACAGGCCCGTCAGGTGAATGCGCTGATGGCCACCAGCGGCATGTATCAGAGCGCGGGGGAGTTTGCCTGGCGCGTCGGGCTACCGGCTAAGTCTGGTGTTGGCGGGGGGATCATCGCTGTGGTGCCCCATGAAATGGTGATCGCCGTCTGGAGCCCGGAACTGGACGACGCGGGAAATTCGCTGGCGGGGATCGCTGCCCTTGAAGCCTTGACCACGCGAATGGGACATTCGGTTTACTGATCCTCAGAAATACGCACAGAGAATATGAAGCGATAGCCGATCAGGATGTTAAAGGACATGTTAAGCTCCTGATCCATTTTTGTCTGGCCTCATGCTCGCCCTGTGCGATTGTCTGGAATCCTTGTTGAATGCGCCCTGATGTGAAGACGCCTTTTCGTTTGTTCCGCGAAGATAAACCACTGCGTAACGCTGTCTGTCTGTTTCTTATTACCACGCTGTTTTACGCCATTGGCGCGATGCTGCGGCTGGTGGAAGAGCTGTCGCTGTTCTGGCCGCTGAATGCGGTGATGGCCGGTATTTTTGCGCGGTTTGCCTGGCTTAACCGCCTGCATAACTACGCCATTTGTTATAGCGCGATGCTGCTGTATGACGGGCTGACCACCGACTGGGGGCACGCATCGCTGTTGATCAACTTCTCCAATATGGTGTTTATCCTGACCTTTGCGCTGCTGGTGCAACGGGATAAGCATGAGCCGGCACAGGCAGAAGCGCTCACGGTGGCCCTGCGGCTGTTCAATTACTCTCTGCTGGCCTCGGTGCTGTGCGCCTTTTTCGGTACCTTTGCTTCGTCCGGGATCGACAGTCAGGCGTTCTGGCCGCTGTTTGCCGACTGGTTCAGTGAGCAGTTTTCTACCGGCGTGATGATCCTGCCGTGTATTCTGGCGGTGTCCTGGCCGGGGCTGAGTCGTCCGTTTAACGTTAAGCATCTGCTGCCGCTGGTGACGCTGGCGCTCTGTATCGCCGCCTCGGTGGTGATTGGCGGGGCGGGCAGTCTGGCATTCCCGCTGCCGGCGTTGATCTGGTGTGCGGTGCGCTATTCACTGCTGACCACGGCGGTGCTGACGCTGGTCACGGGTACGGCGGAGATCATTCTGGTGGCGAACTCGGTGATCAATATCTCCGTTGCCGAACATCTGCATACCTCGCAGATGTTTTCCGCCCGTCTGGGGATCGCCACCATGACGATTTGCCCGATCATGGTGTCGGTGAGCGTCAATGCCATCAATGCGCTGATCAAACAGGTTTCACTGCGCGCCGACTTCGATTTCCTTACTCAGGTTTATTCCCGCTCCGGGCTGTATGAGCTGCTGCGTCAGCAGGAGAAGAATACCCATGCACCGCGAACCATGTCGGTGATGCTGCTGGATATCGATTACTTCAAAACGATTAATGACAATTATGGTCACGAATGCGGGGATAAGATCCTCAGTGCGCTGGCGCAGAAGGTGCAGCGCATCGTCGGGACGGCGGGCAGCGTGGCGCGGATGGGCGGGGAGGAATTCGCGGTGATCGCCAGCGTGCCGGATAAAGCCCAGGCCCTGGCGCTGGCAGAAACTATTCGTCAGAGTATTGAAGAGTACCGTTTTCGCTGGCGGCAACAGACGCTGTCGTTGACCGTCAGCATCGGGCTGAGCCATGCGGTGACGGAATTCTGGCAGCGTACCGACACCTTTAACCGTCTGCTGAATGAAGCGGATGAGTATCTGTATCTGTCGAAAAAGGCCGGACGTAACCGTGTCAGCGTGCGCCGCGACACGCAAAGTGTGGCGGTATGACAGTGAAAGGGCTTGCCAGGTATTTTCCGCGTCAATACTATGGTTTACGGCAATATGTTGACCAGCGCTGGCTGGCGAGACTCGCGGCATGAACGGATCGGATAAACTGAACATAAACGCCAGGGTCACGGGGATGCGCTTCGTTCGTCGCATGTATCTGATGCGTATCCTCGGTACGCTGCTGTGCTTTTTCCCGATCCTCTCGGTGCTGGTGGAACACCATCAGCCGCTGTGGATGATGGCGCTGCTCGGCGCGAATGCCTTTATCTGGCCAACCGCCGCGTTTTACCGCGCCAGACGTGCTGCCACGCCGCTGACCACGGAGCATCAGAATCTGCTGTTCGATGCGGGGGCGGGCGGTTTCTGGATCGCCATGATGGCACTGAATCCGCTGCCGTCGGTGGTGATCGCCACTATTTTGCTCTCGGACAGGCTGGCGGCGGGTGGGCGTAAACTGCTGCGCAAAGCGGCCATCGCGCTGGTGGCGGTGTGCCTGCTGGCCTGGCTGGTGAGCGGTATGCCCTTTGTGGCCGGGGTTTCCCAGCGCACGATGTTTGCCACCTTGCCGCTGGTGGCGATCTATATGCTCGCGTTGAGCGTGCTGACGGATTCCATTGCCCGTAAGCTGCGGCTGAAAAGCCGCGAGCTGGAACGTATTGCCATGATGGATCCGCTGCTGGACATCGCCAATCGTCGCCTGCTGGAAAAACGTATTACCCATGAGCTGGAAACGCTGAATCAGCGCTGCCGTAGCTCGGTACTGATGTTTATCGATATTGATAATTTCAAAGACGTCAACGACAGGTTCGGCCATAAAGTGGGCGATATGCTGCTGGTGACGGTCTCGAAAATTCTCCATGTTGCGACCCGGCAAACGGATACCCCGGCGCGACTGGGGGGCGATGAGTTTGTGATCCTGCTGCCGGATACGACGCTCGACGAGGCGTATGTCGTCGCCACCCGAATTATGGACGGCGCGTCGGTGATGACCATTGGCGCGGATACCACCTTTCGTACCACGCTGAGTATTGGTATAGCCAGTGCGACCCCGGCGATGGATGACGTCGCCGACTGGCTGAAAGCCGCCGACGATGCCCTGTATCGCGCCAAGCGTGAAGGGAAAAACCGGATCTACTGCCACTGACAAACTCGCTGAATGCGCTAGACTTTATGCATGTCTGGCGAGAAGAGTGCATTATGAAACACCCTGAAATTCCCCCCAACGAATCGCAACGGATGGCCTCGCTGCACGAATCTGGATTGCTGGAAACCGCATCCCATGAACGCTTCGACAGGCTGACCCGTCTTGCAAAACGCATGTTCGACGTGCCCATCGCGCTGGTAAGCCTGGTGGGTGACAATGCGCTGCATTTTATCTCCTGTGACGGCATCCAGGAGGGGCATGTCGAGCGCAAAATCTCTTTTTGCGGGCACGTGATTTTGAATGACACGCCGATGGTGGTGGCCGACGCGCGGGCCGATCCGCGTTTTAGCGATAACCCACTGGTGACCAGCGAACCCTTTATCCGTTTTTACGCCGGTTATCCGCTGCGCGTGCCGGACGGGGCCAACGTGGGCTCGTTCTGTATTATCGACAGGAAACCGCGCGAGTTTGCCCCGCCGGAACTGGCGGTACTGAAAGATTTTGCCGCCATTGTGGAAGATGAGTTCGCCACCATCAGCGTGGCGACAACCGACGGGCTGACCGGCCTGTACAACCGCCGTGGTTTTGAAAACCTCGCGAAATTCGCCATCACCGCCGCCCGCCGCCGGGCGGAGCCGCTGACGCTGGCGTGGATCGATCTCAATCGCTTTAAATACATCAACGATACCTGGGGCCATGAAGAGGGCGACAATGCCCTGAAAGCCGTGGCGGCGCTGTTGCGGGAGAGTTTCCGTGAGGCGGATCTGCTGGTGCGCTTCGGCGGCGATGAGTTCGCGGTGCTGTTTTCCGATACCACGGAAGACGGCGCATGGGTGGCGATGACCCACCTGGTGGAGCAGGCGGAAGCCTTTAACCAGACCTCGCAAAAACCCTGGAAACTGTCGTTCTCCTGGGGCGTCAGTGAATACGATCATCAGTCGATGCCGGACATCAAAAGCTGGCTGAAAACCGCCGACGATCGGATGTACGCCATGAAGACGAAAAGCAGCGCCTCACGCTGACGGCTGCCAGAGGAAAACGCTATGGCTGCGACGTTGCGTTAACAATTTGTGATCAGCATAGTGGTCATTTTGAAAAGGAAAGCATGATGACCACGCCATTTCACTGCCGCCCGCTCGGGCGCGACGACATCCTCCTGCGAATGGATGAACTCTGCGACGTGCTCGAAGACTGCGTGCGCGGCGGGGCATCCGTCAGCTTTATGCTGCCCATCACCCGCGAAGTCGCCAGGGGGTTCTGGCAGGGCGTGGCGGAAAGCGTGGCGCGGGGGGAGCGTGTGCTGTTGATAGCCGAAGATGCGGCGACGCGCATTATCGGTACCGCGCAGATTATTCTCGATCAGCCACCCAATCAGCCGCACCGGGCGGACGTTGCCAAAGTTTTGGTTCACCAATCTGCACGGCGGCAGGGCGTAGCCCGGTTGTTGATGGATAAACTCGATGATATTGCTAAAGAAAACGGCAAAACGCTGCTGGTTCTGGACACCGCCACCGGCAGCGATGCAGAGATGTTTTACGCTCGCTGCGGCTGGCAGCGGGTGGGTAAAATCCCCGGATATGCCCTTATGCCGGATGGAACTGTGACGGGAACGACAATTTTTTATAAGAATTTAACATTCCGCGCAATATGACGGTGCATTTTGATCAAAACAGGGTTTCATGGTCGTAAAGTCTGGTAAGTTATTACACCAATCTTCCCAGGTTGTATGACTAATTAAAAGGAACCCATTGTGAAAACGATCAACCGTCGCGATTTTCCCGGAGCCCAGTACCCGGAACGTATCATTCAGTTCGGCGAAGGGAACTTCCTGCGCGCATTCGTTGACTGGCAAATCGATCTGCTGAACGAACATACCGACCTCGACGCCGGTATTGTCATTGTTCGCCCGATTGAGAGCGATTTTCCGCCGTCCCTGAGCACACAGGATGGGCTGTATACCACCATCATCCGTGGGCTGAATGAGAAGGGCGAAGCCGTCAGCGATGCGCGTCTGATCCGTTCCGTGAATCGTGAGATCAGCGTTTACACACACTATGATGAGTTCCTGAAGCTGGCGCATAACCCGGACATCCGTTTTGTGTTCTCTAACACCACCGAAGCGGGCATCAGCTACCACGCGGGCGACAAGTTTGAAGATGCGCCAGCGGTAAGTTATCCGGCGAAACTGACCCGTCTGCTGTTCGAACGTTTCAGC
>Ga0209795_10002151_pt1 | contig 11244 bp, 8 predicted proteins | sample AgamicOrMarz_FD_187166 | JGI IMG/M metagenome (GOLD analysis project Ga0209795, IMG submission 187166) | Agave microbial communities from Guanajuato, Mexico - Or.Ma.rz (SPAdes) (version 2) | ecosystem: Host-associated > Plants > Phyllosphere > Phylloplane/Leaf | place: Guanajuato, Mexico...
GTAACTCCCGCCAGTTACCCCCAGACGGGTTTCATCAATAAAATCAAACTCTGCTAACACATAATCCACAGCGAGCATTAAATCCTGATAATCGCCCCCGCCGTAATCACCACGAACAGCATTAACAAAATCCTGGCCATATCCGTGACTGCCGCGTGGATTCACGTACAACACCGCATAACCTTCTGCGGCCAAAATTTGAAACTCATTCATGTACGTATTCCCATACATCGCATGTGGACCGCCATGAATCTCAAGTAATAACGGGTATTTTTTTCCGGCTTCAAAATCCACTGGTTTCATAAGCCAGCCATGAATCTTCCTGCCATTTGCTCCTTCATATTCAATTGGTTCCGGCTTGGAGAGATTCACATTCTGGATATCGTTTGCAGCGGTCAGTTTCTTAAGCCGACCCTCCCCATTTAGAGATAACAAGTACAAATCACCAATCTCTGTTGGGGTACTAATTGCTGCAATCGCTTGTTCCGACTTTGAATCTACAGACAAGCTATAAACATGCTGATCACCGACAAGAACCGGCTTCACTCCGTCTTTCAGATCACCAAAGTAAATATTCGTACTTCCCTGCTCTGAGGCAATAAAATAAAAACCTTGGCAGTCTCCTGCCCAAATTAACCCCGGTGAGGACGCTCCTTGCTGGAAGTCACCAACCACATAATCACCGACAGGAACATCCCAGTCAGGTGTGAAACAAGTGAATGTACCTGTATCAGTTTGATAAAGCCAAATTTTTGAGAGAGTAGAATTTTGATATTCTCGCTCATGCCCAATCATCGCCAGGTATTTTCCGTCTGACGACCAAGACGCATCCCCAAAATAACCCGTTCCATTAGTTACAGGAGTGAATTCCTTAGTTTCTACATTTAACAGATAAATATCATTCTTAAACGATAAATCAGCTACCTCGGTTACATCTGCCCCTACAGCAAGGAATTTCCCATCAGGTGACCAGCAATATAAGCTCACATCATATGTGCCAGTAGTCAGTTGTGTTAGCTCACCAGTCCCAACATTCACCACAGCGACTTGTTTGAATTGCCCCTGCCAAAATCCTTCGCCATCCGATTTATATCTCATTTTCGTCACTTCCAATGGCATGGGTCTCTCTTGTTTCTTCTCCTCTGGATCGAAAACCGTTTTAGTAGATTTTAAGGAAGTGTTAAAAGCCAGTGTCAATCCATCCGGAGACCAGACAGGATTGCTTGCGCCACTCGGTAGAAAGGTTACTTGCTGCGCCTCGCCTCCGTTTATATTCAACACATAAATTTGATTCTTACCACTCCGATTTGAGACAAAAGCAAGCTTAGTCCCATCAGGTGACCAGCGCGGTGTATGATTTTTTCCTTTTCCAAACGTCCACTGGACAGACTCGGCACCTTTTTCAAGCGTTTGAAAAAAGAGCTGTGATTGATATTCGTCATTCTCTTGATCAATCGTGGTCTGTACATAAACAAACGACTGTCCATCAGGAGAAAACTGTGGGTTCACCACTGACTTTAATCGATATAGATCCTCTGACGTTACTCCATTGCTTCCTGCCATCCTTGTTCCCTCCAGCTTTAATTATTTTCTCTTTAGATATTTCGACACTGGAAATACTTTTTCCTTTTAATAAAGGCTATGTTAAAGATTATTGTTAATTTTGCCACTGTGTAAAGAATTACGGCCAATAAGAGCCAATCATACAGAAAAAACCAAGGGAAAATCCCTTGGTTTTTCTGTATGGTTGCTTCAATTAATGCACTCTATTGAATCAAACCTGAACCAGTTTGACGGTCTGACCGGGCTGCAGTAGGGAAAGCAGCGGCAAATCTGCCTCGACAATCCTCCCGGCTACATTGACTCGCTCATCGGATGGAAGGTCATGAAGCGTGATTTGTACCTCTCCGCGATATCGTCCATAGCGGTTATTATCAATCGTTATCGATCCAATCGGCCGTGCCGTGGTATTCATAGCGACAACCGGATCAGAACTCCTTGTATCCATCAACCGAAGAACGTCACGGGAAAAATCAGGGCGAAGCTGGAACTCCCCTTCTTGAAACCCTTCCACTCGAAGCGAAACCCGACCAAAACGGTCCAATTCCATTAATCTACTAAGAAGCTCCTCACTTACCTCCGGATCGCCGATATACACATCATCGACACCCGCACGGATCAACTCCAGCGCCGCCTGATACGGATCAATTTCACGATGTGCTTCCAAGGTGGGCAGCCCTTCAAACAATGGGCCGCGTTTTTCACCATCTCCTGGAATATACGCACTTACAGGAATACCATACCGTTTAAAGACCTCATTTTGTGATTGAAAAAACGATTCAGCTAATCCGGTTTCGCGCCTTGGGTAGAAATTATGCCACGCCAGCAATTGACTAGGCTCTAACCCGCCTTCAAGAAGCGCACGGACATCTTCTTCAAACGTAATGCTGGCATTAAGGGCAAGTTTGAATTCCTTAGACAGATTCAAAATCGTTTCATTCGCAAAAAAGTCATCCAGCCGCACTCCACTTACCCCTAAGGATTTTAACGAAAATAAACTTTCCAATCCCAAATGGGTGGGTGTTCTTGCCGATACATCTGCATAAACCTCAATACCAGCTTCCTTTGCTGCTTGGAGAAGTTTTTTGGCGCGGCCCGCTAAATCTCCTGACTCTTCAGGGATGTGAAGCGACGTAAACGCTCGCTTCACACCCATTTTTCCAGCAAGCTCAATCCGCTCTTCTGCTAAAGGGTCATTTAAATAGAAGGAAATACCAATCAATCAAATTCACCGGCCATATCATCATTGAAGCCGAATAAATAAGTGAATAAGAAACCAGCACCATAAGAAATTAACACACCAAGCAGATAAAGAAGGACTTGCCCAGATACGACTAGGAAGGCAAGCGGTAAACCAGATACCCCAACCGCGATGGTTGCAACATGAAAGACAGCCTGGAACGCACCGCCGACCCCTGCACCTAAACAGGCAGTTAAGAATGGACGTCCTAATGGCAGCGTCACACCGAAGATAAGCGGTTCGCCAATACCAAGAATTCCTGCAGGCAGTCCCCCGCCAATCGCTCTTTTTAAGCGTTTTTTCTTCGTCTTAGCGTAAATGGCGAACGCGGCTCCAACTTGCGCTGCACCACCCATAGCCAAGATTGGAAGAAGCGGGTCATTTCCAAGCGTATTAATTAATTCCAAATGAATTGGTGTTAATCCTTGATGTAAACCTGTGACAACGAGCGGCAGGAAGGTTGCCCCAAGGACAAAGCCAGCCACAACACCACCCACATCAAGAAGTGAAGTTAATCCTTTTGTAATTGCATCTGAAACAAAACCACCAAGCGGCATAAAAACAAGATAAGTTACAATACCAGTAAGCAATAAAGCAACCGTTGGCGTGATAAACAGGTCAAGTGATTGTGGAACATAACGTCGTACTCGTTTTTCGACAAGAGCAATAAAGATAGCGGCAAAGAGAACCCCTATTAAGCCGCCGCGTCCAGGAAGTAAGGCGGTATCAAACAATTTAATCCCTTCAACAGCTGGGTTAATGATTAAAATACCGGCAATCGCTCCAAGTGCTGGGGAACCACCAAATTCTTTCGCTGCATTGGTACCCACTAAAATACCAAGGTATCCAAATAATCCGCTTCCAATCACGGACAAGATTGTCGCAAGTTGGGAATCCGCGGCTAACCATCCCGCTTGGACGATCGCTTTAGTGATCCCAGTAATTAATCCGGAAGCTACAAGTGCTGGGATTAATGGAATGAAAATACTAGAAATCTTTCGTAAAAACAGCTTAAATGGTGTGGCATTCTTTTTGTTGATTTCAGCCTTTTTGCTGGCTGCCTTTTCTTTTAAATCGATCACGCCAGCAGCCTCTATTAATTTACCAAACTCTTCTGTCACCCGATTTACTTTTCCAGGGCCGAGGATAATTTGGAGGGTTTCTTCTTCTACCACTCCCATAACTCCGTCTATTTTCTTAATAGCAGCTTGGTTGACAAGCGAGTCATCCTTTGGTGTTACACGAAGTCTTGTCATACAATGGGTGTAATTGCCAATATTCGCTGGGCCGCCTAATTGTTCAAGAATCTTTTCTGCTAAAATTTTATTCTCTCCAGCCATACTAATTCCCCTTCTCTCTGTTGTTATATTTTTTTTAAAAAAGTGAACTTATTTCCCCAAGTCAGCAGATGGAAAAGTGTTCACATCACCTCCCGAAAAGACTATTTTCCTTCTTTGATAAACCGGATCGCTTCTCTTGTTTTATCAATGGAATGAATCGTATCCTCATATTGGACGGTTGCCATCGATAAAAACAAGATATCCATGATATATAGCTGCGCAAGGCGTGAGGAAGTAGCTGCACTTCGAAACGGAGCCTCTCCTGAATAAGCGGTAAACAACTTAATATCCGCCAGGGCAGACACCGATGATTGCCCGTACTTCGTTAGACTAATCGTTTTCACACCGCGCTCTTTTGCGAGCGACATGACTTTAATTACTTCCGGTGTTTCTCCTGAGTGGGAAATGCCAAACACCAGATCATCCTTGTTTGCATTGGCAATTAAGGTAGCAACAAGGTGTGTATCCGTAAAAGCGGTTGCATTTTTATGGACCCTAAGGAGCTTTTGCTGCGCGTCCCTAGCGATGATACTGGAAGCCCCAATTCCAAAAAAGTGAACATTTTTAGCAGCCGACAAGGTATGAACAGCACGTTCCAATTCATCATAATTGATCATCTCTTCTGAGTCGCGGATGCTTTGGATACTATTGCTGGTAGTCTTCTGAGCGATGGAGAAAAAGGACTCACCAGGCTCGATGTCACGGTACCCTTGTTCAACTGGTTTTACAAGATCCCCCGCAATCCTTACCTTCAAATCTTGAAACCCATTTAAACCTAATGACTTACACAGCCGAATCACAGCCGCACCACTTGTACCGGCCTGCAATCCGATGTCATGGACGGTACAGTTTAAAATCGCCTGAGGACTTTCAAGAATAAATTCAGCAATTTTTCGCTCGGAAGCTGGAAGCTGTTCCAGCATATTTTGAATCATTTTTAAACCGCCTGCTGCCACACCAAGGACCACCTTTAAAAAAATTTTACTCTGCTACGTTTTGGATTGCTTTTTTCACATAACCATTTGCTTCTGCTAATAATTGTTCTGCTTCTTGTTTATTCGTATTCGTTTGAATCATGACGATTGCTGTTTTGACTTGGAGATCTGATGCCTCTAATGTCTCCAAAGCCTGTTGATAGGAAACCCCGGTGATTTTACGGATGATGCCAATCGCCCGTTCTTTCAATTTTTGGTTGCTCACATGAACGTCGACCATTAAATTCTCATAGGCTTTTCCTAAAAGAATCATCGAAGAGGTTGAAATCATGTTCAAAATCATTTTATGAGCGGTTCCTGCTTTCAAACGTGTTGAACCTGTCAGCACCTCTGGACCGACAATTACTTCGATGCTTTGGTCTGCTTCTTGACTAATCGCTGCATTTTTATTGCAGGAAAGGGCAACGGTTTTCGCTCCAATGCTTCGTGCATAGCGAAGCGCACCAATCACATACGGTGTCCGGCCGCTGGCTGCAATCCCAATCACGGTATCATATTTTGTCAGACCCAATTCTTTTAAATCACTAACACCAAGGTCCGGCTGATCCTCTGCTCCTTCGACGGCTTTCAGAAAGGCGCTTTCTCCTCCTGCGATAATCCCTTGGACCATTTCAGGGTTCGTACTAAAGGTAGGCGGACATTCGACGGCATCCAGTACCCCTAATCTCCCGCTGGTGCCAGCACCTAAATAGATTAGGCGCCCGCCATTTTTAAAGGATTCAAACACAAATTGAACGGCGGTCTCAATATCTGGTAAAACTTCCTTTACTGCTAGTGCGACCAGTTGATCTTGTTCATTCATGATTCGTAATATATCAATCGGATTTGCTGTATCTATCTGCATGGACTGTTCATTTCGCGATTCTGTCGTTAATAATTCAAGATTCTCTGCCATTATCGTTATCCTCCTGTAAGTCTTTTCTGAGGTGAAAACGGTTACCCGTACATTGATTATATTCTTTTTAAAATAAAATTTCAATATTTTTATCAAAATAATAAAATGTTATTTTAAAACAATATTTCATTGAAGGGATTTTTCAATGTTCTTGGACTTAATCAAGCAAATAACGGCGGATCGCCTGAGCAACGCCTGCTTCGTTATTATTCCCCGTCACCTGGTCCGCTAATTGTCTCACCTCTTCGGGCGCGTTCCCCATCGCAATTCCCAGGCCAGCCATCGAGAGCATGAGGGCGTCATTAAAATTATCGCCAATGGCAGACGTTTGTGAGAGGGGAATCCCCAGCTGCTCGGTAAGCTTGACAAGGGCGGACGCCTTTGTCACACCACCGGGGGTAATTTCTAAATTAACAAAGTTAAAACTGCTGCTTATTTCTATATCGACTACCTGTTCCTTCAATCGTTTGGTAAAATCAGCAAGCTTGTTTTCGTCATCAAATACAGCAATTTTGGTAATGTTTGGCGCCTTTTCCTTTATGTATCGGTAAAAGTCCCCCACCACTTTCACCTGGCACTTTTCACGAAAACTTTGACAATGATGACGTTCTGCCCCTGTTTTTTCAAGGGCGGGGATGTTATTTTCAATCCAGTTCTCGTTCCATTTATTTACCCTTGGGACCAGGAGCGTATCCCCTTCGTAAAAATGGGCATAGATGCCCTCCGCCTCACATAGTTCCCAAAAACTCAGCAGCGGATCATTCTGAAAAGCGGATTGCTCACTGACCTCTCCCTTTTCATCCATTAGAATCGCCCCATTGTAAGCAATGATCGGCTCGTTCTGAAGTCCAATTGCACGGGCAATCCATTTGGTTGAAAGCGGGGAACGCCCGCTGCAAATAACGACCTTCCCGCCTTTTTTACGGTACTCATGAATCGCCTCAATAGTTTCTATATCAATCTCTTTTTGGTCGTTTAATAACGTGCCATCTAAGTCCGTTGCTAATAGTTGATATTTCACCAGTTAATTCCCCTTTGTAATTTTATTTTATTTTTATTATAATATTATTGAAATTTAATTTCAAAATAGATGGTGCTTGACACCTTTTATTTTAGTTTCGCTGATATATTTGAAAATAAGCTGATAAACCTGCACATTCCGCTGATATATTGTAAGTATCATTAAAATAGACAAAACAATGAAACGGGGAAACCATATGCTTTCGAATGAAGTAATAGAAAAACTGATTTCCATTGTAACCAAAGATAATTTCGATGATTCCCAAGTAGAACGCTTAGTTTACTCCTATGATGCCACACCGAACTTTCAGTCGATGCCGGATGCGGTCATGAGCCCGAGGAATTCAGCGGAAGTCTCACAAATCCTGAAGGTTTGTAATGAATATAAGATACCGATTGTTCCGCGCGGTTCCGGAACAAACCTTTGTGCTGGGACATGTCCAACCGAGGGCGGAATTGTCCTGCTTTTTAAACATATGAACCAAATCCTCGAAATTGACGAGGAAAATTTAACTATCACCGTTCAGCCTGGTGTCATTACTCTTGATCTGATTAATAAGGTTGAAGAAAAAGGGCTGTTCTATCCACCAGATCCAAGCTCGATGAAAATCTCGACCATTGGCGGAAATATTAATGAGAACTCCGGTGGGTTGCGCGGACTAAAATACGGGGTCACACGCGATTATGTTATCGCTCTTGAAGTGGTTCTGCCAAATGGTGACATCATCAGGACCGGTGGAAAGCTCGCAAAGGATGTCGCTGGGTATGACTTAACCCGTCTGTTTGTCGGCTCAGAAGGGACACTCGCTGTTATTACCGAGGCCACACTCAAACTGATTCCGATGCCAGAGACCAAACAAACGATGCTTGCCCTTTACCAAGATCTTTCCGCTGCCGCAAACTCGGTTTCAAAAATAATTGCTAATAAAATCATTCCGACTACACTTGAGTTTCTTGACCAGCCAACCTTGAAGGTAGTCGAGGAATTTGCCCAAATTGGACTGCCCACCGATGTCAAAGCTGTTCTTTTAATCGAGCAGGACGGCCCGCCCGAAATAGTCGAGCGTGATTTACTAAAAATGGCTGAAGTATGTAAGCAGGAAAAGGCGGTTTCGATTCAAGTGGCTGCTTCGGAGGAAGAAGCCGATGCGCTAAGAACAGCACGACGGGCGGCCCTTTCTGCGATTGCACGCTTGGCACCGACGACGATACTCGAGGACGCGACCGTTCCAAGGTCAGAAATTGCCAAAATGGTGCAGGCAATCAATGAGATTACCGAAAAATATGATCTGACGATTTGTACGTTTGGTCACGCTGGTGATGGAAACCTCCACCCAACCTGTGCGACGGATGCCAGAAATCACGAAGAAATGGAACGAGTCGAAAAAGCCTTCGAGGAAATTTTCGAAAAAGCGATTGCTTTGGGCGGAACGATTACCGGGGAACATGGTGTCGGTGCGATGAAAGCCCCCTACCTTGAATGGAAGCTGAAAGAAGAAGGAATTGCGGCGATGAAAGCGATTAAGAACGCATTTGACCCCAATAATATCATGAATCCTGGAAAGGTTTTTGCCAAAGACAGCAAGAAACGCGTGGTGATAACAAAATGACAACTGTGAAAGAAAAACAAACGATTCAAGAACAATTTAAAGCGCGGATGAATGAAGATGAGCTGCTAAACTGTATGCGCTGTGGCTTTTGCCTGCCAACCTGTCCGACCTATATTGAATCAGGCTACAAAGAATCCCATTCTCCAAGAGGCCGCATCGCCCTGATGAAGGCCGTTGTGGATGGGCTGATTGAGCCCGATGAGGATTTTGAGCGCTCACTTGAACTCTGTCTTGGCTGCCGTGCCTGTGAACCCGTCTGTCCTTCCGGCGTGAATTATGGCCATTTACTCGAAGAGGCTAGAGATATTATCCATCAAAACAAGAAGCACTCCCTGCCAGCCCGGGTTGTCAGGAAAGCTGTTTTTCAAGAGCTGTTCCCTCACCAAAACCGCATGCGCGGGTTAGTCGGCTTAATCGGTTTTTACCAACGCTCAGGAATTCAAACAATGGCACGAAAAATCGGCTTTTTAGGTCTGTTACCCGACCAATTAGCAGCCATGGAAAAAGTATTGCCGGACGTGCCAACGATGAAGGAGATGAAAAATCGCCCTACTTATTTGCCTGCCATCGCTGAGAAGGTACACAGGGTTGCTTTTTTCAGCGGCTGTTTAATGGATACCATGTTCCTGAAATCAAACAATGCCACCATGAAGCTGCTCCAAAAAGCAGGTTGCGAGGTCGTGATTCCCCAAAATCAAGCATGCTGCGGGGCACTCCATGGTCATAGTGGTGAAAAAGAATCAGCAAAAGACCTGGCCAAACGGAATATTAGAGCCTTTGAAGATCTTCAAGTGGATTTCATCATCACCAACGCAGGCGGTTGCGGCGCCTTCTTAGTCGACTATGATCATTTATTGAAAGAGGATCCTGATTGGAAAGACCGCGCCAGGGACTTTAAGAAAAAGATAAAGGATATTTCCGAAATATTAGTAGCCGTCGATTTTCATAAAAAGGTCAGATTAGAACTTCCTGCCCAGGTAATTACCTACCAGGATTCTTGCCACCTAAGAAATGGCATGAAAACGGCCTCCGCTCCTAGAAAACTTCTTCAAGCGATTCAAGGGGCAGAATATAAAGAAATGAAGGAGGCCGACCGGTGCTGCGGTTCTGCCGGGATTTATAATATTGTCGAATCGGAGATGTCGATGGTAATGCTTGATGCAAAAATGGTTCAGGCCAAAGCTACACACGCGACCACCATTGTCACCGCAAATCCGGGATGTCTATTACAGATGCAGCTTGGGATTGAACGGGAAGGATTATCCTCGACAATGAGGGCTGTTCATATTGTCGACTTATTAGTAGAATCGATTAAATAAGGGGACCTAACTGCTTTTTTGGGACTAACAAATGCAGAGGTAAACGGGCGTTTTTGTCGAAAAACTTCAAGCAACGTCTATTCTTGTCTCCTTTTATCCTGTTTTATCGAATCTATTCCATAACAAGGAATACATGCTATAATTCTTTTCGACTCTATTAGAATCTAAGTTGACTGAAATTTTACGAGGTGTAATTGGCAATGAGACTAGACCAATGCGAAGCAGCTATTAGAGAGAAAAAAAGCGAAATGATTCAATTAGGAATGACAAAAGGACTCCAAAATGAAGAAACCATCAGTTGCAGCCAGGAACTAGACAAACTTCTTAACGATTATAATAGGTTATTATCAGATTCTAATCATTCTAAACCTATCGATCATAATGATGACTATTTCTTTATGCTTTCCAAACTCGCGTATAAACTTTTATCGATTCCTTACAAGTATTTTTTTATTTAGTAGAGAGAATGCTACCCTAGCATTCTCTCAGACTGTAGACAAACTCAATGAAACGAGCTTGCCTACAGTCTTTTTTGTTTTAAAATAGAATTAGTAAATCTTGGATAAAATACCACCGAAATTTAAAAGGCATTCGGAATGAAACCATTCCGAATGCCTTTTTTCGACAATCTGAGCCAACCAGCTATGGTTGGCTATATTTAATAAGAAAGTATAAATTTTGAGTTAAATTAAGATTTGTTAATTTTTTTCTGCTAATTCGATTCTTTCAGGTTTATTTACTATGAATATGTAGGATAGGGCTCCTACCATCATTACACTAGCAACAAAGATGATGGCACCGCTGAAGGAATGTGTTTTAGCAAAGATTAATCCGATCACAATTGGTGTAACAATCCCTGCCGTATTCCCAATCGTATTAAAAATACCGCCGGTTAAACCTACCAGTTCTTTTGGTGCCAAATCACCGACAAGGGACCAAGTAAGACCTGCCATCCCTTTTGCGAAAAAGGCAATGGTCATAATAGTGATAATGAACGAAATATTTGAAGTGAAGTTAGCTAATACGATGATGCTTGACAGAAGAAATCCAGTAATAATCGGTGTTTTACGTGCCACAGAGAGTGATTTTCCTTTTTTCAATAATGTGTCAGAAATAATTCCTCCAACAATCCCTCCAACAAATGCTCCTATATAGGGTACCGATGCTGCAAAACCTGTTTGAATGAGTGTCAAGCCTTTCTCTTCTACAAGATAAGTGGGAAACCAAGTTAAGAAAAACCATACAATCGTATTCATCGCGTACTG
>Ga0209795_10002152_pt1 | contig 11215 bp, 13 predicted proteins | sample AgamicOrMarz_FD_187166 | JGI IMG/M metagenome (GOLD analysis project Ga0209795, IMG submission 187166) | Agave microbial communities from Guanajuato, Mexico - Or.Ma.rz (SPAdes) (version 2) | ecosystem: Host-associated > Plants > Phyllosphere > Phylloplane/Leaf | place: Guanajuato, Mexico...
TATAAAAACACCTCCAGGTAATGACAAACAAATAGTTACGACGACAGATAAAGTTAAAGAATGGTTAAGAGGCAAATAATATAGTGAATTTTTATATAAAGACTATTTCTATAGGGACGAGCATATGAATAAAAGGTGCACTTTTTATTCATTCTGTTATTACTTGTCCTTTCGAGAAAGCCTTTCATATCAAGGATGTATAAAAAGCTGCATAAAGGAAAAACAAGGCCCCATTGAGAACCCTTCTCCCAATAAGGGTTCTCTTTTTGATGTGTTCCGGAAAGAGACATTATGTTAACTACGGTTGTATATTATATACATGCAGTTATAATTAATTTTCAATAAAAATCTTACAGATAGAGTTGATGAGAATGAATAAAGAAATACGCAAACAAAGAATAGAGGAGCTTAAGAGAAAGAATCTAAAAAAACAGCTGGATGAAAAGTTTAACTCTAGTTGCCCTTCTATCACTGATTTTGAATTTCTTACTTCTAAGGAAATTGAATTGAGATTTCAAAGTGTTTATTCTAGTAGCCAAGAGCCACAAGTTAAATTCAAACACAATTTGAATTTAATTATGAAGGAATTGTCTTTCTTACAACACAAATTCAAAGCATATAGAAATGAATATATATTGTTAGATCAAAAAGAAATACTTCCTTCTTACCGATTAAAAGTAAAATTTGAAGACTTCTGGAATAATTTGAATCAAATATCTGATTTCTTAAGCCTTGAGGACGAGTCTTCACTCTTTTTGTTTACCTTGATAGGGCATCAGAAGAATTTTGGAATCTTCATTTATGAAGATGAGTATGGATTAGATCATATTTTATCTTGGAATGAAAACTTTTGAGTTCCTAGAATTTTGATTATGTAAACTAAGAGTATACAATATAAAAAGGGAACTATTGATCCCTTTTTAGCTCTTTTTCTATAGGCGTAGGCTTGTATCCAGAAGTATTATTAAGATCAGTGTAAATACTAATAATCTTAACTTTTATTAATTCTTTAAGAAGAGCCTAAATCAAAAGAGCTTGCATTATTTTATACAAGCTCTTCCTGTATCTAATTTTTTAGTTGTTTGTCTTACCAATAGGTTTAGCTGCCTGAGATAGTAAACCAGCTATGGTTACAGTAATTAGTACAACAATTAAAGCACGAAGCAACCCAATCATTTCTCCGACAAATCCGAGAAAAGGAGGCCCCACAAGAAATGCAAGGTAACCTGCTGTAGCTACTGCGCTAACCCTAGCAGCCACTCCACGTGGATCGTCCCCCGCAGCCGATAACCCTACTGGAAAGCCAAATGCTGCACCCAGTCCCCATAATACGATTCCTATAGTTGCAAATGTGTAACTTCCTCCAAATATAACGATAAGTAGGCCCACAATTGCAAGAAGTGCGGATATACGTAGAACTAGTACTCTTCCTAACCGATCGAGCAACAATCCTCCTATTGCTCGCCCTACAGTCATTGCTGCTACAAATAAGCCAAAAGCGAATGAACCCATGGTAGGTGTAACATTATATCCATCGACCATAATAAGTGGTAACCAGTCATTAGCAGACCCTTCTGCAAATGCCATTCCAAGAACAATAATACTAATTAAAATTGTTCTTGGTTCCTTCCATACGGCCATCCTTTCTCTAGCACTCATAGATGTCCCATTAGAATCACTGTTATCTTCCTTTCCAGTACCTAATGGGACAAATCGAGATAAAAATATAATACACAGTACAATAACTACCGAAACAAATGTTAGATGAAGTGGTACTGGAACGCCAGATTTAGTAGCTACTGATCCTACAATTGCCCCAAACAGTGTTCCCACGCTAAATGCAGCATGAAAGCCAGTTAAAAGAGACTTTTTAGTAACTCCTTCAACGGCTGTCCCCTCTACATTCATCGCAACATCACATATTCCATTTCCAAATCCGAAAATAGCTAACCCTAAAAATACTATAATACTATTGATAATCCATGAGCCGCCTACACCTACAATTATAAGCCCTATGGTGCTAATGACTAATCCTATTACCATGACAAAGCGTCCACCTTTATGAGCAATAAGATGACTAGCACTCATAAGGCCTACTATAGATCCTACAGCCATTCCAAAAATAATCCACCCCATCTGGGCTGTTGTAGCTCCCAATGCATCTCTAATAGTAGGTGTACGTGATACCCACGAGGCCATAGAAAATCCTGGTAGTGCAAAAATAAAATAAATAGAAAGACGCCATAATTTAATTTGTTGACGATCTAATGAATAATTCATAGTTCCCCTCCTATGATGATAAATAACCTACTTGCTCTCCCTTAAGTAAGTTAAACTGTTATTGTATTTTTCAAAAATAGTTCTAAAACCATGAGCCTTTCCTATACTGTTAACTCAATAAGATTCCCCTCAGAATCTTCTATAACACTTTCGTAGTAACCGTCTCCCGTAGTACGAGGACCATTAACAAGCTTATAGCCATCCGTTGTTAGTTTAGTTGTTAATTCATCAACTGCTTCTTTACTACCTAGAGAAAAGGCAATATGAGCCCATCCCAACGTCTCAGCGAGGTTTTTCTCATTAATTCCAATCCTACGCATAATTTCTAATCTCGTACCTGATTCAAAGCTAATAAAATAAGATTCAAACCCTTTTTCTTTATTGTGATATCTTTGATTTGATTTCCCTTTAAAATATGTTTCATAAAACTCTCTCATATTTTCCAAATTCCTAACCCAAATAGCTACATGTTCAATCCTCATTCGATTTCCCTCCGTCTATTATTAGTTTATTTAGCATTTCATTTAACTCGTCAAGTTTCTGCTTGTTTCGTTCATCATAAGGTCAATCCCAAGACTTTGTAATCCATATAGATAATCTTGTTTCCAATTACTCATAATCAGTTTAGGGAGATGTTTTTTTGGAACATAGTTGGAACTTTGATTGCTGATTTGATCAAGTATTATCTGATTAAACTCTTGGTCAGAAAAAATGATCGTATGAGGGTTTATAGTCGCTGTAAATGTAACCACTAACCTACTAATTGCATCTATCTCCCCTTCTTGTAGATTATACTGTGTTCTCTCTCTATGACCTTTTTCGAATGCTTGTTGAAAATTATGTTTATTATACAAAGGAACAAACGAAACTTCTCCTGCGAAATTGGTAGTACCTCGTAGCACTAATCCATTAACCAATACCCCTACTCCAGGGCCATTTTGACCTAAGTATAAATAAACAAGGGAGTTCTTTTCATTTATATTATTATTGTTTTTATAGCCTAAAACAGCTGCATTCATATCATTTTCTACTGTAACGGGGATAGAGAAATAATTTTCATAATAGCCCTTTAAATTAAAGTTCTGGAGATGATCATATTTTGGTATGTGAAATATATTACCGTTGTCAACAGAAGCAGGAAGGCCAATAGCTATCGAACTAATTTTAGGATTTTCTAACAAAATTTCTTGAATATAATTGGTTAATCGATCTAAACCGTCTTTGCTTAAGACACTTTCTACTTGTCCTTTTTTCTTTATTTCACCCATACAATTAAAAACTGTATACTGTGTTTCTTTTTGTTCTAAAAATATTGCTAAACCTAACATGTAGTCGGGATTGTATCTGTATCTTTTTGCTTTTCTTCCTCCACTAGACTTATCTAATCCAACTAATACAACCTCTCCATTGCTCTCCATTTGATCAAGAAACTTACTTACCGTTGGGAAACTTATTCCTACTTTATTGCTTAATTCTACTTTTGTAACATTATCTAATTTTATAAAGCTTTTCCGAATCTTAAATAGAGTTGTACTACTTATTGTTTTTGGCCTATTTTCCATTTTAGATCCCTCCTGTTAAAGTCAACTTATTAAAGACTTTTAATAAGTATACAAGAACATTTCAAATATTATCCACTACTTTTGTAAATATCTTATTAAAATTCATATTAATGTGTTAAATTATTTACTTAATGTGTGGACAGTTTTATAGATTCATATACATATGGGGTTAAAATTTATTTTTTAATCAAAAGGCTATTTTGATAATGACACTTTCTTAATACTAAGATATATTTCTATTTTGAAATTCCTTATATATGTTGGAGTGAATATTAACGCACTTTATAAATATATGAAGTTTTATCATTTACCCTTAGTGACGACAGATGACGATTTTTATATCATATCTTATACCACTCTATCTTGTATTTCCCTATTAAGAAATTGTTGTATGCACAATAACTAAATAGAAAATTTATAAGCATTTAACGATAATATGTTGTTAATAAGACAAATTGAATTAAAAATACAAAATTAACGTATTTAATATAAAGAAGTAAATGAGTAAACTAACTTATAAAAATAATGGTTTTATTATTTACTCAAAATGACGACAAATAGAACATTTTTCTACAAAGTAAGTAATAATTAAAATATTTATAAATAAAATAAGTTAACTATTACTCTCTTATATAAATAAATTTATCATTTACTTTATTATTGTTTTACCATTTGATTTGGGTCTTCTAAAACTATAGTTTATTTATAACAAACAAAAGAAGCTACCTCAAAATTGGAGATGAGGTAGCTTTGTACTATATGGGGGGCTTCAGGAAAATGCAGATTTACATTAGTAAATATCTTTCCTTAATAATTGCTTGATGATGTAGCTCATGACCCGCAATTATGTACGCCAGTGCACGTACAGTAGTTGGATGATTTAAAACTGTTCCCGTACGTATCCATACATTGTCGGAAAGACCAGCGATCAATGAAGAGGTGCATTGTCGTACAATTGAAAAATCTGAAAGTATATCTTGGAAATCAAGTCGGCTGAAATTTGCATTAGTCATATATGCATCTATATCAAATGGGGGAAATGAAAGAGTCTCTCCACGAGCAACTGCAAAAATGTGATAACTTAGTAAGCGTTCAGCATCTGCCATGTGACCGAGTGCTTCTTTCAAACTCCATTTTTTCGCTTCGTATTGGTACTCTGCTTGTTCACTAGATATATCTCTTAGTAAATTAATAGTTGTTTCCTGTTGTTTCTTTAGAATATCAAGTAATTCTCCACCAGGCACAAGTGTTATATACCTCTCAAAAAATGGATGGTATTCATTCGTTTTCGGACGTTTAAGAATTGTAATCGCCTCCATATTGGTTATGTCTTTATATTAACTCCTCTTTGCAGCTAACCAAGAAGATTAAATATCCATAAACAGAAAATGTAAACCACAAGGTTTCAATAAGGATCGTAATTATTTAAAATCATATAAGTATTTTTTTCTAATCACAATTTCTGCTATTGATAAATTAAAAATCCAACAAAGCCATACAGCAATCGTATAGGAAAGACCATAGGAAAAATCTAATCCATTATGTGTAATTGCGACAATAATATAAATAATCATATTAGAAAAGGATAGAAAGAAACTTCGGGTGATCCATTGACTATGCCGTAAGACATCTTTTCTTTTTATATACATATAACCGAATATTGTTGTTATAAGCCATAATGTGTTTAAAATAAGGAACCCTATTGTACTTGACCAGCCGCCTGTCGCAAAGAACGAAATGTATAATCCGGGAATAAAGTTTAACAAAATAGATAAAACATAGACTCGACCATTCCATCGATGAAATGTTAAGGATTTCAAACGTAATCGTTTAATTATTCCAAGAGGTCCTGTAAGTAGTGCAATTATTGCAAGAATAATATGAACTCTTATCATCAATACCCATAGCATTTGATTAGAAAGAAGTTCATCTTTTTTTGATAGAAATCCCTGAAAACTTGGATCAACTACAAAGTTCTTTGATAGTGTATGCATTACCCACATTACTGAAATAATTGATAAAATCGTAATTAGGAATTTGCGTTGCTTCATATACCTATCCTCCTCAATTTTATAAAAGTATAGAAGGATTAGTCATTATAACGAGTGCAAAGAGTATGCAAAAGAATAATGCCCAACTAAACATACTCAAAATTTTAAAATTCTTCTGCAAAAGATCCTCTGGTTTTTCTGAATCCTTTATTTGTGTAAGTCTTTTTTTAATCATGCCCATAAAAGCACTAATAAGCAGTAAAGTGATGCCGGATACTACTACCCAAATTATTGAGGGGAAAGCAGAATATATGACGATCATTAAGCCTCCAGATACTAGTAGGAGGATGAGTGAATAATGACCTGCGCGTGTATATGATTGAATAAAATTAATGCGAAGTACCAGGCTGTCTCTTGGAACGTTCAGCGTTTTTTTTATTTGCCAAGGTAATGTAAGGTAACTCCCAAGAAGTACCGCACTAATTACATGAACAAGTAATAATAGAGGATACATAAGCATATCCCTTTCTTTTTGTTTTAATAGAGAACAAATAATTAAAGGAAAAGAGCCTCTTTATTCTAATTCAAATAAGGTTCCTGACCTTTATTTGACCAAACTGTTCCTCTACGTTCAACCTCAAATACCTTCTCGATATAGTGAGCAATCTTTGGGCCTAGTTTTTGTTCAATTGTGTAAATGGCAATATCTATACCTGAAGTTACACCACCACTAGATACTAAGTCTCCATCATCTACTATACGAGCATGTACTGGCCTAGCCCCCATAGCCGGTAATGCATCCATTCCCATATGATGTGTAACAGCATGTCGGCCATTTAATAGTCCCATCATCCCTATAAGGGTAGAACCTCCGCATACTGTGGTTAAGGTAATAGTAGGGTTTTGCGCTGCTTTTTTTAACAAGGTTTTTAGCTTCGTTTCAGAAGCTTTCTTTAATTTAGTTACTATCGAATTGGGACCATCGCCATACATATCTCCAGCTCCACCCGGAACTAAAATAACACCTTCAGCGTTCGGATCAATTACTCCTGTGGCTTCAATTTCTACGTCATTAACGCCACTTTTGACTCGTCTTTTCCCTTCAGCTGTTACCAACTCTACTATTATATTTTCAGGTGAAAGAATTGCTGCAGCTGCAAAAAACTCAAAAGGAGCAATTGCATCCATTAAATCGAAGCCGTCAAATAAAACAACCTGGAATTTCATATTATATACACATCCTATTTTTTATTATCGGACCGAACCGTCCGGTCCAATAATTGTATTATATAGTATTTTGTTTGTTTGTACATAATGAAATTGTGAATTATTAATGAAAAAACCCCCAATAACTTAGGAAGTGGGGGTCATTCAAGAAGAATAGTGATTCAATAAAGCCTTAATTTGTTCAATGCAATAAAAAATATGGTCATTATTAAATGATAAACGACTCGCCATAATAGCGCCTTCCATAGAAGACAGTAGAAATGAAGCCAGAGAAAGAGAGTTTATATCTTTGTGGAATTCGTTATCACGCATTCCATCCTCAATAATTGATTGCAAAAACAGAAGTGTTTGGTTGTAACCCTCGGAAGCAGCCTTTTGAAGATCTGGGTAGGTATTATCGGCTTCAACTGCAGTATTTAGTAACGGGCAACCGCCTTCAATAGGAGGATTATTGACAGCGTCTTGGTAAATGTATGCTATTGCTATTATTTTATCAGTAGCCGTATTCGCTTGTTCACTTGCTTGAACCATATGGTTCCAAATTATATCTCCTGCTTTTTCGAATGTAGCAAGAGCGATTGCCTCTTTGTTAGTAAATCTACGGTAAATCGCTCCTTTTGGTAAAGAAGAAGCTTCCATAATATCCTGAATGGAAGTTTGGCTAAATCCTTTTGTATTAAAAAGGCGTAAAGCAGTCATTATAATTTGATCGCGTACTTCATCATTCTTGCTCATTTTGTTGTTTCCTCCAAGTCCCTCTTTATAACGCTTAATATTATAACTCAAAAAATTTAAAAACTAAACTAACGAGTAGTTCTCCTTTAATAAAAGACCTTCAACAATCGGACACTTTAATGAAACAACGAAAAAAGCCTAACTTCTCAATTTTAATACCAAGAAATATGGGCTTTTTAATATTAGAATTTCTTTAACGTTGTAAATTCGCATTTTCCTGACGCTACCCCAGGTTAAAAAGTAGCAAATGAAAGAACCACCCTATGGGAGTAAGGTAGTTTCTTCATTTGTACCTCAGAAAAAAGAAAATGTCGGGAGGATAAATCCTCTTTTGTAGTTTGCTCAAAATTTAATGTCTCATTCACTCTTTTTCTTATGTCTTTGAGTTATAAGTTCAAGATGAAAAGGGGTTGAATTCTAAGACTTTTACATCTTGAATAAATACTCTTTCCTTTGTAGATATATCTAATTTAGCTAGTTTTACAATTTTATCTGTATCCATAACAGATTTTATAATGACAAAGCCATTAACTATTTTATTATTTTTTAATACTGAGTAGTCTACCTTAAACATTTGTAGTTTTTCTGGCTTTTTTTTTAACATTATAGTTACCTCTTTTTTAGTAATTCTCATATTATTAATTATACTTAGTCTAGTGTATATTACTATAGGTGTTACGAAGGGGTATTTGTAACATTTATATATTAATGCCTGTTTATTACAGAATAATAAAATATTGAAGAAAGAAATAATCTATACATCAAAAACAGAAAACTACCCCAATGCAGTAGGATAATAATATGGTGGAAAGTATAACTAAACATAATCTGAACTATGTTAACTAGATGCGAATATTAATACATATCGTTACCTAGTCAATAGTAATGGTTCCGGAAAGAGTGATTATGTTGATAATGAATATACATAGTGATTTGAATCAATATTATTGATAAAATGTAATTATAAGGAAACTAGTTTTTTAGTAGAGGTCAATATTTATAATGAAAATTATGAGGAGAGAATAATTTATGATTAAAAGACTGGACATCAAGAATAGAGAGATAGCAGCTGAGATATTGAGTATTCAAGTCCCTTCTTATTTAGTTGAGGCGAAGATTATAGGTTATTATGACCTTCCTCCATTAAAAGATACCATTGATTCTTTACAACAATCCCAAGAAACCTTCTTTGCTTATTACTTACAAGAAAAGTTATGTGGAATTATATCGTTTAAACTAGATAGAACAGAGGTCGATTTACATCGATTAATTGTGCATCCAGATCATTTTAGAACAGGCATAGCTCAGAAGCTTTTAAGCTTTGTTGAAGCGATAGAAGGAGTGAAATCGATAATAGTAACAACAGGCGCTAAAAATACACCGGCTATTAATTTCTATTTAAAGAATGGTTTTTGTAAGTTACAAGAAGTCAAAGTTGATGAACATCTTATACTTTCTTCTTTTAGAAAACATATTATTTGAATACCTTCTATCATTGATACCGAGAATACGCACTATGGTAACTAAAAATATATATTCTACACAGCCTAAAAACAGAAAAAAACTACCTCATATGAACTGAACCCAAAAAGTTAGACCCTTTATCTAAGCAGCGAATGAGGATTGAATTCTGTATTCTACAGGGGTCAATCCTTTTAATTTTGCTTTTATTCGTTTGTGATTGTAATAAACAATATACCTCTCTAATTCCTGTTGAAAATGCTCCATACTCTCAAAGATAAATTATATAGGAGTTATATCAATGATCTATTTTATTTAATGAAGAAAATACATAAACTAACTTATAAAATTCATAGTTTTACTCTACATGACAACAAATATGTCGTTTTTCTACATTAGATGTAAATGATAAGGCTATTTTGAATAAAATATGTTTTTGTTTACTTAATGATATGGCAGAAAGTGAAGTTAAAGATAATTAGCTTTATGGTGCGACAAGATGTCGCTTTTATATAGTGTGGCTTATCGGTACTATAGCAAAACAACCCTATGATAAAGGGTCAATGGAGGTTATTTTCACTGGCTGATATCCATTCAGATAGTTCATCAAAAATGTTCTGAACTTGTTCTTTATTTAACGTGTCAACATTCTCCCATGCACTAGAAATATAAACCTCTAGATGATCAGGATAGGAAATGGATTCAGAAATAAGGGCTTTATAAAATAAAGGATTACCGTCTTTATCTACTTCACCCTTACATCTATAGTTTTCAAACTTCCAACCCCCTTTTGTTTTTTTAAAATGATAAAGGTCCTTAAGCCCCCACCGAGGGCTGTAAATTCTCATTTTGAATCTAGATGCCCCACTCAACTGCTGATACCTCCTACCTTCTCAAAAATATCATTTTTAAATAAGGATCTCTTTATTTTTACCCTCAAAACATATATTTTATATCCATCTTATTTACCATATATATTGAGAATTACTAACTATGTTGCATTCGTCATATAGCGCCTAATTCCAATACGACATTACATTATTTTGCTTTTTTACAAATTTATTTCATTGTTAAAATTTTATTTCAATTTTTGTGAGTGTTAACTTATACTTATACCCTATGTTAAAATAACTTAAACTTTAATTTGTATAATTTCTTTAAATAGTGAGGAAGGGGTTTGATAATACATGACAATAATTAAAATCAAAGACATGTTAGAAACTTTATTACAGTATGAAGATAGTGAAATCACTCATACCATTTGTAGTGTAAATAATACCTTTTCTCTCAGTTATTCTAAAGAACGACAGGCTTTTCAAATGAAAAATATTGAAACTGGAAACATCGAGAATTATACAGACATAGAAGATATTTCTTTAACTTTATATAACATAATAAATGCTAATAAAAAGAAGTCGCTGAATAATAAGTGACTTCTTTCATTTACTGTTTTCTCCTTTTCTTATATAACGTACTGAGGTCTTCGTACCCATCTCCATTTTTCTAATTAGATTGGATAAAATATACAGAAACCTCAATCACCGTAATACGCTGAAGCAAGATTACTTTTACATGGACGAATTTACGAGTATTAATTCCTCCACGTAATTGTATGAAAAAAGAGAATGTAGAATCCTTAATGCTGCTAAAGTAAAAGGTAATATTTAAACTATAGGAGTGATTAGATGGATCCAAACTCTAAAACGATGAACTCAATTATCCACTTAATATCTAAAAAACTTTCTAAGAACAAGTATATTCTTGCGGAACAAGCTTTTAACATATATATAGGGAACTCCCAACAAAATTATGCCACAGCTGCAAAAATGAGCGAACATGATTTTATGGATTTATCTGTTCAAGTTCTAACTGTACTTAGCAACAATTTGAATCGTCGAATAGATAATGCAGCCACCAGTAGTCTATGGGCAGAAAAAGTAGGTGAGAATGCGGTAGACT
>Ga0209795_10002153_pt1 | contig 11212 bp, 10 predicted proteins | sample AgamicOrMarz_FD_187166 | JGI IMG/M metagenome (GOLD analysis project Ga0209795, IMG submission 187166) | Agave microbial communities from Guanajuato, Mexico - Or.Ma.rz (SPAdes) (version 2) | ecosystem: Host-associated > Plants > Phyllosphere > Phylloplane/Leaf | place: Guanajuato, Mexico...
TTACAGTTGGATAAGAAACATCATATAGGGTAGACATATTTTTTAAAGAACCAGAATTTAAAATAAACTTTCTAATGAATTCTAGAGATTCTTTATCCAAAGCCATAATCCACGAAGGAATTTCTTCTCTTTCCATAAAAACCCACCTCCTGTATAAATAATATTAAAATAAAATTAAATATTATTCAAGTTAAAATAAAAAATATTTAATTTTATTTTAAATAAATTAACTATCTATTAACTCATATATGATTTTTTCGCTATTTATATTTTATATGTCATACACTTTTAGTTACCATAATCACCATTATCGGAAATTATAAATTACAAAAAGCAGTTGGAATAATAACCAACTGCTTTTTGTAGAATGTTTTAATTTTCTATGTTATTCACTTTAAAATTTCTTGGTTATCCCAATTTTTCAAAGCCCATACTACATCATCGTTTTCATTGAGCGTGACTTCATCTAAACCTAACTCTATAAAATTCCTGTTTACAAAAACAGCCCAATGTATATTTTTCTTTGGAATTGAATGAATGCCATTTATAGATGTAATATTCCCTTGGGATTCTTCTATGTTAAAGGCCCTTTTTGTTACTTCGTATAATGTCTCACCTTCTTGAAATGAAACTTCTTTTGAAGCAATAGTCTCGTTTTTGTCATTTACAATTCTGAAAGTACTCGTCATCTCTAATGCGTACGTAGGGGAATGAACAGCAAAAAGGAATAGGGGGAAAAATATTAGTATCTTTTTAATAAGCATTTTTGTATCTCCTTTTGACGTATTTTTCATATTATGAGCACTTTAGTGAAAATTATAATTTTTAAATATAGTTCAGTGTTTGATACGCCACAGGAAAAACTCCCTGGTGTTAGGGAGTTTTTTCTGCTTTTCTAATAAATATCATATACGAACTTAGTTACCCTAATGTGCATTATCGACCCTTAAACATTCAGTCTTCTAATTCATGTCATTTTTTATAGAATCAATAAAGTTGAATGCAATGTTAGAAAGTTCATCTTTTTCTCTTGTACATAACGAAATAGGATTTTTTAAATTAACTTCTTCTACATGTACAATTGCTACTTGCTCTTGAGCTAAATGCTCATTCACCTCAAGCGAGGAAACAAAAGTAGGGCGATGGATTCTTTGGAAAGGGGTCATCAACCTTTAGGGCATTAGAATCTATCTCTACACCGATTCAACTTTTCATAGTGTGTGGTAAAAACAAGAAATTAAAAACACAATTAGAGTGGGAATTAAAAGATTCCAAGCACGATGTAAGAATTTTAGGATACTGTGAAAAAATTGAGGAATTAATGGCTATTTCGGATTTAATGATCAGCAAACCAGGTGGAGTGACAACCTCTGAGGCAATGACGATGGACTTGCCGATACTAATTTATCATTCGCTACTAGGACAAGAAGAAGACAATACGGAATATTTATGTCGTTCAGGGTTCGCATTTGTGGCAAACTCAGAAAAAGATTTGATTGCGAAAGTGGAGAATCTTGTCCACGATTCAGCACCTTTAAGATGGATGAAACAAAGAATGAAAAAATATCAAACCAAAACATCATCCATAGACGCCCTCCGTGTCATTGTGAAAGCAACGAAACAAGATCAAGTACTTAAAGCAACAAATAGCATAATAATTCAAAAACAAGAGAAAATAGGGGTGAGTATTTAATATGTGGGTCATTATTTCTGCTATTATCTTTTTCGTTTTATTATATACTGTTGTCCCATATTTTCTATCTCGTGGTTTAGGAGTGAAAGTATTTAAAAGAGGCCGTGATTTATCTAAAGTTGCTTTTACGTTTGATGATGGTCCGAACCCCATTTATACTCCCATACTTCTTGATTTATTGAAGGAAAATAATGAAGGACAATTAATCGGAATTCATAATTATCTACATCACACCAACTGGTTTATGTCACCTTGGAAAGTTCGCAAAGGACTGGAGGAGACAGCCAAAGTGATTGAAGCTATCACTGGAGTAACACCCATATATTATCGTCCACCATGGGGAATGCTCAATCTTTTCGACTTTGTCCGAAAAGGTACGTACAAGATTATTCTCTGGTCAATCATGGCGGATGATTGGCGAACCTCTGGTGGCAGTGAAAAAATTAAACATCGTCTAGCCAAAATAAAAGGCGGGGATGTTATCTTGTTGCACGACTGTGGGGATACATTTGGGGCAGAAATGGATGCATCAAGAAATACAATTAATGCATTAAAGGATGTATTAAAAACAGTGAAAAAAAAAGGATTCACTTGTGTTCGTGTTGATGAGTTATTAGAAAAGTTATAGGTAGTAAGAGGAAATTTATTAAATCTAATTCACAAGGGAGAGTTAATCTAATGAAAGGGACTACCTTAACAATCGTTGTTCCATGTTACAACGAACAAGAAGTTTTGTTGGAAACTTCAAAGCAGTTATTAGTCTTATTAACCAATTTAATCGATGACTTTCTAATATCTAAGGAAAGCAAAATTCTTTTTGTAGATGATGGCAGTAAGGATATGACATGGACCTTAATTGAAAAAGAAATGGCTAATAGTTCGTTCATAAAAGGGTTAAAATTAGCTCGAAATGCAGGGCATCAAAATGCCCTTTTAGCAGGTCTCGAAACAGCTGCTAAACAATCAGATTGCGTGGTTTCTATTGACGCTGATCTTCAAGATGATATCCAAATCATTCGTACATTTGTTGAAAAGTATCAGGAGGGCTTTGATATAGTCTACGGAGTGAGAGACAAACGAGAAACTGATACATTTTTCAAACGAACAACTGCAGTAGGATTTTATCGTTTTATGAATAAAATCGGTATTAATTTAATTCCTAATCATGCTGATTTTCGTTTGATGAGCACACGGGCATTGGATGAACTATTCAGATATAAAGAATCTAATCTTTTTTTGCGAGGACTCATTCCTCTTGTTGGCTTTCCGTCTACCAAAGTTTTCTATGACAGAAAAGAAAGGTTTGCAGGTGAGTCCAAATATCCATTGAAGAAAATGCTTGCCTTTGCGTTTGATGGAATTACTTCTTTAAGTATTACACCAATTCGTTTTGTGACCTTTATAGGATTTCTTGCAGTGATTATTAGCGCGATAGCCGGTGGATATGCAATTTTTCAAGAACTGGCCGGACATACAGAATCAGGATGGACTTCCATTATAATATCCATCTGGTTCGTCGGTGGATTGCAGCTTTTAGCTGTAGGAATTATTGGAGAGTACATTGGGAAAATTTATCGCGAAGTGAAGCGACGTCCGAGGTATGCAATTGAAGTGGATGCTTTTTCAAATCAGATACAAGAAAAAAAGAAACCAAAAGTATTTAGGAACGCGGTGGGGAAATGAGATTTACCTTTATACGCTTTATCTTGGTAGGTGTTGTTAACACCATTATCGGCTTGTCCGCCATGTTTCTTTTCTATCATTTGCTGGGACTTTCCTATTGGATGGCCACCTTTTTAGGAAATACAATAGGAGCGTGTGTCAGCTATTGTTTGAACCGAAAATTTACTTTTAAAAATAATACTTCAGTTTCAAAGAGTTTGGTTCGCTTTGTGATTGTTATTTTGTTCTGTTATTTTGTATCCTTCTACATTGGAAAACACATCGTCTATTTGGCGTTGAATCATATCCATACCTTTACAGAAACTGTTACAACGGACCTTGCAATTCTGGTTAGTACTTGCCTTTATACATTATTAAATTATACGTTGCAAAAATGGATTGTTTTCCCACGAAAAAGTGTAAAAACAACGGTTTAAAAGGACCCGTGTTTATTATTATAATGAGGAATTGAGAAAATGAACAGAATTACTTTTACACGAGAGAGGATTTATTTTGTATTTTCTATCATAATTATTGCTATTTGGGTTGCACCTTATTTTATTCTTGGTGAACATGCTCATATGAGGATTCAGGACAATTTAGATTCGAATATTGCCTGGTATAAGATTTTAGTCGACAGTAACCAATTATTTGGTTCTATTCAGGTGAATATTTCTCAAATTATAAATGGAGAATTATCAAGAAACGCCTTGTACTCGGAATACTATGGGATTGTGGAGTTGTTTAGATTCTTCCCTCCTGTTATAGCCTATGGACTTAATCAAGCGATTTCACGTTTTTTCGCTTTTTTGGGAATGTATTTATTATTAAAGAAATATGTAGTCAAAGGAGAAAATCAAGGATTTATTCGGATCATATCAGCGCTAACATTTGCTTTGATACCGTTCTGGCCTAATGGGATGTTAAGCATGTTAGGAATGCCACTAGCATTATGGGCTTTTTTGAATATTCGTAAGCATGAGCAAACAATTATCAGTATTGTAACTATCACACTATTACCGTTTTATTCAACCTTCATGTTAGGCTTTTTCTTTTTTCTGAGCGCAATAGGAGTATTTTGGTTAGTAGATGTCATAAGAACCAAAAAGCCGCAGTGGAGGCTTTTTTTCTCGATTGCGTATATGACACTTATTTATTTAGCAATTGAATATCGGCAACTTGCTTCCCTTATATTTTTACATGAACAGACCAATCGCTCAGAGTTTTTCGAATCAAAAAATAATCTAACGCGAACGATTCTTCTCATCTTTAAGAATTATATTGTTGGCCATAATCAGAATGAAACCCTATTTGGGGTTATTATCCTACCAGTATCTCTAATAGCCCTTGTGCTGGTGATTATTAAAAAAAGCTGGAAAAATGAAAAGCTCTTTATTACACTGCATCTTACTAACTTTTTGTTATCGGTCTGGTATGCTTTTTGGTGGTATGAAGGCTGGGAACCCTTGAAACAAAAATTTAGTATTTTAAACACTTTTAATTTTTCTCGGTATCATTATTTGAGGCCTATGATCGTTTATATTTTATTTGCTGTATCACTGCAGATTTTATGGCGTTATCAGAAAAAATGGCGTATCACTGCTATTGTTTTTGCAATCCTACAGATTGCTGTACTAATACCTTCAAACGAACAAATTTGGTATCACAATTCACCTTCATTTGAAGAGTTCTACGCTACGAAGGAATTTTCTGATATTAAGAAATTTATCGGTAAGCCAGTTCAAGATTATCGGGTTGCAAGCATTGGGCTACACCCGGCTATTGCACAGTATAATGGCTTGTATACATTGGATACGTACAATAACTTTTACCCGTTGTCCTATAAACATCAATTCCGAAAAATCATTGCGCCGGAATTAGAAAAAAATAAGGCATTATCAAGTTATTTTGATCAATGGGGTGGCCGATGTTATCTCTTTGTCGATGAATTAGGTAAAAACTATATGTTTTCAAAAGATTCAACAAAGGCTATTCATGATTTACGCATTGATACACAAGCTTTCAAACAGCTAGGGGGAAATTATATCCTTTCTGGGGTTCCAATCGAAAATGCAAAGGAAAATCAACTTGATTTACAAAAGGTCTTTCAAACAAAAGATGCTTATTGGAAAATTTACTTGTATAAGGTGACGTAAAAATCTACTTTCCCATCCTATAGTCTAAAAAACGTCAATTAAAAATGAAGGAAATTAATTTTGGATAAATGAAATATGGTTTTTTCTGTATGTAAATTTACACCATGCTAAACATTGAAGGAAAAAGGCTCAAAAAACTCCTATAAGTACAATGAATTTATTCATTGTACTTATAGGAGTGATTAATTTAAAGGATATTATGACAAACTCCGTTGTCTGTAGTAAATGTCAATAGCCTCTTGAATCTAATATCAATTAAAATTAGAGTGAGAGGTTGTTCGCTTTTTTCTAATCAAAAAGTAGTAAATTGAAATAATAAGATTAGCTAATGGATCTACTAGTTTTGTTATCTTCTTAATAAGAATAGCGATAACTGTGGCTACTATAACACTTCCCAAGACATCAAAAGGATAGTGGTGTCCTACCCAAATACGAGAAAAACCTGTTAATAAGGCGAATAGAATCATGATTCCTCCTATTTTTCGGTTACGAAGCCATATTAGCATGGCTATAGCAAAAGCGCCAGTTGTGTGGTCACTTGGGAAAGATGCATCTGCATCATGTGAAATTAATAAATGCACATGATGAGTAACAAACGGTCTTGGTTCATAATAAACAAGAGTAATAAGGTAATTTATACATAAAGCAATTAGTCCGGTTACGCCTGCATAAAAAGCACTTTTTTTATAATATTCATTTCCAAATATCCACATAAGTAAGAGCGCAATTCCAAAAATATAAATAGCACTATTGGTACAAAAAATCATAAACCCATCTACTAGTTTGTTATGACCTGCCATTCCATGAATCATTTTAAATAGTTCGTAATTCACTTAAAAAACCTCTCTTTGTTTTAGCGTACTAAATCTATTCGTATAGTAAAATACATGTGTAAGAAAGAATTCTATTTTCAGCAACCTAGTATGAAATGTTCAAATTCTTTTTTATAATTACTTCTTGTAATACTATATAAATGAGTTATAACAAAGAGATGAAAAAAACATTAAAATAAGATTAAAAAGTAAATGCACTATAACCGTAGTTGCATTCACGGTTTAAGAGTTTACTCTAAATGAAAAGGACAAAAGTGAATAGATAATACAAACAGCAACATTTATTACCACTTTAGAGCTTAATATAATCTTAATAAAAGTAATAGGAAGGATTTCTATAGAAAGTCTATATATCAGTTATCATATTTAATCTATATTTTCTTTGCTTGTTCACAGTATTTCATAGTTACCCCCTAACTCTTGTCTTAAAATATAGTACTACGATCAATTATATTTCAATATGTAAAAGCATGGTTAGAATACAACCTAAATGTCATCCTACTTGTTTGCTACATAATAAACTAGTTGTATGGATATGATAACAGTGAATCTTGTTGAAAGTAGAGGGGCTTATGTCAATTACTTTGAAACGAAGTTTACATGTCGGAAAATTTTTATTTCCTTTTTTTATACTAATTATGGTAGCTATTGAGGCTCGAAAAGAACTCGAAACGTTATCCATTCGTAATGCCATACATGTTGTTAAGAACATTCCTACAGGTGGTTTTTTTTTAGCTATTACAGTAGGTATACTTGCTGTCTCCATGATGTTTTTTTATGATTTTCTTATGATACGTTCTATGAAGATAGATATAACTATACGGAAAATATTCCGTGTGTCATGGATTGCCAATTCATTTAACGGTATTTTTGGCTTTGGCGGCCTTGTAGGTGCTGGTTTGCGCGTCATGCTTTATCGTTCTTACGTACAAGATAAAGGAAAGCTGATTAAAAATATCACATGGATGACTACTGCATTTATTACCGGACTTTCTTTTCTGTCCTTCTTAGGATTGATCGGTGTATTAAATATAGGGTTTTTATTACAGGAGAAGCCTTGGCTTTGGCCTGCTTTACTTGTTTTCGCCTTTCTTGTCCCTGTATACATTGGAATTTCGAAGGTGAAACGTAAGAAAGAAAGAGATAGAGTAGGAAAAACTAGTATAGCTGCTTTATACTTCCTCGTATCACTTGTAGAATGGTTGTCAGCTAGTATTGTTATGTATGTTATTGTTTTGTTGCTGGGTGTAGAGATGAGCTTTAGGCAAACCCTAGGTGTGTATGTTATATCTGCCATTGCAGGAAGCATCAGCCTTGTACCAGGTGGTCTTGGATCATTTGATCTCATTTTTTTAATGGGATTGAAGCAATATGGAATAAATGCAGAAACAACCTTATCTGTTCTTTTGTTATATCGTCTCGTTTACAATGTATTTCCCTTTGGATTAGGACTGGCGTTTGCAGCATTCGAAATGACTGGGTTAACATTGAAGAAAGTAGAGGATAGACCATTTATTGCTCCTACTTTAGAGACAACCGGTGTCCTATGGGCATTAAGAAGACGGTTTTTCTCTACGTTAAGTTCATGGTCTTTAGCAACGTTGACAGCTTTGACAGGATGTATCATCATTTTATCCGTTTTACTCCCTACTGCAGCTAATAGAGCACATGAACTACGTATTCTTGTGCCAAAACAGCTCATACAGATCTCATTCGATTTGTCTCTTTCGTTTGGAATACTTCTTATTCTTTTGACAAAGGGGGTTTACCATCAAACGAAACGATCCTATTACATGATATGCTTTGTGCTGATAGGTGGGGCAGTGTTTAATGCATTAAAGGGAATCGATTTAGAAGAAACATTTCTACTACTCATCATTCTTGCAGTGTTTTATGCACTAAGAACACGGTTTGTAAAAGAACGGATAGAGCTTACATTAGTTGACGTAGGAAAGGCTATTGTTATTTTACTTGTTATTTTATATATATACGATTCACTTGGAACCTGGATTTCTGAAATAACAAATACATTTGAACCGAATTATGTTGTCCGAACTACAGCCCAAGTACATAGAAGTACCCTATTGGCCGCAATTGTCGTTCCTGTTTTTTTACTCGGAGGATTATTATCTTTCAAACGTTCACGAACGAAAATGGTGGGACAGCCAGCTTCTGCTGTCAGTTTACAAAAATTTTTAGAGGAATATGGAGGAAATGTATTAAGTCATCTTGGATTTCTCGGAGATAAACGCTTTTTCTTCAGTAGTGATGGACAAGCTTTGATTCAATTTACTCGTTCAGGCGATCGACTCGTTGTATTAGGAGATCCAAGTGGTAATTCTTTATCCTTTTCAAAGGCGATTGCAGAATTTCTTAATGAAGCAGACAAATTTGGATATACTTGTATTTTCTATCAAATTGAGAGCAAATGGATGGGATTATATCATGACTTTGGGTACAATTTCTTTAAACTTGGAGAAGAAGCTATTGTAAATGTAAATACGTTTACCCTTTCGGGGAAAAAACGAGCAAGCCTTCGTGCGACCGTAAACAAATTTAAACGAGAAGGTTATGTGTTTTCTGTGATTTCCCCCCCTTTTACAAATGAGTTATACACACAGTTAAAAGGAGTATCAGATGCATGGCTCAATGGTAAAAAGGAAAAAGGGTTTTCACTTGGCTATTTCAATTTAGATTATATTAATCGGGCACCAGTTGCCCTACTTGCAGATAAAGATGGATATATTGTTGCATTTTACACCCTTATGCCGGTCTATCAGCCAGATAAAATTTCTATCGATTTAATGCGCTACATTCCTCATGCCCCTAGTGGTGTAATGGATGCTATGCTAATTCATCTTTTAGAATGGGCGAAACAAGAAGGCTATCTCTATTTGAACATAGGAATGGCTCCTCTTTCCAATGTAGGTATTTCCCCTCATTCTTTTTGGTATGAGCGCGTAGCAGCAGCTATTTTTAATAATGTACGTTATATGTACAGCTTTAGTGGCTTACGATTTTTCAAAGAAAAATATAAGCCTGTATGGAACGGTAAGTATTTAGCCTATCGAAAAACTCGTTCGCTACCAGGCACTATGCTTGTTGTAACACGGTTAATAGGAAAACAAAAAAGGCAGTAAGGAGCTGAACCTCTACTGCTTTTTTTCATTGTTATCGGAAATTTAAATATAAAAAAGTCTCTTCTTCTTAGCAGAGGCCTTTTTTGATACGAACTGCGGGCTCGATGTCAGTCTTCGATTGCTTGGTAGACCATGGTCCAGAAGTCGTGTATAACCCGTGCAGAATCTGCAGTAGACATCCCAACTTGGGTGAGCAGGATTCCAGTGAGCCGGTTTTTCGGATCTGCGTAGGTCGAGGTGCCACTTCCTCCGTCCCAGCCAAATTGGCCGATGGGCGCATAGTCACCGCGGTAGGTGCGTACCGCCATCCCCATACCCCAGCCGCCGTGTTGCCCTTGTCCGAATGAAACATGTACGTTATTAGCAGCCATGGCGGTTCTGGCTGCTTGTTGCTCAGACGTGAGGCGGTTAGTAGTCATCAGCTCGACGGCAGGCTGAGACAGAATCCGTTTATCCCCATGCATCCCATGATTAAGAAGCATTTGGAAGTACACGTGATAGTCATCGACGGTTGAGACCAGTCCACCGCCACCGCCTTGGAATGCCGGAGGTTGGTTGAAGCGTCCTTCCTTAGCCTCATCCCACACAGTGAACTCTCCAGTCTGTGAATTGGGGGCGTAGAGTGGAGGAAGCCGATCAATTTTGTTACTAGACACGTGGAAACCGGTGTTCTTCATTCCTAATGGTTCGAAAATGCGTTCCCTCAGAAATGCCTCAAAGGACTGACTCGTGACCCTAGCGACGAGTACACTGAGTAGATCGCTGCTAATGTGATACTGCCAGCGCTCTCCGGGGTGGTACATCAACGGAAGCGTGCCAAGACGGCGCATCCACTCATCTGGCTCGGGCATTGGCTCCGGTAAATCGGGCGTGAGCCCATTTTCCAAAATTGCACTCATGATTGGAGTGCCCAACAACGTTACATCCATGCCAATCCCGAAAGTCGAGGTTAGAATGTCCCGTACGGTGATTGGTCGCCGCGCCGGTACGGTATCGTCTAGAGGTCCATCGATGCACTTCAGAACTCGTCGGTTGGCTAGCTCCGGCAGCCAAGCCTCTACTAGGTCATCCAATCGTAGCCTACACTCATCGAGCAGGATCATCGCCGCCGCGATTGTAACCGGTTTGGATGTCGAGGCCATCCGGAAAATCGTGTCTCGACGCATCAATGCGCCACCTTCATGGCGCATTGTGCCGATTGCTTCGACATGTGTCTCTCCGTTCCGACTAACCAGGGCGACGAGCCCAGGAATCTTTCCACTCTCAACATGCCGTGTTAACACGTCGCGTATTCTGCGCAGCCCTGTTGCGGAGAAGCTACTGTTACCTTGTCCCATTGCATTCTTTCTCATTTGGTTTCCCTCTCTTTACTTTTTTATCAGCTCTATATGTTCTACAAATTCTCTGTTGTTATTCATGCTTGAAAGCCCTTTGTCACTCTATCCAATCTATTTCTTTTCGCATATAAATATAACTGTTCATTAAGTTTAATACGTAAATATATGACTGTTCGATGAATAAGCGTTAGAATTCTAAAATATGGAGATAAGGTTAACGATTCCGTGTGGTTTTATTAAAGAAAGCAATGATATTTTTTAACAAAATTAAAAACTTAAATAAAACCATTTATAGGTAGTCATATTAGTTAGTAAAATTAAACACATTGTATTAAAAATAGTGTTATCATTTACATACTTTGTAGAAAAATTCTTATTTTGTCGCCACTAA
>Ga0209795_10002155_pt1 | contig 11192 bp, 1 predicted proteins | sample AgamicOrMarz_FD_187166 | JGI IMG/M metagenome (GOLD analysis project Ga0209795, IMG submission 187166) | Agave microbial communities from Guanajuato, Mexico - Or.Ma.rz (SPAdes) (version 2) | ecosystem: Host-associated > Plants > Phyllosphere > Phylloplane/Leaf | place: Guanajuato, Mexico...
ATCTTTGAGATATTTGCAAACCCTTACTTTGATTAAGCCATTGAATGGTGTATGGCTTAGGATGAGGGGTCACCACCAACTTGAGCTTGTCCACCATAGATTGGGAAGCTACATTAGCACAACTTCCACCATCTATGATAAGGGTACACACCTTACCTCCAATGGTACATCGGGTATGGAAAATGGTCTCCCTTTGTTCAAGTCCATCATGGGAAGCTAGGCCACTTAAGGCCCTCCGAATCACCAACATCTCTCCTTCATCCGGCCCTTCCTCCACTTCTTCCATACACTCGTTCAAGCACACCTCCTTTTCTCCTTCCTCCTCCTCCTCAAGCTCCATGAAAGAAGCTTGGTACTCGGCCAAAGTGACTACTCTTTTGTTAGGACATTCGGACGCAATGTGTCCTAGTCCTTGGCAACGGAAACACCTCCTCTTATCCTCCGGTTTGGGTTGGGTCCTTTGAGAGGTTGTTTGGGCAGTAGGTGGGGTTGGCCGTGGGGCTTGGGTGTTTTGGGGACGGTGAAAAGTGTTTGGGGGTCTTTGAGAGGAATACGGCCGTGTGTAGGGTTTGGGGAGGGGACTTTTTCCCTTAGATCTCCTTTGTTGTTCCACTTTGTAAGCAAGAGAACTAAGTTCATCAAGAGAGGTGTAGGGGTGGAGTTCAACAACATGGGCTATATGATCGTCCAATCCACTTAGATATCTCACAAGGGTTTGAGTCTCATCTTCTTTCAAATCACATTTCAAGAGGAGTTGTTCAAACTCCCTAGTATACTCTTCCACATTCTTAGTACCTTGTTTAAGATTATGGAGTTTAAGATAATTATCTTGAATGTAATGAGAAGGGAGAAATTTGTCCTTTAATTTGTCCCTCATTTGTTCCCAAGAGCGGATCTTGGCTTTACCTTTTCTAGCTCGTTTAGCCACCAAGTTAGCCCACCAAATGGAGGCATACTTTCGGAGTTTAAGGGCCACAAGCTTGACCTTCTTTTCTTCCGGGACATCTTTGTAGTCAAAAACTCTTTCCACCGTTCGGAGCCAATCAAGAAATGAGTCCGGATCTAATTGTCCTTCGAACTCGGGAATATCAACCCTAAAGTCAAGGTTGTTATTACCCCTAGTTCGGAAAGGTCTTCCTTCTCCTTCTTCTTCGCTAGAGGAGCTATTTGGGGGGCTTGCCTCTCTTTGTTCCGTAGGGCTTCTTGAGTTTCTCAAGCCCCTTCTTTTCTCATCCATTAGTTGACCAAGTTGGGCTCGTAGGTACTTGATTTGAGCTTGCATTTCAGCCCTTTCTCTAAGGGCTATTTCGGCCTCTTGTTCCGGAGTTTGGCTAGAAGACATTTTGAGAGATAGTTCTTTTGTGGGTTATGTGTTTGGGCTAGATGGACTGTGTTTAGGCTTGGGGAAGCTTCGGCCACAAGAGGGTAGCCTAGGCTCTGATACCAATTGATGTATCTAGCCTTACAATCAACCAAGTAATCGAGTAAAAGGGGAAGAGGGCTGCTGGGCAGTAGCTAGGCACGGCCAGGCGCACAACCGTGCGTGCCGGGCAGAACCGGGGTAAAGAGAAGAGAAGGGGTAGATTTGAGGGAGATAATCAAGTATTCTTCAAGAGATACAGAAACACCACTCTTGTCAAACACTTGGGCAATCTCCTTGGATCAATTAGGAGGTTTGATCACCACCTAATTGAGACAAAGAGACCTAGAACACCACTTAAGTTGCCAAACTTAAGATATAGGACTAGGGATTTAAGAGAATTGAACACAATTCACAAGTGCTTGATTTCATAAATTGGGCAAAAGACCCTTACATTCAGATTTGGAGAGGCTTTTATAGAGCTCTCCAAATGGTATGGCCGGCCATGAAGTAAAGGAAAAGCAAAGAAAAAGCAAAGCTAGCTAAACTAGCCTAATCAAGTGAACCTAAGCTAAGCCTAGCTAGACTTTGACAAGTAAAGAGATAGGCTGAATTTAGCCATCCCCTATGTTGACAAACTCGGCCATAGCAGCATGGGGAGGGGGTAAAATACACGGCCAGCAGCAAGGGGCAGCAAGGGGGAAGGGAAAGAGTGTAAGCAACCAAGAAAAGGTACAAAGGCAAGTCAACTAATCATTACAATGAGTAAGGACCACCATAATGGGGTGTCATTGCTTCCATGCTGCTGAAATCTGCTGTGGACAGGCTGCTGGCAGGCTGGAATCACGGCTGGCAGGAGGTGGAGTGTAAAACACTCCAAGTGATCCATTCTCCTCCAAGCATTTTACACGGCTGAGAATGCTTGCAAAAGTCAGCCAAAATCCAACTTTAGGGCATGGATTAGATACATTTAGGAGTGTATTTTAATGCCCTAAAGTTTCGCAAAAGTTGGAGTTGATTTGGTCCTCCAAGTAGTCGCACATTCTGCCCTTATCCAGATTCGGCCCGGGAAATATATACCTGCGGTTTTTGGGCTGTTTGAGGGGGCAAACGAACTCCAAATGACGCGCAAAAGGGCTTGTTGGAAAGCTTACTTCCTAAGCTTGAAGGGGGTCATGCGTGCAGGAAATTACCCCATCAGGATCAAGCTCCACAAGCCAGACAAAACCGGGCCAATTTCCGGATGAATGACTGTCCGGACTGTCCGAATGCATGAGCCCATTTCTGACCAACACATGAACTTCCTTGGCTATGGATGACCTCTGGACATGACTTAGGGCAGTAGCTTGGTCCAAAATAGGTTGATTGGGATGGTCCCCATCATCCTCCCCGGGTTGTGAAGAGTTTGGCCTCAAACTCGGAATTTCTTCACTCTCATCAACATATGGCCTAAGATCAGCCACATTAAATGTTGCTGAGATACCATAGTCTCCGGGAAGGTCCACCTTATATGCATTGGGACCAACTTGCTCCAAGATTTCAAAAGGACCCTCGGACCTTGGCATGATCTTGGACTTTCGCTTGCTAGGGAACCTTTCCTTCCTCATGTGGATCCACACAAGGTCCCCGGGCTGAAATTGAACTCTTTTCTTGTGCTTGTTGACTTGTTGCTCGATTTGAGAGTTCACTTTCTCAATCCTCTCCCGAACTTGAGCATGAAGATCTTTGATTTCTTTGGCTCTTTTCTCGGCCTCCCAACTATACTTGGCCGGAATAGGGAGTGGAGTGAGGTCTAAAGGAGTGTTTGGGTTACTCCCATAGACCACTTGGAAGGGGGAGAGTCTTGTGGTCTTGCTAGGTGCCCGATTGAAGGCAAACTCCGCATGAGGGAGAAGTTCATCCCACCCCTTGACACTCTTCTTGACAAGGGCTCTAAGTAAAGAACCCAATGTACGGTTGGTCACCTCCGTTTGGCCATCGGTTTGGGGATGGCAAGTGGTGCTAAACTTGAGGTGAGTCCCCATCTTCCTCCACAAAGTAAGCCAAAAATGACTTAGAAACTTTGTGTCCCGATCCGACACCATACTTTTGGGAATGCCATGGAGTCTTACCACCTCTTTGAAGTAGAGATGGGCTATTTGAGAAGCATCATGAGTAGTATGGCAAGGGATGAAGTGAGCCATTTTTGAGAAGCGATCCACCACCACCATGATGGAATCCTTACTCCTTTGGGTCCTTGGCAAACCCGTAATGAAATCCAAACTCACATCTTCCCAAGGGGCTAATGGCACGGGCAAAGGTGAGTATAAGCCGTGCGGTAACACACGGCTCTTGGCCATTTGGCATGTTGAACACCTTTTGACAAAGTGCTCCACATCTTTAGACATTTTTGGCCAATAATAGTGTTCCTTGAGCATGGAACACGTCTTCTCAACTCCAAAGTGGCCGGCAAGGGCACCACCATGGAGCTCTTGGATAAGGAGCTCTCTAAACCCACACTTGGGTATGCAAAGCCGGGTTCCCTTAAAAAGAAATCCCTCTTGGACATGGAATAAGCCGTGGGGGTGGCTTGAGCTCTTGGCAAAGATTTCTTTGAGGTCTTCATCTTCAACATACATCCCTTTAATGACCTCAAAACCAAGCACCTTGGTTTCCAACACCGAAAGGAGGAGATACCTCCTTGAAAGAGCATCCGCACCTTTGTTTAATTGGCCGGACTTGTGGTGGATCATGAAATGAAATGATTGGAGATACTCAACCCACTTGGCATGGCGGGGGTTGAGCTTGTGTTGGCCTTGAATGAACTTGAGAGCCTCATGGTCCGAATGTAAGATGAATTCGGACCCCACAAGGTAGTGTCTCCAATACTCTAAAGCACGGACAAGGGCATAGAACTCCTTGTCATAAGTGGAGTACTTCCTCTTAGCTTCATTCAATTTTTCACTAAAATAAGCTAAGGGCCGTTTCTCTTGAGACAAAACAGCCCCTATACCCACTCCGGAGGCGTCACATTCCACCTCAAAGACTTTATCAAAGTTAGGTAGTGCAAGCACGGGCGCTTGACATAACCGTGCCTTGATTTCTTCAAAGGCCGAATTGGCCTTGTCATTCCATTCAAAACTCTTCCCTTTGAGCACTTCGGTCATGGGAGCCACAATAGTGCTAAAATCTTTTACAAATCTCCTATAAAAGGAGGCCAAACCATGAAAGCTTCTTACTTGAAATAAAGAGGTGGGAGTAGGCCACTCCCGGATGGCCTTGACCTTGTCTTCATCAACATGGATCCCTTGGGCCGAGACCACATACCCCAAGAAGATCACTTGTGGTGTGAAAAAGTGACACTTCTCAAGGTTCCCATACAACTTTTCTTGAGATAGGATACTCAAGACTTGGTGGAGGTGACTAGCATGCTCTTCTTCACTCCGACTATACACAAGAATGTCGTCAAAGTACACCACAACAAACTTGCCTATAACCGGTCTAAGTACCTCATTCATAAGTCTCATGAAGGTACTTGGTGCATTGGTTAGGCCAAATGGCATAACTAGCCACTCATAAAGACCTCCCTTGGTCTTAAACGCCGTCTTCCACTCATCACCTTCAAAGATCCGAATTTGATAATAGCCACTTCTAAGATCAATCTTAGAAAAGATGGTGGCTCCATAAAGTTCATCCAATAGGTCTTCCAAACGTGGGATTGGGTACCTATACTTGATGGTGATCTTGTTTATGGCCCTACTATCAACACACATCCTCATACTTCCATCCTTCTTTGGTACAAGCAAGGCCGGGACGGCACATGGGCTAAGACTCTCTCGGATTAACCCCTTAGAGAGTAGATCATCAACTTGGCGTTGAATCTCTTGGGTCTCTTGAGGGTTCATCCTATAAGCCGGTTTGTTTGGGAGGGTGGAACCGGGTACAAGGTCAATTTTATGTTGGATGGACCGATGAGGGGGTAGGCCATGGGGTATTTCTTGTGGGAAGACATGGGCAAAATCATGTAAGAGAGGGGTGAGTAATGGATGGGGTGAGGCCGTGGCTTGGGGGGGTTCTTGGCTAAGTAAGATCCATTCTTTGAATGGTTCATACTCATGCATTTGGGACTTTAGGAGGGTGGTAAGAAAGACATCCAACTTGGGATTGTCTTTGGGTTTGGAAAGGGAGGAGATTTTGAGAGGGGTAAGGGTGATCTTTTTGTGGTCTTTGGTGAAGGTGTATGTGTTTAAACGGCCATTATGCATAACCTCACGATCAAAGAGCCAAGGGCGCCCCAAGAGTACATGACAAGCGTCCATGGGGACTATGTCACACCAAATGTCGTCCTTGTAAGTCTTACCAATACTCAAAGACAAGAGACATCTTTGAGATATTTGCAAACCCTTACTTTGATTAAGCCATTGAATGGTGTATGGCTTAGGATGAGGGGTCACCACCAACTTGAGCTTGTCCACCATAGATTGGGAAGCTACATTAGCACAACTTCCCCCATCTATGATAAGGGTACACACCTTACCTCCAATGGTACATCGGGTATGGAAAATGGTCTCCCTTTGCTCAAGTCCATCATGGGAAGCTAGGCCACTTAAGGCCCTCCGAATCACCAACATCTCTCCTTCATCCGGCCCTTCCTCCACTTCTTCCATATACTCGTTCAAGCACACCTCCTTTTCTCCTTCCTCCTCCTCCTCAAGCTCCATGAAAGAAGCTTGGTACTCGGCCAAAGTAACTACTCTTTTGTTAGGACATTCGGACGCAATGTGTCCTAGTCCTTGGCAACGGAAACACCTCCTCCGATCTTCCGGTTTGGCTTGGGTTCTTTGAGGGGGTATTTGGGCAGTAGGTGGGGTAGGCCGTGGGTTTTGTGTAGGTTGTGGGCGAGGGAAAGTGTTTGGGGGTCGGGTAAAAGTGTTTGGGGGTCTTGGAGTGGGGAATGGCCGAGTATAAGGCTTGGAAAGGGTACTCTTTCCTTTAGATTTTCTTTGTTGTTCCACTTTGTAAGCAAGGGAACTAAGTTCATCTAAAGAGGAGTAGGGATGGAGTTCAATGACATGGGCAATGTGTTCATCCAATCCACTTAAGTACCTTATGAGGGTTTGGGTCTCATCTTCCTTTAAATCACATTTCAAGAGGAGTTGTTCAAACTCCCTAGTGTATTCTTCCACATTCTTAGTACCTTGTTTAAGATTATGGAGTTTAAGATAGTTGTCTTGAATGTAATGAGAAGGAAGAAATTTATCCTTTAATTTGTCCCTCATTTGTTCCCAAGTACGGATCTTAGGTTTACCTTTTCTTGCCCTTTTAGTCACCAAGTTAGCCCACCAAATGGAGGCATACTTGCGGAGTTTAAGGGCCACAAGTTTGAGCTTCTTTTCTTCCGGCACATCTTTGTAATCAAACACCCTTTCGACCGTCCGTAACCAATCAAGGAAAGAATCCGGGTCCAATTGCCCCTCAAACTCGGGAATATCAACCCTAAAGTCAAGGTTGTTATTTCCCCTAGTTCGATAAGGCCTTTCTTCTTCTTCTTCTCCACTAGAGGAGCCATGAGGGTGGCTGCCCTCTCCTTCGGGTGCGGACCGTTCACCATGGTCCGTGGGGCTCCTTGAATTTCTCAAGTTCCTTCTTTTCTCATCCATAAGTTGTTTAAGTTGTGCTTGGAGATACTTGAGTTGGGCTTCCATTTCAGCCTTCTCCCTAAGAGCATTTTCAGCCACTTGCTCCGGAGTTAAGCTAGATGACATTTTGTGAAAAAGGGTTCTTTGTGGGTTATGTGTTTGGGTTAAAGGGTTGTGTTTAGGCTTGGGGAAGCTACGGCCACAAGAGAGTAGCCTAAGCTCTGATACCAATTGATGTATCTAGCCTTACAAACTCCAAATACACGACACTCAAAGGATCCAAGCTCAAAGACAAGCAAAGTAAAACACTCAAATACGCACGGCCAAAGAGGGGCACGCACGGGCAGATTTGAGTGGGTAGAGAAAACCGAGTGTGAGGGAGATAAGTCACTTGTTCTTTAAGAGATACAGAAACACCACTCTTAATAAACAAATGGGCGATCTTCTTAGATCAATTAGGATACAGAATCACCACCTAATTGAGATAAGGAGACCTAGAACACCACTTAAGTTGCCACACTTAAGATATAGAACTAGGGATTTGAGAGAGAGTTGAAAATAACTCAAGTTTGATTTCAATTTGTCAAAAGTCCCTTACATTCAGATTTGGAAGAGCTTAAATAGCCCCTCCAAAAGCAAGCACACAGCCAAAAGCAACCTAGGTGAGAGAAAATAGAAGCTAGCTAGCATACTCAAGTAATTGGCAATCTCAAAACTAGCTTTGACAACACATTGGATTGTTAATCTCCAAGCATGAGTTGTCAAGCTTACAAGGGACCTAGGGCTGCCAAAGGACAGCTAAATCTGACCCCTAGGACTGCCCAAAACAGATAGGGCCTGTCACAAACAGCTAGGAAAGCAATTGGACAGCTAGAGCTAGAAGCTAGGCAATTTCAGTCCACTACTTTTGGCTGGCTGGAAACCCAAGATGGCCAGCTGTTTTGCACGATTTGTGGCCATGGTTTGATGCTAAAATAAGTGTACTTTTATGCCCTAAAGTTTCACAAAAGTTGGACTTGAGTTGGTTACCCAAACGGGCCCTTGATCTCCCCTTCGCTGGATTCGGCCCTGCACATATATACCTGCAGTTTTTGGACTGGTTGAGGGGGCAAACGAGCTCCAAATGACGCGCAAGAGGGCTTGTTGGAAAGCTTACTTCCTAAGCTTGAAGGGGGTCATACGTGCAGGAAATTACCCCTTCGGTGCTGGACTCCACAAGCCATACAAAACCGGGCCAGAAACTGGATGAACTGGCCAACTTACTGTCCGAATTATTTAGCAAGTTTCTGACCACCATTTGCACTTCCTTGACTGTTGAGGACCCCATATCTGGATTTGGAGCATTTGGGAAGGTTTCTAAGGACTTGGTGAGATGGTCCCCATCATCCTCCCCGGGTTGAGTGGAGTTTGACCTCAAACTCGGAATTGCTTCATTCTCGTCGTGGTATGGCCTAAGGTCAGCCACATTGAAGGTGGCAGAGATCCCATAATCACCAGGAAGGTCCACTTTGTAGGCATTTGGACCAATTTGCTCCACAATCTCAAAGGGACCCTCGGACCTTGGCATGATCTTGGATTTGCGCTTGCTCGGGAACCTTTCCTTTCTCATATGAACCCATACTAAGTCCCCGGGCTGAAAATGGACTCCCTTTTTGTGCTTGTTAACTTGTTGCATGACTTGGGAGTTAACCTTCTCAATTCTTTCCCGAACTTGAGTGTGGAGGTCTTTGATCTCTTGGGCTCGTTTTTCGGCCTCCCAACTAAACTTAGCCGGAGTGGGAAGTGGAATGAGGTCTAATGGGGTCCGAGGATTGTACCCATAGACCACTTGGAAGGGAGATAGCCGTGTGGTCTTGCTAGGTGCCCGGTTAAAGGCAAATTCCGCATGGGGAAGGAGCTCATCCCAACCCTTGATACTCTTCTTCACTAGGACCCTAAGCAATGTACCCAAGGTCCTATTAGTCACCTCCGTTTGGCCATCGGTTTGGGGATGGCAAGTAGTGCTAAACTTGAGGTGAGTCCCCATCTTCCGCCACAAAGTAAGCCAAAAATGACTTAGAAACTTTGTGTCCCGATCCGACACCATACTTTTGGGAATGCCATGGAGTCTTACCACCTCTTTGAAGTAGAGATGGGCTATTTGAGAGGCATCATGAGTAGTATGGCAAGGGATGAAGTGAGCCATCTTCGAGAAGCGATCCACCACCACCATGATGGAATCCTTACTCCTTTGGGTCCTTGGCAAACCCGTAATGAAATCCAAACTCACATCTTCCCAAGGAGCTAGAGGCACGGGCAAGGGGGAGTAAAGACCATGCGGCAAAACATGACTCTTGGCCACTTGACATGTTGGACACCTTTTGATAAGGTGTTCCACATCCTTGGACATTTTAGGCCAATAGTAGTGTTCCTTGAGCATGGAACAAGTCTTCTCAACTCCAAAGTGGCCGGCTAGGGCGCCACCATGGAGCTCTTGAATAAGGAGCTCTCTAAACCCACACTTTGGGATGCAAAGCCGAGCTCCCTTAAAAAGGAACCCTTCTTGGACATGAAAAGATCCGTGGGGGTGGTGTAAGCTCTTGGTGTAAAGCTCCTTGAGGTCCTCATCATCGGGATACATCCCTTTGATTACCTCAAAGCCAAGTACCTTAGATTCCAAGGCCGAAAGAAGGAGATACCTCCTTGAGAGTGCATCCGCACCCTTGTTCATTTGGCCGGCCTTGTGATGGATCATGAAGTGGAATGACTGGAGGTACTCAACCCACTTGGCATGGCGGGGATTGAGCTTGTGTTGGCCTTGTATAAACTTGAGGGCCTCATGGTCCGAATGTAAGATAAATTCGGCACCAACAAGGTAGTGCCTCCAATACTCTAGCGCACGGACAAGGGCATAGAACTCCTTGTCATAAGTGGAGTATTTCCTCTTGGCCTCATTTAGCTTTTCACTAAAGTAAGCCAATGGCCGCTTTTCTTGGGACAAAACAGCCCCTATACCAACCCCGGAGGCGTCACATTCAACCTCAAAGGTCTTGGAGAAGTTAGGCAAGGCAAGCACGGGAGCACTAGTAAGCCGTGCTTTGATCTCCTCAAAGGCCGCATGGGCCTTGTCATTCCACTCAAAGGTCTTCCCTTTGAGCACCTCGGTCATGGGAGCCACAATGGTGCTAAAATCCTTCACAAACCTCCTATAAAAGGAGGCTAAGCCATGAAAACTTCGGACTTGAAATAGAGAGGTGGGAGTAGGCCATTCCCGGATGGCCTTGACTTTGTCTTCATCAACATGGATCCCTTGGGCCGAGACCACATACCCCAAGAAGATGACTTGGGATGTGAAAAAGTGGCACTTCTCAAGGTTTCCATACAACTCTTCTTGAGCCAAGATACTCAAGACTTGGTGGAGATGACTAGCATGCTCTTCTTCACTTCGACTATACACAAGAATGTCGTCAAAGTACACCACAACAAACTTGCCTATAACCGGCCTAAGTACCTCATTCATGAGTCTCATGAAGGTACTTGGTGCATTGGTTAGGCCAAATGGCATAACTAGCCACTCATAAAGACCTCCCTTGGTCTTGAAAGCCGTCTTCCATTCATCACCTTCAAAGATTCGGATTTGATAGTAGCCACTTCTAAGATCAATCTTAGAAAAGATGGTGGCTCCATAAAGCTCATCCAATAGGTCTTCCAATCGTGGAATTGGATACCTATACTTGATGGTGATCTTGTTTATGGCCCTACTATCAACACACATCCTCATACTTCCATCCTTCTTTGGCACAAGCAAGGCCGGAACGGCACATGGACTAAGACTCTCACGGATGAGACCTTTTGAGAGTAGGTCATCCACTTGGCGTTGGATCTCTTGAGTCTCTTGGGGGTTCATCCTATAGGCCGGTTTGTTTGGGAGTGTGGAACCGGGTATAAGGTCTATTTTGTGTTGGATGGATCGTTTTGGGGGTAGGCCATGGGGTATTTCTTGTGGGAAGACATGGGAGAAGTCATGTAAGAGAGGGGTGAGTAATGGATGAGGTGAGGCCGTGGCTTGGGTAGGTTCTTGGCAGAGTAAGATCCACTCTTTGAATGCTTCATACTCGTGCATTTGGGACTTTAGGAGGGTGGTAAGAAAGACATCCAACTTGGGATTATCTTTGGGCTTGGAAAGGGGGGAGATTTTGAGAGGGGTAAGGGTGATCTTTTTGTGGTCTTTGGTG
>Ga0209795_10002157_pt1 | contig 11188 bp, 7 predicted proteins | sample AgamicOrMarz_FD_187166 | JGI IMG/M metagenome (GOLD analysis project Ga0209795, IMG submission 187166) | Agave microbial communities from Guanajuato, Mexico - Or.Ma.rz (SPAdes) (version 2) | ecosystem: Host-associated > Plants > Phyllosphere > Phylloplane/Leaf | place: Guanajuato, Mexico...
AAGGACGGTCAGGCACCTAAATTTTTACAAAATGTAAATGTTCGCGGGATTCCGATGAATGCCCTTGTCATAACGACGATTATCGGTGGCTTAGCCTTTTTAACGTCCATTTTTGGAGATCAAGTTTATACATGGTTATTAAATGCTTCAGGCTTAACTGGATTTATTGCATGGCTTGGTATTGCAGTCAGCCACTACCGTTTTAGAAAAGCATATATGGCACAGGGCAGGGACCTGAATGATTTGAAATTTAAAGCGAAATGGTTCCCTCTCGGTCCGATTCTCGCTTTTGCGATGTGTGTCTTTGTCATTATCGGGCAAAATTATCAAGCTTTTTTAACTAATGAGATTGATTGGTATGGAGTAGCCGTGTCCTATATTGGTTTACCAATCTTTTTGGCCCTGTGGCTCGGGTATAAACTCGTTCATAAAACAAAGGTCGTTCCACTAAAGGAATGTTCTTTTGAAGAGATGTCATCTAAATAGAGATTTTTCTAATAGAAAAGAGTGTACCAAAAAAAGCGGTAGAACAGGGCTGATTACAGCCCTAGTTGCCCGCTTTTTTTATTTGTATATAAATAATGAATAGGACAGCCACTAATATGAGACTGGGAATCTAGTAATCGTTCCTTGCACAAAATTTATAATTCCAAGCTTGATTAATCCTGAATTCTATTTCACTTACAGTGATGCCACGCCTTCTTGAATATGCATAATCCAAAGATAAGGAATGCAAGGAATCCAATTAAAGCGATAAGGAAGTTTAGAACCGTAACAAATAAACCACTTAGGCCGATTACTCCAAGCAAAAGAGTCACCCAGTTTAATGCTACAAACAATACCCAAATGGCACCTGTTAAAAATCCAAGAAAAATCCCAAAAATGCCACAGGAACAATGATTATGACCCATAAATTTCACCCCCTGTCTTCTATGCTTGTTCAAAATTAATGTATGCAAATAATTGAAAACTTGTTTATAAAAACACAAAAAGAGGGCTTAAAATGGCGAAAATGCCCTAATATTTCTTGTTTCATCCATTGCATTCATTGGGTTGGTGTATCCACTCCATTGTGTGTTTTTAAAAACCCATTACAGCAGCAAAAGGGCTGGGGATTAAAATTTTACGTTGGGGGTTTAACGATTTTTTTTTTTGGAGTCATTGCTGATTTTGGATAAGGGGGATGGCATTACTCCTGTTTAACATGGGTGAAGTGGTTACCAAATCCAAGTGGACTCACAAAAAGTTAATAGGACCAAATTCTATCATTTAGAATCTGGTCCTTTCAAAATAGTTGTATAGGTCTTAGTCAATACACGTTTGATAATCCGAGGGTGCATCAGAATGCTAATAGGACGAACAAGATTCATTACTTTGACAAACGAGTTATATATATCTTGATTTTCTGAGGATAAAAGAAAGATATTTTTTGCATACCATTGCTGTAAGGAAAGGCCTACAGGCTTTTTCCCTTTGGTTTCAGGATATCGAAAATCTTCAGTAATCACCATATTCCAAATAGGCGAGATGATTTTCGCTGCTTTTTTATGAAAGGTTTTTTGAAGATTATGGCTTCCGTTCTGAAGGAGTTTTTGCAATGTAAGTGCTTCTAATACGGCAATACTCATACCTTGACCAAAAACGGGATCTATCCTGCAAACCGTATCACCGATCAGTAAAAGTCCGTCTGGCAGACTGCGTACTTTATCAAATTGTCTCCAAACGATATGCGGTACACGGTAGATTGAGGTGTTAGATAATGAGACAGCATCCTTTATTTCATGATAGATATCTAACTTTGGTAATTTTTTCGATAGTTCTATAAAGCCGTTATCATTTTTTAATACCTCTTTTGCGTTTACTTCGTTATGATAGCCAATGAGTGTGACAATATAACGATTTCCCTCTACTTTTGAGATGGTCCCGCCTATTTTTTCCTGTGGAGGGTTAGGGTAGACTAGTTTAATTGCCCAGTCCCTTGTTGGACTCTCAGGCAGTTGAAAGGATTTACTAAGGTAACTTAACCCAATATTAACTTTTTGTACAGGGATAGAAATCCCTCGCTTATTAAGCCAACTACTGGAGAGGCTGCACACACCACTTGCATCTATAACAAGGTCCGCTAATAGGTTTTTTACGGGGTCACTTCCATCGAATACGTCAATTCCGATGATTTGATTTTTTTCTTCATTATATATGTAGTTTTGGACATCGTGGTTGTAAAGAAATGTAACGTTCGGAATGCATTTCATGTATTGTTCTATATGCCACTCTAAATGTGGGCGGGTTTGAAGTGTGGTCGTGTACCCCCCATCAAAACGTAACTTCCACACACCATGGTGGAACCATGCTAGATCCTGAGTGGAATTTATTTTTACTGCGCCACTGGAGTGGAATTTCTTTGTGATACCCGGAAACAGCACTTCGAGACCATTCTCACCAGCATGGAGAAGCGCATGTAAATGCTCACCTTGTGGGACACCTTTTCTTGGGAAAGGCCCCTGCGGTTCTTGATCCCGTTCTATAATAATTACCTCTTTGAAAAAATCTGAGACAACGCGTGCTGCTAATTTCCCAGAGATTCCTCCACCAATAATAATTGCTCTTTCGTTTCGGGACAAAGGGTGAAACACCTCCTATAATAATTTTTACTTAAATATGATAGCATACTATTTTTGTAGATTGTATTGTCAATAAGTAAATAGTGGTAAAGAACAGTATTTCATCGATACTCCTTACATGAATATTTACGTGACTTAGGCAAAGGGAAATCAAGGGAATATTATTGTGAAATATTTCACAAAATGTTCAAGATTAAGTTGGTAACGGATAATCAAATCGTTGTATATTATCACTATAGATACATTGTTTATATTACTTTGGGGGGATTATTGATGAAAAAGATCTTTCAGATACTATTAACTTTAGGGCTAATTATGACACCTTTTTTTGCACAAGCGCATGTGAAATGGTTCACAAAAGTAGTGCCACATAAGGAGTCGATTGAACATATATTATCACCGATGTTTATATTTTTAACTCTAGTTGCAGCCATTGTATTAGCCACATTAACATTGATCATTCCAAAAATGGCTGAATGGGAACCAGTGAAAAAAATGGAGAATCGTCTCTCCGGTTTAAGAAAGTATTCTAGATATTTATTAAAGTATGGGACCGCCATTGCGCTGATGATTCAAATGATGAATGGCACTTTATTTGCTCCCGAGTTCCATGTTAGTAGTATGATCATTACTGTATTAACGTGGGTTACCATTGGATTATTATTGATACCGCATCATATCTCAACAAAAATTGGTGCTTCTATTTTATTAGGATTATTTATTTATGTAACGATTCATCATGGTATTTTCTATATGTTAGATTACGGATTTTATGTAGCCATTATCGGTGTTTTATTGGTAGGAAATACAAAGCTAGAGAAGGCAGGGTTTCCATTTCTTTATTTAGGAACAGGGCTATCGCTTAGCTGGGTAGCTGTTGAAAAATGGGTTTATCCTGGAATGGCATTAGATATTGTCACAAACCATCATGTGCCAACATTTGGCTTCGAACCAAGTCTGTTTGTGGTGATGGCAGCATTTATCGAATTTGTCGTAGGTTATTTGTTAGTTGTTGGTATCTTGAATCGAGTGTTGGGTTTTGTTGTTACAGGCATTTTCATCTCAACTACGATGCTCTTTGGAATGACAGAAGTCATCGGCCATTTCATGATTCACATAGTGTTGATTATTTTCATTATTGAAGGAGTTTCATTCTATAACCCGCCAATTAAAATGCATAAAACAAAAACAGATCAATTTATTTTTGTGTTTTTAAACTTCATTTTTGTTCTAGCAACTTTTTTATTAATTTACTACCGTTTTGCTTAATAATATTAGTGTATTTAATTTTTCCATTAACGATACTTCTTACTAATGAAGTATCGTCAGATTGTCGAGAAAGGGTATTTTTCTCGGAAATTTTTTATTTTGTCAGAATCTAAATACTAAATTTGTTGATTGTCCCTGCAAATGGGCCTGTTGATTTCCGCTCCGGGCACTCGCTTTCCGCGGGGAGGTCCTGGAGCCTCCTCGGCGCTTTGGCGCCTGCGGGGTCTCCAGTGACCTCTCTATCCCGCAGGAGTCGAGTGCCCTCCGCTCCAATCAACAGGGAGGCAAATCAACCTAAAGTATTGCAACACACTTTTTCTAACCTTGCTAAGTGTGTCACAAACTTTTTTATATTTTGGTAGGCTGCAGTAAGAAGAGCCAATAAACATCATTTTAAAAAGATAAGGGGATCAGTAGGGCGTCCATTATCATCGCTGTAATAAGGACGGACTTTCTCAAGAAGAAACGAAAAATCAATATATTTATCAATCAAGCGAAGAAGATGGTTATTAGGTACCAATTTATCATTAGATACTAATTCATATTCACTTTGGCTAGACTCTTTTGGCTTAAACATTGATTTAGACCACTAATTTTTATTATTTTTTAGTTGAGTTGAAAGTCTTTATTGAACACTCTGTTGATTGGCGCGGAAGGCACGAAGACTCCTGCGGGAGAACGGGTCAGGGGAGACCCCGCAGGAGCGAAGCGACGAGGAGGCTCCCCGGCACGCCCGCGGAAAGCGAAGTGCCTGGAGCGCCAATCAACAGACCTGTTTAAAGTCTATATATCAATAATATTTTAGTGAAATAATACGGTGAATTGTTGAGGTAATTGAATAAAAAAATGGCTGGCGATAGTTTTTCGACAGCCTGAAGATACTTCAAATAGTGAAGTATCGTTTTTTCATAAAATCATGGCAAATATGTTTCATAGAAACCCATTTTTTGTTAATCTTTATATTAGAATGGAGGGTTTCTATGAAATTAAATACGCATTTATGTGAAATACTAGATATTGTCCATCCCATTATTCAGGCAGGGATGGCGGGTGGACCTACTACCGTAGAACTTGTTGCCAATGTATCGAATGCGGGAGCTTTAGGGACTTTGGGGGCGGCTTATATGAAACCTGAGGAAATTAAAATGGCTATCAGAGATATTAAGGAGCGGACAACGAAACCCTTTGCCGTTAATTTGTTTTGTACCAATGGGACCGATCAATATGATGGAGTGGAAGAGTCACAGAAAGTGCTTAATGACATTAGAGAAAAGCTAGGGATAGAAACGTCGGAACATCATGTGGTTACGAACAACTTTTTTGAGGAACAGTTTGAAATACTAATCGAAGAAAAAGTGCCCGTCATTTCTACAGCATTCGGTGTCCTTCCCAAAGATAAAATGGCAGTCGCCAAGCAACATAACATTATCATTACTACCATGGTAACAACGGTTCAAGAAGCGCTGTTAGCTGAGGAAAATGGAGCAGATATTATCATAGCTCAGGGGAGTGACGCAGGAGGACATCGCGGGACATTCGAAATAGAAAAAAATACCAATGGAGCAACAGTAGGTACATTTTCTCTCGTCCCTCAGGTTGTGGATGCTGTTTCTGTGCCAGTTGTTGCCGCAGGCGGCATCATGGATAGCCGCGGCCTAGTTGCTGCCTTAGCTTTAGGTGCACAAGGTGTTCAAATGGGGACCGCTTTCTTAACGACAACGGAATCTGGTGCTCATCCCGTATATAAACAAGCACTATTGAATAGTTCGGAAGAAAGTACGGTGATTACGAAGGTTTTTTCAGGCCGTCCGGCAAGGGGAATTCATAATACTTTTATCCAAGCCTACTTTGACGCCAAAATCTCGCCAGCCGATTTCCCGACACAAAATACGATGACAACCGATATCCGCAAATACGCAGCGATGCAAAATAATCCCGAATATATGTCACTTTGGGCTGGGCAGGCAACAAGACTCTTACAAAACGAAGTACCAGCACGCAAACTTGTCCTTGATTTAGTTGCAGGTGCAAAACAGTTGCTATCCACCAATTAATCCTGAATATACACTATAAATTAACCTAGAGGTGACCATTTTAACATCGGCTATATTCAAAATTATCTTATTTGGTAGCTAAAGGTTAACTGAAAAGCGCAAGGATTCCTGCGCTTTTTTGCTTATTACTATTCAATATTCTTATTAAGTAATCGATGAAATGGACACTTTGATAATGAACTTTCATCATCGCGTAAAAAATATTGCTTCCACTCGAAATTGTCTTTATTTCCATAACTATTTAAATCAGGATGAATACGGATTGTATCATAAGCTTCCAGCCTATTTCGAATTTGTGACTTGATACTTTTGGCGAATGTTTCATGTTTATTGAATTCTTGTAAAACCCATCTAGGTGTGATGGCAAGCATAAAGTAGTCAAAGTGTCTGCTTTTTCTATTTAGATGAGCAGGGGTCGCGCAATACATAAAGTACGGCTCACCCTGAAAACAGAACTCCCAAATCGGATTGTGCGGGTCAACCGGAATATGGTTGGGCCAATTCATTCCGTCCATTTTACAAAGACCACTTAATTGCTTCCAGAACAATTGTTCAAACATTTCTACAGTATGTGTGTCTTTCAAGTCTGGTGGTGTTTCATAAAAAATAATAAGCGACGTATAGTTCCCAAATTCTTTAGATGTTTTCGTGTAATCACTAAGTAATGAAGCAACCTCTTCCATGGTAGATGGAAGCCTCGGATCGCCTGTAAATCCGAAACGGACGTGGTTCTTTGTAAAACCTATCGTCGCGGGGATACAAGGGAAGGGCTGTTCTTGATCCTTTAGTTTCGCTTTGAATTTCTCCAGAGCTATTCTTTCCCATTGTTGGAGTTGTGGGCGGAGTAAGGGGGTATCGTGATAAAGTGTTTTAATTTTAATCACCTCCTAATGGCTCATACAGTATATTCAGGGGTGGATGTGGGAGGTGAATATTCGATTCAATATAGGCTGCTGTTCCTCTTCCTTCATAAAAGTTACTTCTTCGGTGTATTTCCTACCACTATGTTGATTAATATAGTAAAATAAAATGGAGTCGGTAATTTTAATAGTAGAAATTCAAACGTGTGGAGGATCTAAGGTGACATATCAACAAAACAAACGATTTAAACTGTTTTCATTGAATTCCAATCAAAAGCTAGCAACAGAGATGGCGGAACTTTTGGGCTGCGAGTTAGGTAAATGTTCTGTATCTCATTTTAGTGATGGGGAGATTCAAATTCACATTGAAGAAAGTGTACGGGGCAGTGAGGTGTTTGTTGTTCAATCCACTTCTTACCCAGTAAATGATAATATTTTAGAGCTGCTTATCATGATTGATGCTCTAAAAAGAGCTTCTGCTAGCATCATTAATGTGGTCATTCCTTACTATGGCTATGGCAGACAAGATCGAAAGGCACGTTCGCGGGAACCAATTACAGCGAAACTAGTCGCAAACCTTTTAGAAACTACTGGAGCAAGTAGAATTCTTACAATGGACCTCCATACTTCCCAAATTCAAGGTTTCTTTGATATACCTGTTGAACATCTATATGGTGTTCCAATTCTTGGACAGTATTTTCAGGAAAAAGGCTTAGAAGATATTGTTATTGTTGCTGCTCATAATGGCAGCATTGGTAGAGCAAGAAAAGTGGCCAACCTTCTACACGCGCCCATTGCTTTGATTGATAAACGAAAATTTGAAGAAAATGGTCCTGAATCCATTGATGTGATTGGTAATGTTGATGGAAAAAATGCGATTATTATTGATGATTTAATCGATACAGGTGACACGATCACTTTAGCGGCGAAGGCTTTAGAAGAAAACGGGGCAAAATCAATTTATGCCGGTTGCACTCATCCTGTATTTACAGACAATGCGATTGAAAAAATTGAATCATCACCGATTAAAGAATTAGTGGTGACAAATACCATCCAGTTACCAGAAGAGAAAATAATCAATAAAATTAAATCGATCTCTGTAGCCCCACTGCTTGTAGAGGCAATCGACCGAATTCATAATGAAAAAGCGGTAAGTCCTTTATTTGAATAAGTTTCCTTTCGAAGCCAACTATTTTTTTAGTTGGCTTTTTTTGGTTAGAAAATGTTGGATTGGATTAGGACTAGATTATAGGTCTTGGTAGTAGTTGAGTCTAAAAAATTTACATAGTTTTTGAAAGTGATATTATTGTAAGAGTAAATATTCATTTAATATCTTGTGTTACAACCAGGTCCTAACTATCTAGAAGCAAGCTAATTTACACAAGGAACCCAAATTCTAAATGACCAAGAATGGAGATTGACAATTGTGGATTTGAAAACATTGATCGCACCAGTGCACTTTAATTTAGCAAGTGAAATTTCTAAGCATGATTCCGAAAAAATCGCCTTGCGATGGGAAAATGAACTTGGAGAAACGAAAACGATCTCTTATGCTCAGTTAATCACAAAGGCAAATAAACTTGCCAATGGGTTAACTAAATTAGGATTGGAGAAAGGTGACCGGGTTATAGTAATGACCACACGACTCATTGAATCTTATGTGATCTATTTAGCATGTTTAAAAGCTGGATTAATTATTAGTCCATCTTCAGAACTTCTACGGGCAAAGGATTTATTATATCGCTTGAATCATTCAGAAGCGAAAGCGGTCATTTCATATTCCGAATTAATTAAAGAATTTGAAAATATAAGCGAGGAAACACCATTTTTACAATATAAGATTGCCTTTGGTCAGGAAGTTCCAAACTGGCTTTCGTTAGAAACATTAATGGAAGAGGAATCAGACAGCTTTAACGATGTAGATACACTGAGTGAGGATTTTGCCTTTTTAGCTTATACATCCGGTACAACTGGCCAGCCCAAAGGGGTTGTTCACAGCCACGGCTGGGGCTATGCTCATTTAAGAATTGCTGCTTCCAAATGGCTGAATATTAGTGAAAACGATCTGGTGTGGGCCACTGCTTCTCCGGGGTGGCAAAAATGGGTCTGGAGTCCATTCTTATCGATTTTAGGTTCAGGAGCAACAGGTTTTATCTATCATGGCAGATTCAATCCACACAAATATTTACGACTGCTTCAAGATCACCAAGTAAATGTTTTATGCTGCACACCTACTGAATACCGGATGATGGCTAAATTAGATGATCTTTCTACTTTTGATCTCGCCCATTTGCATACTGCGGTTTCAGCAGGGGAGGCCCTGAATCGGGAAGTCATCGATGTGTTTAAAGAGAATTTTAATATCCTGATTCGCGATGGATACGGCCAGACGGAAAGTACGTTATTGATTGCTAATTTAAATACCAATGAGGAAAAATTAGGATCAATGGGGCAGCCGCTGTTACATGAATTTATTGATGTAATCGATGATAATGGCAATCCAGCAGACATCAATCAATTAGGGACAATTGCGATTAGAAGTGATTTTCCCGCATTATTTAAACAATATTATAAAAATCCAGTGACCACCTCTGCTTCCTATCAGGGTCAATATTTTTTAACTGGGGATCGTGCGATGAAGGACGAGGATAACTACTATTGGTTCCAGGGTAGGAAAGATGACGTCATCATCAGTTCTGGTTATACGATTGGACCTTTTGAAGTAGAAGATGCCTTAATGAAACATAAATCGGTAAAAGAATGTGCGGTAGTCGCTTTACCGGATCCAGTCAGAGGAAACGTTGTCAAAGCCTTTGTTGTGTTGAAGGAAGGAATTCTAGGTACAGAAGAGTTAACTTTGGAATTGCAGAGCTTTGTTAAAAACTTAACAGCGCCTTATAAGTATCCACGGGTCATTGAATATATCGAGGCACTGCCTAAGACAGATTCAGGAAAAATTCGTCGGATTGAACTGAGAACGCAACATTAGATGGATAAATGGAAATGGACGATTCCGGCAGAATATAAAACACTTTACTCCTTTTCAAATCGTGGTATAATAAGCCGTATTAAAATTTACAAATTTTGTCGGTGAATGTCCAAAAATCAATCAAAGAAGTGTTGCGCAATGAATAAAATAGAATTGAATATTAGGCACAGAACGGTTTCTTTGTTAGATAAGTATTTTTCTGGCGAATCGATAGATTACAAGAAAATATTTGCGATTATTCTGCCGATTTTTGTAGATCAGGCCTTTTTAATCATCATGAGTTTATTAAATACAGCGATGATAAGTTCAGCCGGGGTGGCTGCGGTTAGTGCGGTGAGTATGGTAGATTCATTGAATATTTTCTTAGTCAATGTCTTTATTGCTGTTGCAACAGGCGGGACCGTGATTGTGGCTCAATATAAAGGGAGCGGAAACGCTGAGATGGTGTCCAAAACTGCCACTCAAGCGATAACGGCCGTTACCATATTTTCAGTCCTTATTAGCGCTCTAGTCATCATTTTTCATACGCCAACCTTAAACATCCTATTCGGTAAAGCGGAAGCAGATGTTTTTCAAAACGCACGAATTTATCTCATCGGCAGCTGTCTTTCTTATCCATTCATTGCCATCTTTCAAGCGGTGACTGGCTCACTGAGAGGTGTGGGAGAGACCAAACCATGCTTAAATTTATCGTTATTAATGAATTTAACCAATACCATTTTAAATGTTTTATTGATTACTATTTTTAAAATGGGTGTGGAAGGGCTCGTGATTTCTACGCTTCTGGCGAGATTTTTAGGAATGGCCGCTTCCTTAGTCTATGTTTTAAAATACAATGAATCGATTCGTTTCAAAATAAAAAATGCAGTACGAATCGACTTATCTATATTAAAGAAGGTCATGTTTATCGGTTTGCCTTTCGCTGCGGAACAGATCTTTTTCAATGGTGGAAAGCTGCTAACACAGACGTTTATTGTCCAGTTAGGTACCCTATCAATGACCGTTTATGCGATCGGAAATGCGTTAATCATGTTATATCAAATCGGACCTAATTCCCTAGGAATCGCCATCGTCACCATCGTGGGGCAATGTATTGGACGAAGGAATATTGCGGACGCGAGGAAATTTATCTTTTCGTTGATTGGACTTTCCTCGATCATTTTTGTCATCGCCGGTTTCATGTTATTGCCGTTGTTTCCAGTGTTGATAAAAATGTTCAATCCACCGGCAGATATTGTTCCAACTATTTTTACTCTTGTTTTAATAGCCGTTATTGCCCAGCCTATTCTGTGGTCACCAAGCTTTATCCTGCCATCAGCTTTACGGGCAGCGGGGGATTCGAACTTTACTTCGGTTGCTTCCTTACTGTCAATGTGGTTGTTACGGGTCATTCTA
>Ga0209795_10002162_pt1 | contig 11168 bp, 11 predicted proteins | sample AgamicOrMarz_FD_187166 | JGI IMG/M metagenome (GOLD analysis project Ga0209795, IMG submission 187166) | Agave microbial communities from Guanajuato, Mexico - Or.Ma.rz (SPAdes) (version 2) | ecosystem: Host-associated > Plants > Phyllosphere > Phylloplane/Leaf | place: Guanajuato, Mexico...
TTATCTGGACCTTAAAAATTCTAGATGAACTTGTTCATAAAATTGATAAAAAAAGTTAATAGAATTGTCAAATCTGTTACTTTTATCACAGCTTGAAATATGGGTATCCTCTATAATACAAATTAGGGGATATCATGTTTGTTAAATAATAGGCTGGTTAATGGAAATGCAGCAATCGCTCATGGGTTAACCGAACTAGAGATGTTGATAGTTACCTAGTAGATGAAAAGATTGCTGCACTCCATTCAAACCTATACAAAATTGTCACAAAAAGAAGGCGATGGCCTTCTTTTTTCATGTAATTATGTGATGTGTTTCACTTATTTTTCCGCTATGCTAGCTTATATTTAGGCTAGGCAGGGAAAAGGAGTGAAAATGATGAAGTTATTTCTACCGAAACAACATGGTGCGTGGGCAATGCTAATCATCCCTTTTTGGCTTGGTGTCATTGAAGGGGGCTTCATTTGGAAGCATATTCCGTTTTTCATCGGCTGGCTCTTATTGTACTTGGCAACCTATCCGATGCTCCTTTTATTTAAAAGAAAAAAAATCCCTTTTTATATAAAATGGACGCTTATATATATAATTCCGTCGCTGTTGCTTTTACTTATTCCACTGTTCGAAAGACCATCAATCATTTATTTTGGTCTTCTGATGCTTCCGTGTTTTGTGACTAATGTGTACTATACTTCAAAGAATCAAGATCGCGCGTTTATGAATGATCTCAGTGCTATTTTTGCCTTTTCCATTGCGGGCTTAGCAAGCAGTTATTTAGCCCATGGTGGGATAACCATTGAGACTATTGTTTTCCCTTTTTTAATTTCGATCTTATTTTTTGTTGGTTGTACCTTTTATGTCAAAACAATGATTAGGGAGAGAAAGAACAACCAATTTAAATGGATTTCATGGATTTACCATATATTGTTAGTTCTCGCTTGCTTCAGTTTTGGAACTTGGATTGTTGCCTTAGCTTTGATCCCTAGTTTACTACGAGCAATCATTTTTTATAGGAAACCGTTAACCCCAAAACAAATTGGTATTTACGAAATCATCAATTCTGCGCTATTTTTTACAATAGTCGCCATTCAAATAGTCTTATTAACATAAAAAAATCGGTCATAATGACCGATTTTTTTTATCTAATCTAATCCACTTTACAGATTTCTACTGGACATTCTTCACAATCAATTTCCCTTTTTAAATAGTCTAAATCGTGTATCGTAATTGTGCCCTTATCAATAGAAAGAATTCCTGTCTTCCGTAAATCACTCAACAAGCGGTTGACAACTTCCCGTGAAGTACCGCAAAAATTTGCTAACTCTTGATTGGTTAGTGGTAATTCGATCATAATTCCTTTATTCGTTTTAATTCCATAACTATTAGTAATTCGAATAAGCGTGGAGTAGAGAGCTCCTTTTTTACCATGGAGAACCAAATCACGAAACTTGGTTTGGGTTTTTCGATATTGTTGGCTCATCCACTTAATGAATTCAAATGAAAGCGACAGATTTTGCGATAGTTTTTCTTCGAGGGTATCTTTCATAAGAACGGCAACCTCACCACTTTCAATAACCCGCGCACTTAATAAATATCGAGAAGAAGGGGAGAATAAGTTTAATTCGCCAACAAAATCACCTCGCGAGCACAATCGTAGTGTGAGCTCTCGTCCATCAGGAATGATCTTGCTGATTTGCAAAATTCCGCTTTGAACAATGTACAATTCATCGGCTGGAGATCCTTCCTGGAATAAAAAAGTGCCTTTTTCCACTTTCTTTATATGGTGAACTGTATCAAAAAGATGGGACAGTGTTACCGGCATTTCTTTTACTGACTGCATACTCATAACCACCTTTAAAGGTACGAAAATTTGATATAAAAAAATTGACAGTCAAGGTTGGATTTACAAGATAATACTATAATTATATTGTTAACAAAGAATAATTAGCAATAAATGAGCAATAAGTTCATACAATCGTCATAAGTTCGATCCGGCTTTGCATATTTCTTAGGAAATAATGTCGATATATAAATGAATTTGTAAGAAATGCCAATAATGACAGAGCTTCAAAAGGAAATAATAACAATGTGAAGAAAAGGAGGGAAAAGAATGGGACAAAATCATCAGTTTAAATCCGGGAAAAAAGCACCTAATAATGGTGTTTACGTTGAAGTAGGAGATACGGGAAGTAATGTAAATAATCCCAAAAAGATCAGGTTAAAAGCAGGGGATGCATTTCCCGAGACATCTAATGATGAACGCGTTTGGACATATCAGCGAAAACCATAAATTTAATACGGAAAAGGTCATCCATTGGGTGGCTTTTTCTTTTGTCTAATCTTAACAATAGAAAGGCTGGAAGGTTTCTACACTGAGAAAATTTACTTTTTAGACAGGATTGTTTTATAATAAAGACAAAGGTCAAATTTGGTCAAAGAAGGTGTAGGAAAATGGACATGAACCGGATGACGGAACGATTACAGAATGGTTTGATGGATGCCCAGTCATTGGCAGTAAAGAAAAATCATCAAGAAATTGATGAACCTCATTTATTTATATCGTTAATGGAGCAAGAAGATAGTCTCATTTCTGCCATTTTAGAAAGAACGGGTTTGTCTTCCGAAAAAACAAAAAAGGACCTCCTTGAATTTTTAACAAAGAAACCAGTGGTTACCGGCAGTGGGGTGGAACAAGGAAAACTATATATAACGGCGAGGCTTCAAAAATTACTTGTAAAGGCTGAAGATTTTGCGAAAAAATTTTCGGATGAGTATTTATCTGTCGAGCATATTTTGTTGGCTGCAGTATATTCTGATGACTCCGATTTGTACAAGATATTACGAACTTTTGGGAAACAACCAGATCATGTTTTACAAGCAATTAAAGAAATAAGGGGGAACCAAAGAGTGACATCACAAAATCCAGAGGCAGGATATGATGCCTTAAAAAAATATGGGCGGGATCTTGTTGCTGAGGTTAGAGAAGGAAAAATGGATCCTGTTATTGGACGTGATTCTGAAATTCGAAATGTTATTCGAATTTTATCAAGAAAAACCAAGAATAATCCGGTGTTAATCGGTGAACCTGGCGTAGGGAAGACCGCAATTGTCGAGGGTCTGGCACAGAGGATAGTTAGAAAAGATGTTCCAGAAGGTTTAAAGGATAAGACTATTTTTTCATTAGATATGAGTGCGTTAATTGCGGGTGCAAAATTTAGAGGTGAGTTTGAAGAACGTTTAAAGGCAGTATTAAATGAGGTTAAAAAGAGTGAAGGGAGGATCTTATTATTTATCGATGAAATTCATACAATTGTGGGTGCTGGGAAAACAGAAGGTGCTATGGATGCAGGAAATATGTTAAAACCGATGCTTGCACGAGGCGAACTTCATTGTATTGGAGCAACTACTCTGGATGAACATCGAAAGTATATTGAGAAAGATCCTGCACTAGAACGGAGATTTCAGCAGGTCCTAGTCCAAGAACCAAACGTTGAAGACACGATATCCATTCTAAGAGGCTTAAAAGAACGGTATGAGGTTCATCATGGAGTTAAAATACATGATCACGCCTTGGTAGCAGCGGCAACATTATCGGATCGTTATATCACTGATCGCTTCTTGCCTGATAAAGCCATTGATCTTGTCGATGAAGCTTGTGCACTAATCCGCACTGAAATAGATTCGATGCCTACAGAGTTAGATGAAGTAACTCGCAGGGTTATGCAACTAGAAATTGAAGAGGCAGCATTAAGTAAAGAGGTTGATGAAGGGAGCAAGCTAAGGCTGGATGCACTTCTAAAAGAACTTGCTGAACTTAAAGAAACGGCTAATGAAATGAAGGCAAAATGGCTTCATGAGAAACAAAGTATCCAAAAATTGCAGGAGAAAAGGGAGCAACTGGAAAGACTTCGCAGAGAACTTCAACAAGCAGAGGATAAATATGATTTAAACCGTGCTGCAGAACTTCGACACGGTCAAATCCCGTTAGCCGAAAAAGAACTGAAAGAACTTGAAACGGCAACCGCTAAGGATGAAAGATTATTGCGTGAAGAAGTTACTGGAGAAGAAATTTCGAACATTGTATCCAGATGGACTGGAATTCCGCTTTCTAAGCTAGTCGAAGGCGAGAGAGAGAAATTGCTCAAATTAGAATCAATCCTGCACGAAAGGGTAATCGGGCAGAATGAAGCAGTAAATTTGGTAGCAGATGCAGTTTTAAGGGCAAGAGCTGGAATTAAAGACCCTAACCGACCAATTGGATCGTTTTTATTTTTAGGCCCAACTGGAGTCGGGAAAACAGAATTAGCCAAAGCTTTGGCCGAGTCTTTATTCGACAGTGAAGAGCATATCATTCGCATTGATATGTCTGAATATATGGAAAAGCATGCAGTTTCCCGCTTAATTGGTGCCCCCCCAGGATATGTAGGCTATGAAGAGGGAGGACAATTGACCGAAGCAGTTAGGAGAAGACCATATTCAGTGATCTTAATGGACGAAATAGAAAAGGCTCATCCTGAGGTCTTTAATATACTTCTTCAAGCACTCGATGACGGAAGAATTACAGACTCCCAAGGGCGTGTAGTTGACTTTAAAAATACGGTGATTATTATGACCTCTAATATTGGATCACAATTTTTACTAGAACGAAATGAAACAGAAATTGAAATCTCTGAAACGGTTCGGGAAAAAGTGATGGGTCAATTAAGGGTACATTTTCGACCAGAGTTTTTAAATCGAATAGACGAAACAATCCTTTTTAAGCCATTATCATTAGATGAGATTAAGAATATCGTGGCCAAAATGATGAGAGAATTACAAAATCGCTTAAGACATCAACATATAGATATTATCATCAATGAGGATGCAAAAGAATTTATTGCTGTAAATGGATTTGATCCTATTTATGGAGCCAGACCGTTAAAAAGATTCATCCAAAGAAATATCGAGACTAAACTTGCACGTGAAATTATTGGTGGTAAACTACATGATCAGTCAAAAGTGGAGATAAGTATCAATAAAGGGGAAATTAATTTAGGAATTATATAATGAATCCTATAAAAAAAGGTCATCCATTTGGATGACTTTTTTTTAATGTTTTGAGACAGGCTCGTTTGGAATCAATGCAGTGATAGCGTAAATCAAAATCGTTACACCAACTGCAGCAATAGTACCAGTAGCGAAATCATATTCAGCACCTGCAGTCATTGAGCTCACTACGTATGTAAGCATTTGCACTAATAGAAATGACCAGAAAAGGGTCCAAAAAAAACGCATTATTCTTCACCTCGAACAACCTATTTTACATCTTTATTAATATTATCATATGATTCTGAAATGATAAAGTGAAACTTCTGCCTGTGGTAAGTTGTACCATTGGTTTTTTACATGTGGCTCGATACTTAATGGTTAGATTTACTTGATTTTATTATGTTCCATACAAAAAATAGGCAAACCCCCTTTCATCTTCAATAAGGCGGCATACAATACTGTGAGGAAATATGGAAAAGGAGATTTACGATGGAGAATCGCAATTTTCAGATGGATACCCAATGGAATATTATTCACTACCCAGAAAAGCCTACAGGATTTGGGATCTTGATTATTGGGGATGAAAGGCATTTTGTTGATGACTGTAAATGCTTTTGGACTCAAAATGAAGGTAAGTTAGCAATTATCGACGAGCTAAAAGAAAAAGGGTACACCATTTTTTCCTCGAATCTTTATGGGCGAAACTGGGGGAGCGAAAATGCTGTTGAACTTGCAGAGAGGTTATATCAGCATGTAATACGGAGCGAAATCCTTAATAACAAAATTCATATTTTGGCTGAAGGTATGGGGGCATTGGTGGCATTGAAATTAATGGAAAAAATGAAACACACAATAAGATCGGTCGTTTTGCTTAATCCGATCCTTTCCTTAAAAAGTCATCTTGAACAAGAAAAGGAACATAAATTTTTTTATAAAAAGTTACTAGGAGAATTAGCATTAGCGTATCAAATGGACCAGAAGATACTTGAAAACACTATTATCAGTATGAAAGAATCCATTATTTATCCATTTGAATGTCCAGTTAAAATAATCCATGTCCTGTCTGGGGGGAGAGCGTACAATCAGACTAAATTGTATCAACAACTTTTTAGTGAAACAGAAATGAATCCAACGTTTATTCTTCCGGAAAAAAAACAACAGCTAGGGAAAATTATGACAAGGTTTTTCAACAGCCATGAGTCAGTCTTGTAATCCACATCCTCTTCACAAGAAATAATTCTTTCGTGATGCGCATAGGATTCATTAAGGATAGTGTGGGGAGGAAGAGTTTATGGACAGGGCAATTCTTTTCGGTTTGTTTGATTTTGTAAATTTTCATATTTGCAAGAGGTTATTAAATAAAGGGATCGAGGTTGAGGGCATTCATCTAGAAGAGACGGATAATAATCCATTTCTTGAAGAAAAAAGACTTGAAGTGGGCCGGAATGCAAATTTATTAGAGCGATCATTATTCCAGTGGAAGAGCGTTAAAGAGGAAGTTACGAATAATACAAGTCTTATCATATCAATATATGACCTTTTTATGAGCAAAAAAGAAGAAATCTTAGAGGATGGAACCGTAACCAAGCCAATGATTCAATATCTGGAGGGGAATATGAACAAAGTTAATATTGTTTTTATTCTCCCCATTCAGATGCTAACAAGTACATTTAGGGGGAAAGAGATCAAGAAATTCCTCTCTTTAATAAAAGGATTCGGAAAAAATACGCAGTTTATTTACTTACCCTCTATTTATGGTCCATGGCAAATGTCAGCTTTTTTGTTTCAAAAAGTGTTGGTTTCAAAATACAAAGAAATAAGTACTACAAATGATGAACGTGAATGGACATTGGATGCCCTTTTTATCGATGATGCTATAGAGTCGATCGAAGAGCTTATTGAAACAGGAAAATCAGGCAGTTATATCCTTGAAAGTGGAAAGAAAAATCATTGGGTGAGATGTGCTGAATGTCTAAATATCAGTGAAAATCATGCGATGAAAAATAGTGCTGAATCTTTATTATTGAATCCTGACATTGTAACCATAACGGTAAAAAAAGTTTCCCCTTTGAAAACATCAATTCAACAACAAATAGAACATGTTCGACGGTTGTATGCAAATCGTTTGTAAAGTGTTGTGATTTTCGTATAGAATATGTTGGAAATAGGGATGATGAAATAAAGGGATTCATTTAGCTAATGACATTTGAAGGAGTAAATATGACTAGTCAAGAGAAAACGTTAGAATTTATGCAGATTGCGATGAAATACTTACCTGAAGCGAAAGAACAATTGGACAAGGCTGGCGTGGAATTATCGATGGAATTAATCGAGCCGTTTATGAATCTTTTTACAAAGGTCATGCAAGACGCATACGAACTCGGGTTAGCCGATGGGCGAAAAGAAATCTAAAAGAAATAAGCTCTCGAACTCGTCGAGAGCTTATTTCTTTTTTAAAATTTGTCCTAGTACAGATTGAACGACCGGTTTTAAACTACTTACTGATTCCATAATGCTATCAATTGTATTTATAAGCTGCTCATAATCAATTGATGATGAATTGGTTGAAGATTCTTGGGAATGATAATCCTTTCGATGATTTAAGCCGCGGGTTCCAAACATGAAATCATTAAAACGCTCAAGATTATTCTGTTCATTTTGACTTTTTTCTTCCATTAATAGCACATCTCCTTTCAAATACCTCTTTAAGATAGAATATGAATAAACGAATAAAAGGAATGTACATTAGCGGAGGAATAAATAAGAAGAAACAGTTGCTTAAAATACGCTTTATTTGATAAAATTAGTACCAAGTCATAATAATTGATATTAAACAATAGGATATAGAGAATCTTGTCAAAAATAAAGGAGATGGAACGCGTGAAAGCAGGGATCATAGGGATCGGTAGATATTTACCAGAAAAAATTGTTACAAATAAAGATTTAGAAAAGATAATGGATACATCTGATGAATGGATTCGCACGATGACTGGAATCGAAGAAAGGAGAATTGCAGCCGATGATGTTGATACTTCAGACATGGCTTTTGAAGCAGCCCAAAAAGCGATTCAAGATGCAGGTATTACCGCTGAAGAGATTGATTTAATCTTGGTAGCTACGGTTACTCCTGATACTCCTTTTCCATCGGTTGCCTGCAGAATTCAAGAAAGGCTCGGAGCCAAAAAGGCGGCAGCAATGGATGTCAGTGCAGCTTGTGCTGGATTTATGTACGGAATTGTGACAGCGAAACAATTCATTGAAACCGAGGTTTATAAATATATCCTAGTCGTTGGAGTGGAAAAGCTTTCGAAAGTTACTGACTGGTCTGACCGTAATACGGCAGTATTATTTGGGGACGGGGCTGGAGCCACAATTATCGGTCCTGTTTCAGAAGATCGTGGCATTCTTTCCTTCGAACTTGGCGCTGATGGAACAGGATCTAAGCACTTGTACCAGGATGAATATATTATTATGAATGGCAGAGAAGTTTTTAAATTTGCTGTAAGGCAAATGGGGGAGAGCTGTATTAATGTTCTCGAAAAAGCAGGTTTGACAAAAGATGATGTCGATTTCCTGATTCCTCATCAAGCCAATATTCGAATAATGGAAGCATCTAGACAAAGATTAGAATTGCCTGTTGAAAAAATGTCAAAAACTATTAATAAATATGGTAATACTTCTGCTGCATCGATTCCAATTTCGATTGTGGAGGATTTGGAAGAAGGAAGAATTAAGGATGATGACATCATTGTCATGGTAGGTTTCGGTGGAGGCTTAACCTGGGGTGCGATTGCCATCAAATGGGGAAAATAAGGATACCGTTTTGTAAAAAAGATAAGAATGAAGGAGATAGATAATATGGAAAAACGCAGGGTTGTAGTAACAGGCATAGGTGCAGTAACGCCGCTTGGAAATGATGCCGAAACTACTTGGAAAAACATATTAGCAGGGAAATCTGGAATTGGGCCGTTGACGAGAGTCAATGCTGATGAATATCCAGCAAAAGTTGCCGCAGAATCAACTGATTTTGATCCTGAAGCATTTATGGATCGAAAAGATGCACGCAAAATGGATCGTTTTACACAATTTGCTGTGGCAGCGGCATTAATGGCAGTGAAAGATGCTAATTTAACAATTAACGAAGATAACTCACATCGAATTGGCGTTTGGATTGGTTCTGGAATTGGTGGTATGGAAACCTTTGAACAGCAGTTCGAGATATTTCAAAAGAGAGGCTATAAGCGGGTAAGTCCATTTTTCGTACCAATGTTAATTCCTGATATGGCAACTGGACAAGTTTCAATTACATTAGGTGCACGAGGCTTCAACTCATGTACGGTAACTGCTTGTGCAACAGGTACAAATTCAATTGGTGATGCCTTTAAAGTAATTCAACGTGGCGATGCCGATGCAATGATATCAGGTGGAGCGGAAGCACCGATTACAAAAATGTCTGTCGCAGGCTTTTGTGCGAATACTGCCCTTTCTACAAATCCAGATCCAAAGACGGCTAGCAGACCATTCGATAAAAATCGTGATGGATTTGTCATTGGGGAAGGTGCAGGGATTATTGTCTTGGAAGAACTTGAGCATGCCTTAGCGCGTGGTGCTAAAATTTACGCTGAAATCGTCGGCTATGGGGCAACGGGTGATGCCTATCATATTACTGCACCAGCACCAGGTGGTGAAGGGGGTGCCCGTGCAATGAAAATGGCCATCAATGATGGCGGGCTTAACCCTGAGGAAATTGATTATGTTAACGCCCATGGGACTAGTACAGAATATAATGACAAGTTTGAAACCCTTGCCATTAAAGAGGTATTCGGTGAGCATGCTTATAAATTAGCTATTAGCTCAACTAAATCTATGACGGGGCATCTTCTTGGTGCTGCAGGAGGTGTAGAAGCAATCTTTTCGGTATTAGCGATAAAAGACGGCATGCTTCCACCAACCATTAACTATGAAACACCAGATCCTGAATGTGACTTAGATTATATAGCAAATAAAGCACGACCAAAGGAAATTAACACAGCAATGAGTAATTCGCTAGGCTTTGGCGGGCACAATGCAACGATCGTGTTCAAAAAATATGAGTAAGCCAACTAATCGACCAGACTAATGTCTGGTCGTATTTTTTTGTTATTTGGTTTATCCATTTTTTTCTATGAACCACTTTCCATTACCTTCATAAACTGTTCAGAGAGCTAATGTTAATGGGGTGAAGGTATGGGCATTATCCGGACAGATCAATGGTTGGAGGAGGAGTTTGACAGACCAGTAAAGATCTGTGAAAAACTAGAACCATTTTATAAAGTGGAAACTCCGAAGGAAATATACAATCAGTTAAAGAATTTTGGGATGTACCGGCCGTCTAGGTCCACAAAGGTTATCTTCGATCGACTAAAGGAAGAAACAGCATGGGATAAAGTAGAACAACTCTTTCATCATTATAAAGAGAAATGGAATGGCCCTGAAATACCAGTATTTCTCTTTCCTGTAGCACAAGCAGGCGGATTCTTTTTTAAAGAAGGTACTAGTAAAGCAGGTGTTTCGTTTCCTGATAAAATGTTTCTTTTCCTCTCGCAAATGAAAGATCCGAAAGAGGTAGAGGCACTATTGGTCCATGAATACCACCACGTCTGCAGGCTAACACAGTTAAATAAAAGAATGGAAGACTATACCTTGCTAGATTCCATAATCATTGAAGGTCTAGCCGAATATGCAGTTTTAAAATATTGCGGTTCGGAATATTTAGCTTCATGGTGCCGTATGTATAATGAAAAGGAGCTAATTATGTTTTGGGATAAATATTTAAAAAAACATCTAGATACGAAAAAAAATGAAAGAGGACACGATGAATTACTTTACGGAGTGGGGAGGCTCCCTAATTTACTCGGTTATGCAGTTGGATTTAATATTGTTAAGCATTTTTACCAAACTAAACATTATTCTGCAAAACTATCATTTACAAATCCCGCAATAAAATACCTAGATTACTATAATGACTACATCGAAAAAAAGCCAATAAAATAGGCTTTTTTTCAAAATTACAAATAGTAAATATTAGAAAATATGCAAAAAAGTGTTGCGTTTGTAACAATTTTGTAATAGAATTTTTCTAATAGTGTGAATAAACAGAATAA
>Ga0209795_10002163_pt1 | contig 11165 bp, 9 predicted proteins | sample AgamicOrMarz_FD_187166 | JGI IMG/M metagenome (GOLD analysis project Ga0209795, IMG submission 187166) | Agave microbial communities from Guanajuato, Mexico - Or.Ma.rz (SPAdes) (version 2) | ecosystem: Host-associated > Plants > Phyllosphere > Phylloplane/Leaf | place: Guanajuato, Mexico...
ATGGAAATGGGCTGCTACGGCGTCGGCATCACGCGTATTCTGGGCGCCGCGATCGAACAGAATTTCGACGACAAGGGCATCATCTGGCCGGAATCGATCGCGCCGTTCGAAGTCGTGCTGTGCCCGATGGGCTATGACCGCAGCGAAGCCGTGCGCGAGCAGGCCGACAAGCTGTACGCGGAACTGGTGGAAGCGGGCATCGACGTGATTCTGGACGACCGCGGCGAACGCCCCGGCGTGATGTTCGCCGACTGGGAGCTGATCGGCGTGCCGCATCGTCTCGTGATCGGCGACCGCGGCCTGAAGGAAGGCAAGCTCGAATATCAGGGCCGCCGCGACGCCGAGGCGACCCTGCTGCCGGTCGACGAAGCCGCGCAAACGGTGATCGCGAAGGTGCGCGCGGCGCTCGCGCGCTAAGCGGAGCGGACGGTGGAGTACACCTTCCTGTCCGCGACCGTCCTGCTGATTCTCATCACCGATCCGCTCGGCAACATTCCGCTCTTCATCAGTTGTCTGCGCGGTGTGTCGCCGAAGCGTCGCACCGCTGTGATTCTGCGTGAGGTCGCGATTGCGTTTGCGATCCTGCTGCTGTTCATGGTGCTGGGCGACGCGTTCTTGCGGATGATGAGTCTCACGGACCAGTCGTTGCGAATCGGCGGCGGCATCGTGCTGTTTCTGATTGCGCTGCGCATGGTGTTCCCGCATCCGGACGGCCCGTTCGGTGGCGACGCGCGCGGCGGCGAGCCGTTGATCGTGCCGCTGGCCATTCCGGCGCTGGCCGGGCCGTCGGCGCTCGCAACGGTGATGCTGTTGACGTCGCAGGCGCCCGGCAAGATGTTCGAATGGATCGGCGCGCTGACCGTCACCATGATCGTTTGCGCTGTGGTGCTAATGCTGGCCGAGCGCATTCAGGCATGGCTCGGCGAGCGAACCATGATGGCATTCGAGCGTCTGATGGGACTCGTGCTGGTGGCGATTTCCGTCGAGATGATGCTCGGCGGTATCCGCGCCTTCGTGCATCAACTCTGAAGCCGGCGGCGCGCCTTATCGCTGCGCAATGAAAAAAGCGGCCCAGGTAGGCCGCTTTTTCGTTCCAGCGCAAGACAGATGAAGAACTCACGCGCCTTCGGTCAGCGCGCGAATGGTCGGCAGGTTGCGCCAGTAGCCTTTCGCGTCCATGCCGCAGCCGAACACATAGCGGTCCGGCACTTCGAAGCCGCAGTAGTCCGGGCGCAGCGGCTTGGCCTTCGGAATGATCTTCTCGCACAGCACCGCGCTCAGGAAGCGCTTCGCGCCCATCGCGAGAATGCGGTCGCGAATCGCGGCCATGGTCTCGCCTTCGTCGAGAATGTCGTCGAGCACCAGCACCACGCGATCCTTCACCGACTCGGCCGGCGCCACGCGCCACTGCATCTCGTTGCCGCCTTTGGTGGTGTTGCGATAGCGGGTCAGGTGGATGTAGTCGAACTCGAGCGGAAAGTCGAGGTGCGGCAACAGCATGCCGGTGAACACCGCGGCGCCGCCCATCACCGAAAGCACGAGCGGGAAGTCCTCGCTTATTTCGGCGCGGATGGCGGCAGCCATGCCGCTGATCGACGCGTTCACGTCGTCGGCCGAAACGATTTCTTCGGAGTGGCTAAAAATGTGGAGAGCTTCTTCGCGGTTCATGACGTCTGACGGGCGGTGACTGTATACATAGTGTGAGCGGGAATGCTCTCAACCAATTCCTTTTCCGAGGCGGCGGCTATCGGCGGGCGCAGTGCAACCCGCACGACGCGCGTGCCGCCGTCTTGCTAAAGCTTAGCGCATGCCGGGCAACATGCCCTTCATGCCGCGCATCATCTTTTGCATGTTGCCGCCCTTCAGCTTTTTCATCATCGTGCGCATCTGGTCGTACTGGTTCAGCATGCGGTTGACTTCCTGGACCTGCACGCCCGCGCCCGCGGCGATGCGGCGCTTGCGCGTGGCCTTGATGAGATCCGGCTTGGCGCGCTCGAGCGGCGTCATCGAGTTGATGATGCCTTCCATGCGGCGCATCTGCTTTTCAGCCTGGCTCATGTCGGCGCCGGCGGCGGCCTGCTGAAATTGCGCGGGCAGCTTGTCCATCAGCGACGACAGCCCGCCCATGCCCTTCATTTGCGTGAGCTGCGCGCGGAAATCGTTCAGGTCGAAGTCGCCGCCTTTCTTCACCTTGTCGGCGAGTTTTTGCGCGGCCTGAACGTCGACGCCCTTCTGCGCTTCTTCGACGAGCGCGAGAATGTCGCCCATGCCGAGAATCCGGTTCGCCATGCGATCCGGATAAAACACTTCGAGGCCGTCGAGCTTTTCCGCGACGCCGACGAACTTGATCGGCTTGCCCGTGACGTGACGCACGGAGAGTGCCGCGCCACCGCGCGAGTCGCCGTCGAGCTTGGTCAGCACGACGCCGGTGAGCGGCAGCGCGTCGCTAAACGCTTTCGCCGTGTTGACCGCGTCCTGGCCGAGCATCGCATCGACGACGAACAGCGTTTCCGCCGGCTTCAGCGTGGTATGCAGCGCGGTGATTTCCTGCATCATCGCTTCGTCGATACCGAGACGGCCGGCCGTGTCGACGATGAGAACGTCGTGATAGTGACGCTTGGCCCAATCCACCGCCGCACGCGCGATGTCCACCGGCTTCTGATCCGGTTCCGACGGGAAGAAATCCGCGCCGACCTGCTCGGTCACCGTCTTCAACTGCGCGATAGCAGCAGGGCGATAGACGTCGCACGAAACGGTCAGCACTTTCTTCTTGTACTTCTCGCGCAGCAGCTTGGCGAGCTTGCCGACCGTGGTCGTCTTACCCGCGCCCTGCAAACCCGCCATCAGGATGACGGCCGGCGGCGTGACGGCCAGGTTCAGCTCCGATGCCTTGCCTTCGTAATCGCCGCCGATCACCGCGGTCAACTCGCGCTGCACGACGCCGACGAGCGCCTGACCCGGCGACAGACTGCTGATGACTTCCTCGCCGAGCGCCTTCTCTTTCACCTTCGCGATGAACTCGCGCACGACGGGCAGCGCCACGTCCGCCTCGAGCAGCGCAAGGCGCACTTCGCGCAGCATTTCCTGGGTGTTCGCCTCGGTGAGCCGGGCTTCGCCGCGCAGCGTCTTGACGACGCGCGCCATCCGTTGAGTCAGATTGTCGAGCATGGGGAGCGATGAACAGTGCGGCCCGGGCGGGCGCGAAGCGGAAGACGTCGCGGGGCGGGGGCCTAGTGTAAACTTCGAATATGGATATTGTACTGTATGCCCTCACCGCGCTCCTGTACGGCGGACTCGCCGTAGCGGGCTGGCGCTCGCACCGGCACGCCGGATCGCGCTCCATGCTGGAGAGCGTCGCGCCCATGCCGGCCGGCGCGGCAACCGCGGCCGACGCGCGTTCCGGGTTCGCCGGGGCCGCGGCGTCGGGCATGAGTTCATCGGGCCGCGCGCTGCTGTTCGTCGCGCTGCTCGCGCACGGCGTGCTGCTGCACACCACGATCTTCCCGCAGAACGCGATGGTGTTCGGCTTCGCCTTCGCGCTCTCCGCGATGTTCTGGCTCGGCGCCGGCATCTACTGGATAGAGAGCTTTTTCTTTCCGCTCGACGGCTTGCGTCTGCTGGTCTTGCCGCTCGCCTGCGTCGCGTCGCTGCTGCCGCTCGCGTTCAACGGCGTGCGGGTGCTGCCGTATTCGGCCGCGCCCATGTTCAAGCTGCACTTCCTGATCGCCAACATCGCGTATGGCCTGTTCGCGATCGCGGCGCTGCACGCCGTTCTGATGCTGCTCGTCGAGCGGCGTCTTCATGCGATGCGCGGCGGCGTCGCGCAGCGGCATGTGGCCGCAGCGGGTAACGGCTGGCTCTCCAGTTGGCTCGATACACTGCCGCCGTTGCTCACGCTCGAGAAGCTGCTGTTCCGTCTGATCGGCGCGGGCTTCGTGCTGCTCACGCTGACGCTGGTATCGGGCATTCTGTTTAGCGAGCAACTGGTCGACCGCGCGCTGCGGCTCGATCACAAGACCGTGTTCGCGATTCTTTCGTGGGTGATGTTCGGCGCGCTACTGACGGCGCGCAAGGTGTCCGGCTGGCGCGGCCGTGCCGCATTGCGCTGGGTGCTGGCTTCGTTCGTCGCGTTGCTGCTGGCGTACGTCGGCAGCCGTTTTGTTTTCGAGGTGCTGTTGCACCGAGCTGTAGTGTGAGCGTGTCCCATGCGACAAATCTTTTTGCTGATCGTGTTGTTCATCGTCGGGCAGTGGCTCGTGAAGGCGCTGCGCCGTCACGATGCGCACACCGCGCAACGTACCGGCGCAGGCGGCGCGCGCGGCGCTGCCAATAACGGCAACGGCGCCGCGCGTCAGCCCGAGGCGCCGCAACTCGCGGAGCCGATGATCCGTTGTGTCGAGTGCGGCGTGCATGCGCCGAAGAGCGACTCGGTGGTCGTGGCGGGCCAGGTGTTCTGCAGCGCCGCGCACGCGCAGCGGCACGGCACGCGACCCACGGGCCGCGACGCCCGATGAGCGTCGAGTTCACCGTCGACGCAGACGGTTGGGCCGCGCAAGCACGCAAACTGCCGTCGCCGAACTTCGAGGCGCGGCCACAAGGCGCGGTGCCCACGCTGATCGTGGTGCACAACATCAGCTTGCCGCCCAATGAATTCGGCGGCACGGCTATCGCCGAACTCTTCCTCAATACACTCGATTGCGACGCTCACCCGTATTACGACGCGCATCTGCGCGGCGTGCGCGTGTCGGCGCATTTCGTGATTCATCGCGACGGCGCGCTCGAGCAGTTCGTGTCGTGCAACGAGCGCGCGTGGCACGCGGGGCCGTCGAATTTTTTCGGCCGCGAGCGTTGCAATGATTTCTCCATCGGCATCGAACTCGAAGGCAGCGACACGACTGCTTTCGAGGCGGCTCAATACCGCACGTTGAGCGCGCTCGTGACAGCGCTCGCGGCACGTTATCCGATCGAAGCCCTCGCCGGACACTCGGACATTGCGCCCGGCCGCAAGACCGATCCGGGCCCCCACTTCGAGTGGGCGCGCCTGCAACGCGACACCTCGCTCGCGGATCGGTATTTCCCCTATCTCAAGTTTTCCAAAACGCGGTAACGGCCGTTCGCGCGAGCTCGCGTGATGCGAGGAGAACGAGGCGCAGCCTCGCTCTCCGGGGAGCCGGCTTCGCGTCGCGCGAGCCAAAAGTCAATACGTTTCGAATAAATAAAACGATTTGATCTGTCTTGAAAGTCCACTATACTTGGTGCCACAAATTCAGTTACGCACTAGATGTTGTGTGTCCTGTGTATAACTGTGTGAATAACCAAGTGCATAACATAGTGCACAAGTCTGCGGCGCCCCGCTCTCCGAGCATGGCGCCGCAAGCATTCCAGGCAGCGAAAAAGAATTCCTGCAGGGCGGCCGGTGAAAGGTAAGAGCGGGTAGAGCGCGGGGCAAGCGCGAACCAACCGGCGGCAACCATAAGCATCAGGAAAGGGGCTGAGAGTGATCGCGAGAACTACGACGAAGACCGTTACGAATTCGAATCAGGCTTCATCGCAGTCGCATTCCGTCAGCCGCCGAGGCCGGCCTCTTTCCTGCACCCCATCGCTCGCGCACGCGGCGCAGCGTTCGTTTTAATCCGCGGCACTCGCCGCAACATTTCCAGGACCAGGAGCTTTGCACATGCAAACCACCGACAACGCGACGACCCGGTATGAGGGATCACCGACTGGCCAGGCTTTCGGCCAGGCACAAGGCGCCCAGGCGCTCGCGCCGCAAGCGACGTACGCCGACTATAAGGTGATCCGCCGCAACGGCAGCGTGGTGTCGTTCGAGCCGTCGAAGATCGCCATCGCCGTGACGAAGGCATTCCTCGCTGTCAACGGTGGTCAGGGCGCGGCATCCGCACGCGTGCGCGAACTGGTCGAGCAACTCACGCAGAACGTGGTGCGCGCGCTGGTGCGCAGCCGTCCGAACGGCGGCACGTTCCATATCGAAGACATTCAGGATCAGGTCGAACTCGCGCTGATGCGCGGCGGCGAGCACAACGTCGCGCGTGCTTACGTGCTGTATCGCGAGAAGCGCACCCAGGCGCGCGGTCATGACGAGCAGGTGGCCGGCAGCACGCCGGGCCTCACCGTTACCGACAACGGCGTCTCGCGTCCGCTCGACATGGCTGCGCTGCGCGGCATCATCGAGTCCGCTTGCGCGAACCTGGGCGACGCCGTGAGCGCCGAGCCGATCGTCGCTGAAACGGTCAAGAATCTGTACGACGGCGTGCCGATGAGCCAGGTCTACGACTCGGCGATCCTGGCCGCTCGCACGATGATCGAAAAAGATCCGGCTTACAGCCAGGTCACCGCGCGCATTCTGCTGCACACGATCCGCCGCGAGATTCTCGAAGAAGAAGTCACGCAAGCCGAAATGGGCGAGCGTTACGCCGAGTACTTCCCGCAGTTCATCAAGCGCGGCGTGCAAGCCGAGTTGCTCGACGACAAGCTGCTGCAGTTCGACCTGAAGCGTCTGGGCGCCGCGCTCGATAACAACCGCGACCTGCAGTTCGGCTACCTCGGTCTGCAAACGCTGTACGACCGCTACTTCCTGCATCACGACGGCGTGCGTATCGAAATGCCCCAGGCATTCTTTATGCGTGTCGCAATGGGCCTGTCGCTGAACGAGATCGACCGTGAAGCGCGCGCGATCGAGTTTTACAACGTGCTGTCGAGCTTCGACTTCATGTCGTCCACGCCGACGCTGTTCAACTCGGGCACGCGCCGCTCACAACTGTCGTCGTGCTACCTGACCACGGTCGACGACGACCTCGACGGCATCTACGAAGCGCTGAAGGAAAACGCGCTGCTCTCGAAGTTCGCCGGCGGTCTCGGCAACGACTGGACGCGTGTGCGTGCGCTTGGCTCGCACATCAAGGGCACCAATGGCAAGTCGCAAGGCGTCGTGCCGTTCCTGAAGGTCGTCAACGATACGGCCGTCGCCGTGAACCAGGGCGGCAAGCGCAAGGGCGCAGTGTGCGCGTACCTGGAAACGTGGCACCTCGACATCGAAGAATTCCTGGAGCTGCGCAAGAACACCGGCGACGACCGTCGCCGCACGCACGACATGAACACGGCGAACTGGATTCCCGACCTGTTCATGAAGCGCGTGATGGAAGGCGGCGACTGGACGCTGTTCTCGCCGTCCACCTGCCCGGATCTGCACGACAAGTTCGGCGCCGAGTTCGAAGCGGCTTACACGGCTTACGAAGACAAGGTCGCGCGCGGCGAGATCAAGCTCTTCAAGAAGGTTCCGGCGGCGCAACTGTGGCGCAAGATGCTCGGCATGCTGTTCGAAACCGGCCATCCGTGGATCACGTTCAAGGACCCGTGCAATGTGCGCTCGCCGCAACAGCACGTCGGCGTCGTCCACTCGTCGAACCTGTGCACCGAAATCACGCTGAACACGAGCGACGCTGAAATCGCCGTCTGCAACCTGGGCTCGGTGAACCTCGTCGCGCATCTGAAGGAACAGGCCGACGGCACGCTCGTGCTCGACCACGACAAGCTCAAGCGCACCGTCAGCGTCGCGATGCGCATGCTCGACAACGTGATCGACATCAACTACTACGCAGTCGCCAAGGCGCGTAACTCGAACCTGAAGCACCGTCCGGTCGGCATGGGCATCATGGGCTTCCAGGACTGCCTGCATTTGCTGCGCACGCCGTACGCGTCGGAAGAAGCGGTGAAGTTCGCCGACACGTCGATGGAAGCGGTCTGCTACTACGCTTACTACGCGTCGACGGAACTGGCGCAGGAGCGCGGCCGTTATTCGAGCTATCGCGGCTCGCTGTGGGATCGCGGCATTCTTCCGCAAGACTCGGTCAAGCTGCTGGCCGACGCGCGCGGCGGCTATGTCGAAGTCGATTCGAGCGAGTCGATGGACTGGACCGAACTGCGTCAGCGCATCGCCACCTACGGCATGCGCAACTCGAACTGCATCGCGATCGCGCCGACCGCGACCATCTCGAACATCATCGGCGTGTCGGCCTGCATCGAGCCGACGTTCCAGAACCTGTATGTGAAGTCGAACCTGTCGGGCGAATTCACGGTGGTCAACGACTACCTGGTGCGCGACCTGAAGGCCCGTGGTCTGTGGGACGAAGTGATGGTCGCCGACCTGAAGTACTTCGACGGCACGCTCTCGCGCATCGACCGCATTCCGGCGGACCTCCGCGCGATCTACGCGACCGCGTTCGAAGTCGATCCGAAGTGGCTGGTCGAAGCGGCGTCGCGTCGTCAGAAGTGGATCGACCAGGCGCAGTCGCTGAACATCTACATGGGCGGCGCATCGGGTAAGAAGCTCGACGAGATCTACAAGCTCGCCTGGGTGCGCGGTCTGAAGACCACGTACTACCTGCGCACGATGGCGGCCACGCACGTCGAGAAGTCGACGGTCGCTCACGGCGCGTTGAACGCAGTGAGCTCGGGCGGCGGCGAAGGTGCGGGCGGTGCCGGTGGTGTCGGCGGCGGCGCGGCCGGTGGCTTCGGCGTGAGCGGCGGTGCGGGTGTCGGCGGTTTCCAGGCAGCGGCGGCAACGGCGGCAGCGCCGGCAGTTGCAGTGGAAGCAGCGCCCGAAGCGGACGGTCCCGTGTGCATGATGCGTCCGGGCGATCCTGGCTTCGACGAGTGCGAGGCTTGCCAGTAAGCGGCAAGAGCGAGCAGTCGCAGTGGGTAGTCGCAGCAAGTAGTACGAGTAAGCAGGTTCGTTGTTTGCTGAAGCGTTCTAGGTAATGACCCGCATGCAGCGATCGACGAACCTGATAGAGATGAAGCAGAGATAAGCCGACGAGCGGCGCGGCAAGCAAGGTGGATGAAGTCGAAGGCCGCACCGCTCATCGTCGGACCGTTGCAAAGTGAAGTAGAGAAGCAACGAGTCGGCATGTCACGAAGCGCGCAAGACGACACCGACTGCAAGACCCGCCGCTTCAATCGCCGCTTCACCAACGCTTCAATCAACGCAGCGACGCAGCGATGAAATGATGCAGCGATGAAACGACGCAGCGAACAACGCAACCGGCCACATGCATCGCGCGACATCGCATTGAACTTCATCTCGCTAACGCGGACGAACCCGCAACGCGCATCGAAGTGCACATCGAAGTGCAGTACACAGCAACCGCACTCCGCAATACAGATAGATAGAGCAGCGAAACGTCGCTCGGACACGTTGCTCTTCGAGCTCGCGAAGCACCTCGACGACACAGCTTGAACTCGCATCACTCAAGGCAACGTTCACAGTCTGTTGAACAAAGTGTTGTATGAACGTAGCAACGCGAATCGAAAACAGGATTTTTCGCAAGCGGACTCTTTTATCGCTCGTGAAAAGATGGTACAAACCGTTCTAAATTGATGGTGACATTTATGCTCAACTGGGATGACGAGATCACTGCCGTAACTCCCTCGAGCGCTACGCAACAGAACGTGTTGCGCAACGCTGCGGGATCGGCTGTCGGTTCGCAAGTCGAAACGCGTTCCGCTCCTCATGCTCCCTCGGCTTCAGACATCTTCGCGAACGACATCGCTGTCGCTCCCGCTGCTAACGTTGCTCGTGCTGCTGGAACGGCTGCCGTTTCCGAAGCGCGGGTGAATGTCGCCGACAAGCGCATCATCAACGGCCAGACCGACGTCAATCAGTTGGTGCCGTTCAAATACAAGTGGGCCTGGGAAAAGTATCTGGCTGGTTGCGCCAACCACTGGATGCCACAAGAAGTGAACATGTCGCGCGACATCGCCCTCTGGAAAGACCCGAACGGTCTGACCGAAGACGAGCGCCGCGTCGTCAAGCGCAACCTGGGCTTCTTCGTGACGGCCGATTCCCTCGCCGCCAACAATATCGTGCTGGGCACCTACCGCCATATCACGGCGCCCGAATGCCGCCAGTTCCTGCTGCGCCAGGCGTTCGAAGAGGCGATCCACACGCACGCATACCAGTACATCGTCGAATCGCTGGGTCTGGACGAAGGCGAAATCTTCAACGCGTATCACGAGGTTCCCTCGATCCGCGCGAAAGACGAGTTCCTGATTCCGTACATCAATGTGCTGACCGATCCGGGCTTCAAGACCGGCACGCTCGAGACAGACCAGACTCTGCTTCGCTCGCTGATCGTGTTCGCCTGTGTGATGGAAGGCCTCTTCTTCTACGTCGGCTTTACGCAAATCCTGGCGCTTGGCCGCCAGAACAAGATGACCGGCGCGGCGGAACAGTATCAGTACATCCTGCGCGACGAGTCGATGCACTGCAACTTCGGCATCGACCTGATCAACCAGATCAAACTCGAAAACCCGCAACTCTGGACGGCTGAGTTCCGCGCGGAAATCCGCGAGATCTTCCAGCAAGCGGTCGAACTCGAATATCGTTACGCGGAAGACACGATGCCGCGCGGGGTGCTCGGCCTCAATGCGTCGATGTTCAAGAGCTATCTGCGCTTCATCTGCAACCGCCGTTGCCAGCAGATCGGTCTCGATCCGCTGTACCCGAACGAGGAAAACCCGTTCCCGTGGATGAGCGAGATGATCGACCTGAAGAAGGAACGCAACTTCTTCGAGACGCGTGTGATCGAATATCAGACTGGCGGCGCGCTGACCTGGGAGTGATCCGGGTTCGTACCGCGATGTATTCATCGATGGGGATGCCGTGGCTTCGGCTGCGGCGATTATGTTTAGGAGCTGAACCGCCTGATGCAAAGCGTGCCTCGTGCGCCGCGTGCCTTCGCGGCCCACAAACATGACCGGCACTTTGCGAACCCTTCAGTGGGATGGGCAAACTTCCCCCCGGAAAAAGCCGTCGGCGGTATCGCCGTCGGCTCGATCAAGCAATTACCGGCGTTGATTTCCAACGCCGATGACATTTGGCGCGCGGTGCCTTGCGGCACGGCGCGCCTTACCGCATTCATTAGCGTAAGCGCGCGGCACCTGCGTACGCCGATGAATAGCCCGCTTCGTAGCGCGCGCCCTGAGAAGCGTCCGCGGGAAGCGGGTTTTGACGAAGGGTGTAGTTTGAACTGACTCTCATCTGAAAACCTGAAGGAGAAAATGATGGCAACTGCAAAGAAAGCCGCCGCTAAGAAGCCTGCAGCAAAGAAGGTCGCAGCAAAGAAGGCAGCTCCGGCGAAGAAGGC
>Ga0209795_10002164_pt1 | contig 11161 bp, 11 predicted proteins | sample AgamicOrMarz_FD_187166 | JGI IMG/M metagenome (GOLD analysis project Ga0209795, IMG submission 187166) | Agave microbial communities from Guanajuato, Mexico - Or.Ma.rz (SPAdes) (version 2) | ecosystem: Host-associated > Plants > Phyllosphere > Phylloplane/Leaf | place: Guanajuato, Mexico...
CAAAGTACCGTTTCTCGCTTTGTAAAATCATTAAAGGAAACACCGTTTATGATTGTGGCACGTTATATCAAAGAAGATACAACAGGTGCTCATCCTGATAGCTATGTATTTATCCTTAAAAGCCATAACAATTTTAATCAAATTTGTGAGGAAATCTTTTTTGACCATGACACAACAGGTGTACAAACACTTCAACAAGAAGAAATGACAACTCCTGTGACAACTCCTGTGACAAGTCCAGAAAGTGCTGAAAACGTTGATACACCAAGCTTTGAGGACAAAAAAGAAGCGTCCCCCTTTATTAACCTTGATTTACCTAAAAATCATTTAAATAATCATTTAATATCTGCTTCACAGTCATTTGCATATATCAAAGGTGTGCCTAAAAAAGTAAATAATGTGTATGCAGGTAAATATGGTCATCAACTAAAAGATTTTTATGCTCGTATTCAAAATGCAGCTAAAGCCGTAAAACGAGATACAGAGATTGAGATTGTGAAAGAACAAGTACATGAAGTCGCTTATACAGCGATTGTAGGCTTAGATAAATATGTCCATGAAGCGAATCATAAGGGTACTACCCTGTCACTGGATGACATGTGCCGTCTTGTTTATCAAATTGCATTCAATCAATTTACAAATCTACTAAAAGGGAATACAGAAGAACAAACATCTGAGTCAGACATACATACTGAAGCTAAGGCAGCTTTATTTACGCCTAAACATATCATCCGCAAGGAATTGGTTCCTGCTTGGTTAAAAGCTGAACAGGAGCAAAATGAGTGTACACAAGAAGAAACTATTTCTCTGGATCAACAGCTTGAAATGATCCAATTAAAGCATGATTTAGGGCAAGAACTAACGCCAGAAGAAGAAAACTTACTCCAAGAGCACAGTACTACATACAGTTCGTTAGAAATGGCGCAGCTGAAACAAGATCTTGGACAAGCCTTAACACCAGAGGAACAAGCTTTATTACACGAATATGCCCAATTACAGGACACCGTTTCGTAATCAAAAAGTGAAGAAATCCCTTGGAAGCTGATGTTTAGTAAGAGTATTATTATTTAGAAACATGTTCTAAATAATTAATATATAAATCTATGTAGGAGGAGATCACTATGCCCCATAAAATGACACTAACAGGATCTGCGACAGGTCCATTACGAGAATACGATCGCTACGTTGCCTTTGATATGCGTGAAAAAGGTTCACCTTCTGCGCCTAAAGGTCTGAAAAAGAGCACCTTTATTTCGTATACCGTGTTTGTTGCAAAGAAAGCCTTCAATAAAACCGGACTGACAAAAAAGAGTATTATGCATGAAAAGATCTTAGTTCAAGGGGAACCAACGTTAGATATTCCCATTGACGAGTGCCCTGGGGAAATTGGTATCATCTGCTTTCAGATTACCGTTCTCCCGAATAAAAACGATAAAGAAGCCAATGAGTCAAAAGATAAAAAAGAAGCGAAACAAGAGGTTTCTAAGGCACAACAAGAGGTTGCAGCTACCAAGCAGGAGGAAAAGCAAGATTCTGTTTCTCAGCCTGTAGCAACAGAAACGAAAACTATACAGCCAGAAGCGAAAGAAGCGCCTGTAAAAGAGAAAAAGGCTGCGCCCCAAAAGAAGCAGCTGCCGACTCAACCAAAAGGGACACAGGATGTTGTGAACTTTGACGAGATAACCGTTCCTGAAGCCTTCTTAAAGACACGTCCAAACCCTGTGAAAACAGAGGAAGTCATTGAATTTGTGAAGCGTACAGGACACCTTGATAAGCCGTTAACGATTGATAAAAGCTCTAAGGTCTTAAAAGATGGCTATCGTCGTTATATTGTGGCCAAAACCGTTAAAATGGCCAAAGTTCCTGTTATCTATGAGTATTAAAAATAAATTGTGATCTTTTAAAGATTCTCTCTTAATATAAAAGGGGTTTTGTTTATGGAAGCACTCGATAAAACGTTCACAAAATATGGGGAAGAAGTGTATCCTTACTACTATAAAGATGATTTAGCTGAAAGGATATATGTAAAAGGCTCACCTTCAGATAAACAACTTGAAAACAACGTGTGTACAATTATCTTCAAAGTAGAGCATTGTAGTGTACACATTACTGAGATCCCTCTTACAGGTTACGAGAATAAAGGCTATGGATCAGTGGCAATGCGAGCTTTAATTAAACATTCCATTAACAAAGGCTATTTAGGAATAACAGGATTGTTGGCTCCATATGATCCTTCTCACGCCCCCAGACTAAGCTATTTTTATGAAAAAAATAGCTTTGATATAAAACTAAACTCAAACAGGGATAGGGGAAAGATTCAGTTAGACTTAACTAATCCAAATAACTTATTAAAGAATCTCACTACAATTCCTTTCCAAGAGCGAATAAGTTTGTTGGAGAATCAATTAAAAATGCAACAACAAAAAGAAAAAGAACTTCAAGAAAAAATAGCATCATTAGAACATGATATTGCAAATGAAAGTAAAGTGCTGAAATTCTTAAAGAGATTCTTTAAGAAATACCTTTAAAAATAAAACTTTCTACTTGTAGATTTTAGTATTTCACGCTCAAGAGATCATAACACTACAAATATATAATAATCTTAAAAACCTCTGTATGTATTCTATACAGAGGTTTTTTTATAAACAAATACATAACAAATTATAGAGTGAGTTTAAGTTTGACTTAAGTTCAACCGAAGTTCAACTCAAGTTAAACTTATTGATGACTATTTTAGAAGATTTAAAATCTTGAAACTTTTAGTTGAACCGAAGTTGTACTAAAAATATTATTATAACGTGTTATTACTGCACTATAAACGTTATAATAAAAGGATATTTCGTATTCGAAAACGAATAAATAACGCATAAGAGAGGAGCGTGTCGAGTGGATAAAGATTTAGGCTTTTTTGCCAAGCATGTAGCGCAAGAACTAGGGGTAAATCCTAACACATTACGTCGATGGGCTATAGAACTAGAAAAGGTTGGATATGAATTTTCTCGTAATGATAAGGGGACTAATGGACAACGTATTTTTTATCAAAAGGACATTGACGTATTAACGCAATTTAAATCTTTAGTAGATCAAACACAGAGTTATGAGGATGCTGCGGATATTATTGTATCAAGGGTCAAAGAAGGCGTTAACGCACCATCAACACATAGCGTTAACGAAGAAAAAGAGCGTGTAGAACCCGTTAAGATTTCGTTTACTGAGCAGGAGTTAAAGCAATATACTCAGAGTATAATAGAGGAGACTTCTGCTCAGGTTTCAGAAGCTGTCTACAAAAGAATGGAGAATTTATTAGAACAAAGAGACCAGAAACTATTGAATCAGCTAAATGAGAGCATGGAAAAACGTCGATTAGAAATTGCAGCCGCACAAGAAGAGCCTGCCTCTGGATTTTGGAGCCGTCTTTTTAATCGCAAATAAGATTTTCATGTACATTTATAACAAAATAACACGTTAACGCAATTTAAGCCTTTTAGAGATGAGACATAGAGTTGTGATGATGATAAAAACGTTGCAGTAGCAAGGGTTAAAGAAGGTGTTAACGCACTATCAACACATAGCGTTAACGAGAAAAAAGAACGTATAGAATCCGTTAAGGTTACGTTTATTTAGCAAAAACTGAAGCAGTATGCTAAGAAGGTTTTTGAAGGGTTTTTGCAACATAAACAACCATAAAAGAAATTCGGAATCGTAGGTTCTATTAGACTCTTAAGAAACAAAACAAAAATTGTTAGCTAAATAAATTTTTATATGGTAGTTGTAAAAAAGACTGATTTTCCGACCTAGGATTACAGTCTTTTTTTATTAATTAATATTAGTATTCTGTGATACTTTAGTAATGGTAAAATATATACATATCGTTAATATAAGGAGATAGTTAAATGTACAATCAATTAGAATCAATACCAAATGCCTTAATCTTAGACACAAATGTTCTAATCTATTTATTTGATCCAGATAGAGATCAAGATGAGGTTTTTCGTCGTTTATTAGGTTTACTTATGGATAGAAGAGTACGGTTAATTATACCGGAACAAGTAAAAAAAGAGTGGGATAAACATAAACGAGAAAGAAATGAGCAATATTTGAAGGATACAAAAAAATCAATCCAAAAACATAAAGATTTGGCTTCGCATTTTGATCTGCAACAAGAAAAAGATGATTTTCTTGCAAGGCTAGATCAATTAGAAGTCATGGCTATTAGGCAATATCGATATACACATGGATTAAGAGCCAGAAATTTAAATGAATTTATAGAAAATGAATATTACACAGATATTCCTACAAGAAACTCAAATGTTGACCAAAATGTAGTTAATATGTCTTTAGAAAGGAAAGCCCCTTTTTTCACTAATAATAACGAGAGAGGTTCAAAGAAAACTTCAAAGAACGAAATGGCTGATGCTATTATATTTTTTACAGCGTATGAGTATGCCAAAGCAAATAAACAAGGGTTTGAAAATATATACTTTATTACTGAAAACGATAAAGATTTTACTGGAAATAACGGTGCAGAGTTACACGAGAATTTAAAAGGTTTCGCTGAAGAAGGAGGACTTATATTCAACAATAATTTAGAAAGAGTTCTAGACATTATAGATCCTGATAAGAGATCTGTTTTCCCTGAACAAACAGATATAAAAGAACATCTACATAGTAGAAATTTCACTCCATGTTCTAACTGTAAGGATGAAATCCATATAAATGCAGATTGTTATACAAAAACATCAGGAAGGTATCCAGAGGGTGAGTATGTATTAGTATGTCCACATTGTAATTATAAACATCACACTGGAGAAACGCCCATTCATTACTATAATTAATAGCTTATGATTTTCACAGGAAAATTTAGATTGGAGATTAGTTCATGACAATAGATAAACTTCTTGATAAGTTTGATAAGGATGTTAGTAATATAGTCTACAAACTTTCAAAAAATGTAGAAACTGAATTCAGAAACTCTTCTAATCAAATAACTTTTACTTTAAATGATGGCCTATCAGATATCAAAAAAGAGGTAAATAAATTACCAAATACTCCAGGGTTATATTACTTTGAAATTGATTTTGCAGAATTTTATAAGAAGCTAATGGGTAAGGAAGAATGGCAAGAAGAAGATGTAACGGAATATAGAGCAGAAAAATCATATTTTTATGAGGAAGTTTTAGACCCTATTTGGAACGGAACAGCTGGAGGGCTACGGGGTACAGGAACATACCCTAAGATAATAAAAAAAAGATTTGATTACCATTTTAGAAAAAATCCCCCTAGAAATAGTTTTAAAAGTGGATGGGTTCCATTTTACTTAGGTAAGCACGAAAAAAGTATTAAAAATCGGGTACGGCAACATATTACAGAATCTGGAATGAGGTTATTTAATTTTATAGATGCAGAGTATTATATATTTTGTAAGCTTCCGATTCGAGTCTCTGTGGCTGAAATTCCTAATATGACAGACAAAAGAAAGTTTCTGGTAGCAGAAGTAGAGAAGAATTTACGTGAGAAACTCCATCCTATAATCGGAAAACAATAAAATAGGAATAAATGTAGCAAAGACCGCCCATTATGTATCAGTGTATAAGGCGGTCTTAACTGTATTCATGCTATATATATCTGAAATTAAAGTGTTAACGCATTATCAACACATAGCGTTAATGAGAAAAAAGAGTGTGTTGAGGCCGTTAAGATTACGTTTATTTAGCAGAAATTGAAGCAATACACTCAGAGGGGTGTCAATAAAAATTAACATCCCCTAGTAAAATTTCTTCCTTATATCCTCAAGGATTTTATTAATAAACTAACTTTTGAGTTGAAGAATTGTAAATTAAAAAAGTATTAGATACATATGTTAATAGCATACTTATAGCTACCTTAACATACAGATTATTGAAATAGTAAAGGGAGGTTATAAGTAAATGCATATTAGTCCAGAAATCCTTGAAAAGCTTGTGAAAAAATATGGCCCTACAATTGATATTGTTGCTAAGCCATGGATTCTAGAGAATATTCTTGAAGATATACGACAACCGGGTCATCCATTTCATATCCCTAAACATAAATTCGGCGACGTCTCCCCCATTTCTCAGACTCACGATAAAACATACACTAAGGATGTGGAAGGAGGAGGAACATATGGAAAATATGACAGGACTTTGTCTGGTCATGGTTCTTCTGTACTTGGGGATTGGGTTGGAGAATACGCAAAAACTGAGGAGCCTCCTCCTTATGATAAAGCTGAGCCTGGTTCCCACCCTAGTCTTCATCCTGGTCTTCAACCTGGTTCCCACCCTAGTCTTCACCCTGGTCTTCAACCTGGTCATGGTCCAGATACAACTCCTTTTAGTAGGCATGATGATCTTAATTCTAATAAGAAGAAACATAAGGGGGAATAGATATATTTATGAGAATTCCTACATTCCAATACATTCTTTTAAAACTGGCCTCCCGATGTAACCTTAAGTGCACATATTGTTATTGGTTTAGAGACGAAACAGTTTATGAAAAACCTGCTATTTTATCTCAAGAGGCTGAATATGCTTTTTTAACAAAGTTAGAAAAACATATTAATTCACATAAACTAAGGAGATTTTCAGTACTCTTTCATGGTGGGGAACCTCTTTTGTTTGGAAAAAAGCGATTTTATAAATTGTGTAACTCTCTGAAGGGTATTGAAGAAAGAACTGGAGCGTCAATCGATTTATCAATAACAACTAATGGCCTCCTATTAGACAAAGAGTGGATAAGCTATATACTTAATTTCAAGATTCATGTAACTATAAGTATGGATGGCCCTCCAGATGTACATGATCAATTCCGTATTGATCATATGGGAAAAGGAAGCTATTCGCGAGTAGAATCCAATTTGATACTGTTAAGAGAGAATGGAATAGATCCTGGTATTTTGTCTGTGTGTAATCCAATAGAAGAACCAGACAAGATAGTAAAACATCTTGCAGAAACTCTAAATCTTAAACATTTTGATATTCTGGTACCAGATGCTACCCATGAAGAACATCCAGTTTCAATATCTGCCTATTATAAACGTTTATTTGATATATGGTATGACCGTAATTTTGGATATATCGAAATTCGCTATATTAGGAACTTAGTAAAAGGACTTTTGGGGGGGACATCCTCTTCAGAATCAATTGGTTATGGTCCAATTACAACATTGACTTTGTTAACTGATGGCTCATTGGAACCTCTTGATGTATTAAGAATTGCAGGAAACGGTCATACTAAAACTAATTATTCAATTATGACTCATACATTTCAAGATATAACTAAAGATCCAGCTTGGATTGAGGCATTTCATGCATCATTAAATCTAAGTGAAAAGTGTCAAGAATGTGAATACAAGAAAGCTTGTGGTGGAGGCTTTTTGCCAACCCGTTGGTCAAAGGAAAATAGGTATAATAATCCAAGCGTCTATTGCGAAGATATAAAAGAAATTTTTGAACATATCTGGGAGCGTATTGTACCAGAACTTCAAGTAAAGGCAAAAGGCATAGAAATTCCAATTGAAGAAGCTTTATTGGAGATAAAATAAATAAATTCTACTTAAAAGGGCCTGTTTCTATTTTTAGAAATAGGCCCTTTTTCTATACAATTACGAATATCTATAACAAAGACCGCCCATTATGTATTAGTGTATAAGGCGGTCTTAACTATATTCATGCTATATGATTATGACCAAAATATCGACATTATTCCAAAAGACATTTCGTTTTGGTATCTTAATTAAGTATATGCTTATCAGCTTGGATAATACCCCATTTTTTTGCATGTAGTATAAAAATGGGGAGGTTAGGCGAGACTCCTTACTAATAAGTAAGGAGTGAAGAAATATGTTATTTAACAAATTAGGACAAACAAGAACTAAATTTGGTTATTGGATTGACTCTCAAAAAGATATTAATCAATCAAAAATAATAAATGCCTCTGGAATGAGTAAGGGAACAATCTATCGATTATGTAACGATCCTAATTTTAGACCTAAGCACTCAACTGTAGCGTGTATTAATAAGGGATTAAAAAAATTAAAAAAGAACGTAAAAGTTGAGGATTTTTTTAATCTTTAAAAAGTACACCTATAATGGATGTGCTTTTTTGAATTTCATGTATTGTTTTTTTCAAAAAGGTGCATCCGGTCGCCCCATTCGCCTCTCCGGCTCAGCTTCCTTACAAATTCCCAAATTAGCTTTAATACGTACATAAAAGCCTGTATTAACGCAGTAACACTAACGCAGTAGATACTGATTACCAAACGAAGTAGTTATTCTTTTGATACTAAGTAGCTACCGCAGTAGGAGATGATTAGATGGTCATAGAATATGTGCTCTTTTTTTATATGTTAGGGATTGGCCTAGTGGCTTATATTTTTCATGAAATGGACAAGAGATCGAAAGATGTCCCAAGGGCTAAAGTAGAACATAATGAGAAACAGGGGGAGCATGATCCTAAAGAGAAGTAAATAAAGGCAAATAAAAAAGAGAAGGGTTAAAACCCTTCTCCCTTTACTATATAATCGTCTATACTTAGATACTCTTTTTCATGCCACATTCTCTACATTCACGTAAGAAAACGCCACCTTTTACGGAACTTTTGAAATAAGATGAATTGCAATTGTCGCATCTGCCACTAACTTTATCCGGAAATTCAGCGTATTCATATACTTTAGTAAGATCTATTTCTTGCTGCTGTTTCTCTTCCATGTTGATCACTCTTTTCTAATTGACTCTTCTTAGCTTACCACAACAGCCATTCCTTACTTCTTATACCTTATGTATATTCAAAACAAATTACTGCTTTTCTTAATTCTTTATTGAAAAATAAGTAGATACGGTCTGCACCATAAGCTTGAAAATAGTATCCTGTAGCAAATCCGATATATGTAAATGGATGACCATCCTCATCTTTTGGCACATACAGTAGATTTGTATAGTCAAAAGCCTCGTCTTCGCTAACACAGTCTTCCAGTAATTCTTGTCCCTCTTCTGTCATAAAACGTATATCGTCTAAGATTCCATTCACCTTAGGATAATCTAATCCCCATCCACTCGTCTGTTTTTTAGCAAAATCTTGCTCTAATGCTTCTGTAGATGTAAAAGCCTCTCCAAAGCTAGAATAGGGGTAAATTTTCTGCTTACGTTGAAAAAATTCTTTGCGTATTCGGTAGTCTTTTCCATTTAGTGCATAGGATTTTTCTAGTATGTTGGAAGATTCCTGCTCAATTTCGAAGTACTGCCAGTCTGCTTCAAATTTATATTTTCCGTCAATAACATCAAAACCCAACGTATCTTCTTTCGTAAAATTCGTATGAAACGGTTGAGTAAACTCACCTACACACCCTTCATGAATTTCCTTCGCTGATACAATATGTAGCCACTCGTCCCATTCAGGTTCAATACATTGTAGGTTGATGGAACAAATAGGTAAAAAATGTTTTTTATGCTGTTCCAAGTTATCGTAAAACACATCTTCGTATGAAGGAAATGGTTTAATAAATTGTTTAGGAATGTTCATCATTCTTCCTCCTTACTCAACAAATTTATAAATAGTTCACCAATCTACTTTAATTTTACACGAATCGAACATCAATCAGCTCACTTAACCTCATTTTATTTTTTAATTCAAATACTTCATCGATGAAAATAAAGAGATCCCCCAGGGAATCAACAAATTGGATGAAGCCTGTATCGGTTATATGATGACCGTTCTTATAATATGTAAGGTATACTTGTTTATTTGTATGTAGTGCTTCAATCAAGGTGAAATTGATTTGTTCCATTTGCTCTTCTGTTAAAAGAGGTTGAGGTACTTCTGCTTGCTTGTTTATAACTTCCCTCAATCCTGTGTATTGTTCGGGCATACTCGCAAACGGGCGCCATTTTTTCATTCCTCTATCGTTATTCATGATATCATCCTCCTTTAAGCTTTATGGCCGCCAATAAGACCATTTCGATAACGAGCTGTTGAATGATCTAGATAGCTTGAAGCCCTCAGAACACTATTCTTCCCATAACGCAGCCGAATTTCATCTATCGTTTTGGCAAGAGCATAGGCTCTTTCTCGCTGATCGATATCCTCAAATAAGCTCATTTGCTCCTCTTCTTCAATGCTTGTGTTGGATAAGGAAATCCCAATGGAGCGAATCGGCATTCCGTTATCAAAATTATGTAAAATGGTTAAACAATAAGGGAAAATATCTTGGCTTAAGTTTGAAGCTCGCCCCATTTTCTTTTGTCTTGAGAAGCCTCCACCTGTTTGTTTGCTGTAGCCAATGGATAAATGGATAGTTTGAGCCACCACTTGATGCATGCGTAAACGAAAACAAACATCGTCCAATAGCTCCAATAGTAATAGTTCCACTTCTTTTCGGCTTGTATAATCTCGAAAGAGAATCTGACTTTTCCCAAAGGAACGGGAACTAGGGATGTACACATCGGAAATACGACTAAAATCAATCCCATTCGCATGTTGATGGATTTCTTCCCCCAGGACACCAAATTCTTTTTGTAACATCTCCTTAGAAGAAAGAGCGAGTTCTTTTATGGTATGAATGCCTAAACGGTTTAAGCGTCTTTCTGTAGCTGACGAGATCCCCCAGAAATCCTTCATTGGATGAATCGACCATAACTTAAAGGGAATGTCCTCATATCGCCAATAAGCAACCCCTGTTGGGCTATGCTTCGCTTCATGATCTAAGCTGACTTTAGCCAGTAAGAGATTCGGACCGATTCCTGCGGTAGCTGTCAGTCTTGTTTTGCTATAGATCTCATTAAGTATTCGATGAGCTAGCTCCTCTGGTGTTTGAGCAAATAAATGCAAAGAAGCTGTCGCATCAATAAACAACTCATCAATGCTATACGCATGAAAGTCTTCAGGAGCCACATACTGTAACACCAAACTTGAAATATAGTTCGAAGCCTTGATGTATCTCTCCATGGATGGATTCACCACATGGATATCTTTCCTTTTAGGAATTTCAAAGAGGCGACTTCCTGTTTTGATCCCTTCTTCCTTTAATAAGGGTGTGGCAGCTAACACAACAGATCCCGACCGTTTGACATCTCCTACAACCGCAAGCCTTGTTTTCAAAGGATTTAAACCCCGTATGACAGAGGAAACCGAAGCAAAAAAACTCTTC
>Ga0209795_10002165_pt1 | contig 11158 bp, 9 predicted proteins | sample AgamicOrMarz_FD_187166 | JGI IMG/M metagenome (GOLD analysis project Ga0209795, IMG submission 187166) | Agave microbial communities from Guanajuato, Mexico - Or.Ma.rz (SPAdes) (version 2) | ecosystem: Host-associated > Plants > Phyllosphere > Phylloplane/Leaf | place: Guanajuato, Mexico...
GGTGCGTCAACCCGGTCACCGCCAGCAGCGTGATCACCGCGCCGTTATGCGGCAGCGTGTCCATGCCGCCGCTCGCCATTGCGACCACGCGGTGCAGCACTTCCATTGGAATATGCGCCGCCTCCGCACCCTTGATGAACACGTCCGACATGGCCGCGAGCGCAATGCTCATGCCGCCCGACGCCGAACCGGTGATGCCCGCCAGCGAACTGACCGACACGGCCGCATTGACGAGCGGATTCGGAATGCTCTTCAGCGCGTCGCTGACCAGAACGAAGCCGGGCAACGCCGCGATCACGCCGCCGAAACCATATTCCGACGCCGTGTTCAGCGACGCCAGCAGCGCGCCCGCCACCGCGGCCTTCGTGCCGATCGCAAAACGCTCGCGCACGCGGCCGAACGCCGTGACCACAACCATGACGATGCCGAGAAGCAGCGCGCCTTCGACAGCCCAGATCCCCAGCACGGTCTTGATCGTCGTGGTGAGCGGCGTGTGAACGCCCGGCAAAATATCCGGCGCGACGGTGTACGAGGTGCCGTACGCGTCGGGGATCCAGCGAGTCAGGAAGAAGTTGGCGACGCCCACCAGAACCAGCGGCGCAATGGCCAGCAACGGATGCGGCAATTGCTTCGACTCCACGCGCTCCGGCTCGTTGACGAGTTCCGTGCCGTAGCCTTCGCCGGTTGCCATCGCCGAGCGGCGGCGCCACTCGAGATAGGTGAGACCCACCACGATGATGAACAGCGAGCCGATCACGCCGAGCGCGGGCGCGGCCCACGACGTCGTCTTGAAGAACGTCGTCGGGATGATGTTCTGAATTTGCGGCGTGCCCGGCAGCGAATCCATCGTGAACGAGAATGCGCCGAGTGCGATGGCGCCGGGCATCAGGCGCTTCGGAATATTGCTCTGGCGATACAGTTCGGCGGCGAACGGGTAGACGGCGAACACCACCACGAACAGCGAGACGCCGCCGTAGGTAAGCAGCGCGCACACCGCGACGATCACTGCATTGGCGCGGGAGCGGCCGATATAGCGAATCGCTGCCGCCACGATCGACTCCGAGAAGCCGGACAGTTCGATGACCTTGCCGAACACGGCGCCGAGCAGAAACACCGGGAAATACAGTTTGACGAAGCCGACCATCTTCTCCATGAAGATGCCCGTGAACACGGGCGCGACGGCGGCGGGATCGACCAGAAGGACGGCGCCGAGCGCGGCGATCGGCGCGAAAAGGATAACGCTGTAGCCGCGATACGCGGCGAACATCAGAAACGCCAGCGCGGCAAGGACGATGACAAAGGACATTGAGTCTCCAGAAGCTTGGTTTGTTCTACGTGTACGCCGTCTCCCGCTGACGACGGCATGGCGCCCGCGAACGCAGGTTCCATGCCATGCGGCCGGCATCGGCTCGCGCGCTGACGCGGCGGGCCAAAAGCCGGCAAAACCGGGAGACGTGGCGCCGCCGATTGTACCCAAACGTCTCCAAACGGGGACGTCAATCGTGCTAAGTGTGTCCGGTATTGACACGAAATCCGCATGGCGATGGGCTTGTCGGCGATCTCCACCTTGAGATAAGCTTGTCCACGAAAAGAGACAAGCGACAAATAGAACGATAGCCGGAGACAGCGACAACATGATGAACGACTGGGCGGGACTTCCCGCCATCTACGGCGACGTGCTGCGCCGCGCGATGGATTCCCTCTTCCGCACATTCGAGAACTTCAGCGAAGGCACGTTTATCGTCGACGCCGACGCGCGCGTCGTGTGGATCAACAAGCGCTATGCGGCGCGCTTCGGCTTTGCCGACCCCGAGCAGGCGATCGGCCGCGATTGCGAAGCGGTGATTCCAAACAGCCTCATGCGCGAGGTCGTCAAAACCGGCAAGCCGATTCTGCTCGACATTCTCGAAACGGACCGCGAGCCGCTCGTCGTCACGCGTCTTCCGCTGAAGGACGACGCCGGCGCGACGGTCGGCGCCGTCGGCTTCGCGCTGTTCGACGAGTTGAAGGCGCTCACGCCGCTTTTTTCCCACTATTCGCGCGTGCAGGAAGAATTGATCGCGACGCGTCAGTCGCTCGCGCAGGCCCGCCGAGCCAAGTACACATTCGGCAGTTTTGTCGGCACCAGCGCGGCCAGTCTGGAAGTGAAGCGCCAGGCGCGCCGCGCGGCGCAGCTCGAATCGCCGGTGCTTTTACTGGGTGAGACCGGCACCGGCAAGGAATTGCTTGCGCATGCGATCCACGGCGGCTCGGCTCGCGCGAATCAGCCGCTCGTGACCGTCAACGTGGCGGCGATCCCGGACACCCTGCTCGAAGTCGAATTCTTCGGCGCGGCGCCTGGCGCCTACACGGGCGCGGATCGCAAGGGACGGGTCGGCAAGTTCGAACTGGCGAACGGCGGCACGCTTTTTCTCGATGAGATCGGCGACATGCCGCTGCCTTTGCAAGGCAAGCTGCTGCGCGTGCTGCAGGACAAGGAGTTCGAGCCGCTCGGCTCCAACCGGATCGTGCGCGCCGACGTGCGGATCATCGCGGCCACCTCCGCGGATTTGCCGGCGCTGGTCGCGGCGGGCCGTTTCCGCGCCGATCTGTTCTATCGGCTGAACGTGCTGACGATTCATGCTCCGCCGCTGCGCGAGCGCACGTCGGACATTGAAGCGCTCGCGTACGCAATGCTCGAGGACCTGTCGACGCAAGCGCGCGGCGGCAGCCACTACGAATTGCAGGACGACGCGTTGCGCCTCCTGTGCTCGTATGCATGGCCAGGCAACGTGCGCGAGTTGCGCAATACGCTGGAGCGCGCGGTGATGCTGTCGGACAGCGAGCGGATCGACGCGCGCGCGCTGGCGCCGTTCATCGGTTCGGGGCAGAGCGGCGCGCAAGGCGCGACGGCGCAGACGCCGGACGGCTCATCACAGACGGCTGCGAGCGGCGCGGATGCGGCGCGCGAGCCATCGTCATGGAGCGCCGCGATGGCGGCGTTCGAAAAGCGCTTCCTGAGCGATGCGTTGCGCGCGAACGGCGGGCGCGTGATCGAGACCGCTGCGCAAATCGGCATGGGGCGCGCGACGCTGTACAAGAAGATCGCGGCACACGGCATCCAGGTTTGAGCGGAGCGGGCCTGCATCCTGTCACGCAGCGTCATGGCTGCGTGGCACAATCGCGTGATCGAAAAACAAGACGTGATCGGGGTTTCATATGAACCGGAGCTTCTCTTTCCTTGCGCGCTATCTCGGCCTGATGCTGGCGGTGTCAGCCGGCGCCGCGCTGGGCGGCTGCGGCAGCAGCGCGCCGCTGTTTCTGTCGGACGGCCGCCCGACGACGCTGGTCGAATGCCCCGCGGGTTCCGACTCCTGCGCGCAGCAGGCGGCCGCAAGCTGCAGCGGCGGCGCGTTCGACACCGTGCGCCAATCCACGAGTAACGGCACGCTTAGCCTGATCTACGCCTGCCGCGCGAAGTAACGCGATGCGCGCCGCGTCATGCGGCGCGCGGCCGGACTTTCACTGTATTCTGCGATTCGCAACCCGTCGACGGGCTGCGCTCGCCTTCCTTTAAAAAGCGGCTTAATCCGCGCGCCGTTGTCTGCGCTCTCCTCATTACTCCACGTGCGCGTTTCTCGATACGTGCATCCGCGTCATAAATATATGCTTCTAATGCGGTCAGACGAAGGAAGTTCCACTATGCGCGCCGCATAATGAATTTCGATTTGACAAGATTTATTCCGAACGGATCGACAGCAATAAAAAGTCACTGTATTTTTTCGCACTGGAGTGAAGTCGGTGCGGAAGGTAACGGAACCCTGAATTAAGCGGCAGTATTCTATTTTCACAGGTTCGCTAACGCATGCGATGAGCAGCTTTTGCCGGATAGGGAGGCCAATCGGCAAAAGGCGGGAAGAACTTGCCGACCAAGAAAAACAGGCTTTGAGAGCGGCACAATCTGTGCTTAACGTTGCGTTTCGAATTAAGTCAACGAGCATTCCGGGGAAACGAATGAATCACCATCAACTCGAAAAAGACATCCGACATCTAGAACACGTCATTTCACACATTTCCGCTGAAGACCGAATACCGCTGTCTTATTGGCGCAATCGCATCGATTCGGTTTCCGGCGCGGTTCGCGTGCCAACGCAAGTCAATCGCATCAAACGGCTGAATGCCGCGCTCGCCGCACTCGAGGAGCGCCAAAAAGCCTGAGGCGATAGCCTCTGCTGTCGGCAGCGGTTTTTCGCCTCATTACGATCCATCGACGAAGCCAGGCCGGACAACATCGATATGCAAGCAGTGGGATTTTCATCGCCTCGGCTCGCGGTGCTGACGGGTACGTTGCTGGGCTACGTCGAACGAGGCGATGTGGCCGGCGTCGTCGCGCTCGTCTGGCGGCGCGGCGCAACCGCTTACTTCGAGGCGCTCGGTCTGCGCGACGAAGCCCCGTCATTGCCGATGGAGCGCGATACGCTGTTTCGCATCGCGTCGATGACCAAGCCGGTGACGAGCGCCGCCATCCTCATGCTGGTGGAAGAAGACCGGCTCACGCTCGACGCGCCGATCGCGCAGTGGCTGCCTGAATTCGCCGCGCCGCGCGTGCTGCGCGACCCCGGCGGCCCGCTCGATCAAACCGACCCGGCGCGCAAGCCGCTGACCGTGCTCGACTTGCTGACTCATCGCGCGGGCTTCGCTTATCACTTCACGGCGACCGGGCCGCTGGCCGAAGCCTATGCGGCCGCCTTCAACGGTCTCGACGCGCGCGGCGATGTGAACGCGTGGCTCGCACGCATCGCCGGATTGCCATTGATGTTTCAGCCCGGCTCGCGCTGGCACTACAGCGTCGCCACCGACGTGCTCGGCGCATTAATCACACGAGTGACCGGCATGCCGCTGGGCGAGTTTTTCCGCACGCGGATTTTCGAGCCGCTCGGCATGCGTGACACCGCTTTCTGGGTGCCCGAGCCGCAACTCGCACGGCTCGCCACCGCCTATGGCGTCGATGCCGGCACGCGGCGGCGCGTGGTCGAGGATCACGCGTCGGCGAGCCGTTGGGCGAACCCGGCGCGCTTTCAAAGCGGCGGCGGCGGGCTCGTTTCGACCGCGCAGGACTATCTGCAATTCGCGCAGTTGCTGTTGCGGCGCGGACGCGTCGGCGACACGCGCTTGCTGTCGCATCGCTCGGTCGATCTGATGCGTTCGAACTTTCTGACGCGCGAGCAGCGCCGCCTGCCGGCGTTCGGTCATGCGATGTGGGCGGGTCAGGGTTTCGGCCTCGGCTTGTCGATCGTCGACGATCCTGCGCAGCAGTTGCCGCAAGGCTATCGTTCGATCGGCTCTTTCGGTTGGCCCGGCGCTTTTGGCACGAGCTGGTTCGCCGATCCGGTGGAAGATCTTATCGGCGTCATGCTGATTCAGCGCCGTTCAATCGATCCGTTTCCCATGGCAGTCGACTTCGAACGTCACGTGTACGATGCAATTGATGATTGAGCGCGCGCCTCGCCGATGGTCCGCCGCTCGTTCAAGCGCCGCACGATGACGGGCTTTCTCTTTCCAGCGTTTTTTGGTCTGATAGCGTCCGCATGTCGGTCCGCCACAATCAATGGGAGCATTTCGTCATGGCCTCTTACAAGCAGTTGACCGCTCAGCTCGAAAAGCTTCACAAGGAAGTTGCGGCGGCTCGCGAAAAGGAGATCGCGCAGGCGATCGCCGACATCAAGCAGAAGATTGCCGAGTACGACCTGACGGCCGAGGAACTCGGCTTCGCGAAAACTCGTACGGCGGCGAGCAAAGGCGCTGCGGTCGCCAAGTATCGCAATCCGAAAACCGGCGAGACGTGGAGCGGGCGTGGCCGTTCGCCGGGTTGGCTTGCGGGCAAGAATCGCGATCGCTATCTGATCGACGCGTAGCGCGCATTGCGTGACCCATCACTCTCAGGTGACGATGCCCGCGGCTTTTTTCGCACCGCTGCGTAAGTCCCGAAAACGCTCACCTTTGCTTCAAATTCCCGATTCGACTGGTGAATAGAAACCGGCGGCTTGCACCTGGCGGCATTGCTTCGGTGAGCCTGGTTTCTCTGCGGCGCGCACCGGCCGCGAGGTGAGCCCGGCGCAAGCATCGGGTCTCACCGACGCGCCGCAAACCCGCGCCAGCCTTTGCTGGCGGGCATTCCTAGGCTGTGCGAAGAATCCGGCGACGCTCCGGTTGCGTCCATCGGTCTTTCGCGGATAGGCGTCGGTGCGCGGGTCGCGCGGTATCGTCGGTGCAATAAGCACTTCGCGGATGCTCACCTTTCGCTGTCCTCCACGCCTCGTCGCTGCTAGTCCCGAAAACCCTCACCTTTGCGCGCGTCGTCACCGGCAACGCGATGCGTCGTAACGTTCGTCCGCACTCGTCGGGACAAACCCGGAGTTGAGTTCACCTCATACCCCGGATCAAAACTCATCGATACATGGTCGCGGACGCCGAACGCCACAATCGGTCATCCACTTAACTCGACGGAAAGACCATGAGCGTATCGGCAGACAAACAACTTTTTATCGGCGAAGGATTCGAAGGGCCGGGCGTGAACCTCGCGCATATCAACGTGCTGGTCGGCCCGCGCAACGGTCCCGCGGGGCAAGCGTTCGCGACGGCGCTGGCGACGCCTTCGGCGGGTCACGCGCCATTCGTCGTCATCGCGCGTCCGGGCGTGCCGACCAAGCCGTTGACGCTCTACGTGAACAAGGCGCAGATCGGCAGCGAGTTTCACGGCAACGCGACGTGGGGCGCGTCGCAGGCGGGCATCGCGAAGGCAGTGGCCGAGTCGCTCGAGAACGGCACGCTCCCGGCCGAAGCGGAGAACGACTGGGTGGTCGTGTCGGCGAACTGGGTCAATCCGGCCACCGACGACCTCGACGCCGTCTTCGAAAACAACTACCGCGCGTGCAGGAACGCCATTGTCGCGGCGATGAAAGGGCTGCCGCATCGCGACGAAGTGTTCGCGGCCGCGCGCGACGTCTCGAATCCCTTCTACACGCCGAAACAACGCTGACCACACGCTGAGCGCGGCGTCGACTGCACGCGCCGCATCCGAACTACAAGGAGACAGGTTTCATGGAATACATTCGCCTCGGCCAATCCGGTCTGAAGGTTTCGCGCTTGTGCCTCGGCACGATGAACATGGGCACGCCGCAGTGGAAGCCGTGGATTTTCGACGAAGCGCGCAGCGAGCCCATCGTTCGACACGCGCTCGAGGCCGGCGTCAATTTCATCGACCTCGCCGATTTCTATTCGACGGGCGTCGGCGAAGAAGTCGTGGGCCGCATTCTGAAGCGCCTCGCGCGCCGCGAGGAAATCGTCGTGACGACGAAGGTCGGCTACGACATGGGCGTGTATCAGAACGCCGGCGGCCATTCGCGCAAGCACATCATGGACGGCATCGACGGCTCGCTCGCGCGCCTCGGCATGGACTACGTGGACATCTACATGCTGCATTTCTTCGACGTGAACACGCCGGTCGAGGAAACCATGAGTGCGCTGAACGATATCGTTCGCGCGGGCAAGGCGCGCTATATCGGCGTATCGACCATGTACACGTGGCAGTTCGCGAAGATCATGCAGGTCTGCGAGCGCAACGGCTGGCATAAGCCGATCAACATGCAGTTGCAGTTGAATCTGGCGTATCGCGAAGAAGAGCGCGAGATGATCCCGTATTGCCAGGATCAGGGCGTCGGCGTGTCGGTGTTCAGTCCGCTCGCGCGCGGCCTGTTGACGAGCGACGCCAACTCGACGCGCAATCAGACCGACTTCTTCACCGCGCAAATGTACGGCGATAACGTGTCGCGCGAAATCGCGGCGTCGGTCGCTCGCGTCGCCGCGCGGCGCGGCGTGTCCGCGGCGCAGATCGCGCAGGCATGGGTGCTCAACCACGAAGGCGTAGCGAGCATGCTGGTCGGCGCCGATACGCCGGCGCAGTTCGACAGCGCGCTCGCCGCGCTCGGCACGACGCTCGCCGACGACGAGTTCTTCGAACTCGAACGCAATTACACACCGTGCGATCTGATCAACGATTACACCGCCGGCAAGCGCATTGCGCGCGAGCCGCGGCTTGCTCAAGGCGCGTTCGTCGAAAACCTGGAGAAAGCGGCATGAGCGAACTTCTTCGAACCGGACATTACATCGGCGGCGAGTGGTATGAAAGCGCGGAGACCTATGCGGTCCGCAATCCCGCGACAGGCGAAGTGATCGCGCAAGTCGCGAAGGGCGGCGCGGCGGAGACGGCGCAAGCCATTGCCGCCGCCGAGCGCGCGCTTTCCGCGTGGCGCCTGTTGACCGCGAAAGAGCGTGGCGCGCGCGTCAGGCGTTGGGGCGAGTTGATGCTCGAGCATCGCGATGCGCTGGCCGAGCTGTTGACGCGCGAACAAGGCAAGCCGCTTGCGGAAGCGCGCGGCGAAGTCGGCTATGCGGCGAGCTTTTTCGAATGGTTCGCGGAGGAAGCGAAGCGCGCCTATGGCGACGTGATTCCGAGCCCGAATCCGAACGCGAAGATCATCGTGACGCGCGAACCCGTAGGCGTCGTCGCGGCCATCACGCCGTGGAATTTCCCGCTCGCGATGATCACGCGCAAGGCCGGTCCCGCGCTCGCGGCCGGTTGCACGATGGTGCTCAAGCCATCGGAAGAAACGCCGTTGTCCGCGCTTGCACTGGCCGTGCTGGCCGCGAAAGCGGGCATTCCGCCGGGCGTGTTCAACATCGTTTCCGGCGATGCCGTCGCGATCGGCGGCGCGCTCACCGAATCGGACGTGGTGCGCAAGCTGTCGTTCACCGGCTCGACGCGCGTGGGCAAGTTGCTCGCGAAGCAGTCGGCGGATACGTTGAAGAAGCTCTCATTGGAGCTTGGCGGCAATGCGCCGTTCATCGTTTTCGACGATGCCGACATCGACGCGGCCGTGCAAGGCGCGATGGCTTCAAAGTTTCGCAACACCGGGCAAACCTGCGTGTGCGTTAATCGCTTCTATGTGCAGGACGGCGTGTACGACGCGTTCACGCAGGCACTCGCACAGGCCGCGCGCAAGATGCGCGTGGGCGACGCGTTGCAAGGCGACGTCGAACAGGGTCCGCTGATCAATCAGGCTGCGTTGAGCAAGGTCGAAGCGCACGTCGCCGACGCATTGCAGAAGGGCGCCAAGGTGTTGACCGGCGGCAAGCGGCACGCGCTGGGCGGCACCTTTTATGAGCCGACGGTTCTCGTCGATGCATCCAGTTCGATGCTGATCGCGCAAGAAGAAACCTTCGGGCCGGTCGCCGCGTGCTTTCACTTCAAGACCGAAGACGAAGCCGTTACCGCTGCCAACGCAACGCCGTTCGGACTCTCCGCGTATCTGTACACGCGCGATCTGGCGCGCGCGTGGCGTGTCGGCGAGGCGCTCGAAAGCGGCATGGTCGGCATTAACGAAGGGATTCTGTCCACCGAAGTCGCGCCGTTTGGCGGCGTGAAGCAATCGGGCCTTGGCCGCGAAGGGTCGAAGTACGGACTCGATGAATACACCGAGCTTAAGTACATGATGATGGGCGGCTTGCGGCGCTGATCGTTAGACCGTTGGCGGATGTCGTTACGCGGCATCCGTCGCTCAGAACAATCACAGGAGACAAGATGAATAATCAGGATATCCAGGCAAGCGCGCTCGGCCTCGCGCCTGCGTTCCCCGCTGCGGCATCGTCCGCAGCGCGCGCCGTTTCCATTGACGACGTGCCGCTGAACGCGTTTCACGTCAAGATTGCGGGCCTCACGTTCGGCGCGCACTTCACCGAGGGCTTCGCGCTCGGCACCATCGGCTACGCGCTCGCCGCGATGAATCGTCAGATGCCGATCGACGCCTTCTGGATGGGCATGATCGGCAGCTCCGCGCTGATGGGCATTTTTCTCGGCAGCCTCGTGTTCGGCTGGCTGTCGGACCGGCTCGGCCGGCAGAAAATTTTCCTGATGAGCTTTGTCATCATCACCGTGGCTGCGTTCGCGCAGTTCTACGTGCACTCGCCTTTCGAACTGTGCTTGCTGCGCGTGCTGATCGGCTTCGGCATGGGCGGCGACTTCGCCGTCGGACATGCGATTCTCGCGGAATTCTCGCCGCGCAAGCATCGCGGAACATTGCTTGGGTCGTTCAGCGTGATATGGACCGTCGGCTATGTGGTCGCAAACGTGCTGGGCATGCATTACGCCGATGCGTCGCCCGATGCGTGGCGCTGGTTGCTTGCTTCAGCGGGTATCCCCGCGGTGATCGTGCTGGTCGCGCGCATGGGCACGCCGGAGTCGCCGCGCTGGCTGCTCGGCAAGGGCCGCGTTGCGGAGGCGAAGTCGGTCGTGCTGAAGCACTTCGGCGAAAACGTGACGCTCGACGGCGTGCACGACGAACACGCGCAAACGGCTAGCGGGTTCATGCGTCTCTTCGAAAAAGACCTGATTCGCCGGACGATTTTCAACTGCGCGTTTTTCGTGTGTCTCGTCATTCCGTACTTCGCGATCTACACGTTCTTGCCGACCATCCTGAAGGCGATTCACCTGAACAACGATTCCGGCGCGGATCTGCTGCTGAACGGCTTTCTGGTGCTTGGCGCACTGATTGGGATCTGGCTGACCATCAAGCTGTCGCGGCGTGTTTTCCTGATCGGCTCGTTCGCGGTGACGTGCGTTTCGCTGATCGCGTTGAGCGTGCTGCCGGAGTCGGCGACGCTCGCGATGATCGTCGCGTTCGGCATTTTCACGCTGACCATGTCGGCGTTCTCGAATCTCGTCGGCGTGTTCCCGCCGGAGTGCTTTCCGACCGAAGTGCGCGCGTGCGGCGTCGGTCTCGCGATTGCGTGCAGCCGTCTCGGCTCGGCGGTGGGTACGTTTCTGTTGCCGCTCGGCATTGCCGGCTTCGGGTTTCACGTCACGATGATGGTGCTGGCGGCGGTGCTGCTCGTCGGCATGGTTGTGTCGATCGCGTGGGCGCCTGAAACGAAGCATTTAACGTTGAACCAGGCCAGCGGCGGGTAGGGCGTATTCGCGGCGAGCCGGGAGCCGGAAGCCGGGCGCCGCGAACCTCGAACCTCGAACCTCGAACCTCGAACCTCGAACCTCGAACCTCGAACCTCGAACCTCGAACCTCGAACCTCGAACCTCGAACCTCGAACCTCGAACCTCAAACCTCGA
>Ga0209795_10002172_pt1 | contig 11132 bp, 12 predicted proteins | sample AgamicOrMarz_FD_187166 | JGI IMG/M metagenome (GOLD analysis project Ga0209795, IMG submission 187166) | Agave microbial communities from Guanajuato, Mexico - Or.Ma.rz (SPAdes) (version 2) | ecosystem: Host-associated > Plants > Phyllosphere > Phylloplane/Leaf | place: Guanajuato, Mexico...
TGATCTAAGCGTTGACCGAGCTGATTTTCGGAGACTGTTGCGGTGAGTTCTACTCGTTGTGCCATAAACTGCTTCTTCGTTTAACGTTGGGTTTTACGGCTTTGCCGTTTAATATAGTGTGCTATTGTAGCTGGTCTTAATCGGGAGCAGGAACAGAGATTCTCCCGGACAAACATTTGAGGAAAGTCAAAACGTCATGACGCGCATGAAATATCTGGTGGCAGCGGCCACGTTGAGCCTGGCTTTGGTGGGCTGCTCCGGTTCAAATGAACAGGTCCCTGACAATCCGCCGAATGAAATCTATGCGACTGCACAACAAAAACTGCAGGACGGTAACTGGAAACAGGCGATAACGCAACTGGAAGCGCTGGATAATCGCTATCCGTTTGGCCCGTATTCGCAGCAGGTACAGTTAGATCTCATCTACGCCTATTACAAAAATGCCGATCTGCCGCTGGCTCAGGCCACCATCGATCGCTTCATGCGTTTGAATCCAACTCATCCTAACATCGATTATGTCATGTACATGCGTGGCCTGACTAATATGGCGCTGGATGACAGTGCATTGCAGGGTTTCTTCGGCGTGGATCGCTCTGACCGTGACCCGCAGCACGCGCGTGACGCCTTCAACGACTTCTCAAAACTGGTGCGCGGTTATCCGAACAGTCAGTACATTACTGACGCCACCAAACGTCTGGTGTTCCTGAAAGACCGTCTGGCTAAATACGAATACTCTGTGGCGGAATACTACACTCGCCGTGGCGCCTGGGTTGCGGTGGTTAACCGTGTCGAAGGCATGCTGCGCGACTATCCGGACACGCAGGCTACACGTGATGGCCTGAAGCTGATGGAGAACGCTTACCGTCAGATGCAAATGACCGGGCAGGCTGAAAAAGTGGCTAAAATCATCGCCGCAAACAGCAGCAATACCTGATACAGGTTCAAACGCAAAACGGCAGCCCTGGGGCTGCCGTTTTTTTATTCATTTACGTTTACGTATGAAGCGCGTTGGACTCAACACAACCCGTCAACTATGACCGCAATTCCTGACTTCGACAAGGTAAATCTCACCTCTTCCTGCCCTGCCTCACAAAATAATACGGTTGACAAAAAGTGACAAAAATACGTGATTTAGATCACACAATTTGACATTCGAAGAGGTATGCTGGAATCACCAAGACGGAAAGACAAGAGGTAAAATTTATGCCAATGAACATTACCAGTAAACAAATGGAAATTACTCCGGCAATTCGCCAGCACGTCGCAGACCGTCTCGCCAAACTGGATAAATGGCAAACACATTTGATTAACCCACATATCATTCTGTCTAAGGAGCCGCAGGGTTTCATCGCTGACGCAACTATCAATACTCCAAACGGCCATCTGGTCGCCAGCGCGAAGCATGAGGATATGTACACCGCTATCAACGATTTGATCAACAAGCTGGAACGGCAGCTCAATAAAGTGCAACACAAAGGTGAAGCCCGTCGCGCCACAACATCGGTGAAAGACGCCAGCTTCGCGGAAGAAGTTGAAGAAGAGTAATCCTTTAAATTGAGTGTACCGCCAACGCGCCTTCGGGCGCGTTTTTTATTGACAGGATGAAAACAGTACGGGTACTTTAACGGTATCAATTTCAGGATGACCCTATGAAACATACGCCGTTTTTCTTCGCATTCTTTTTTACCTTCCCCTGATTGGGAGGCGTTTCGTCGTGTGATAAAGAATGCGAAGACGAACAATAAGGCCTCCCAACCGGGAGGCCTTTTTTATTGATAACGATAAATGAGACAGACAACACTATGACACCGGAAAACCCGTTACTGGACCTGCGCGTAAAGATCAGCGCGCTGGACGAAAAATTACTGGCCCTGCTGGCCGAGCGACGCACTCTGGCAGTGGAAGTTGGCAAAGCCAAGCTGGATTCACACCGCCCCGTGCGCGATATCGACCGCGAGCGCGATCTGCTTGAACGTCTGATCCACCTCGGCAAAGCGCATCATCTGGATGCGCATTACATTACCCGGCTGTTCCAGCTCATCATTGAAGATTCTGTTCTGACCCAGCAGGCGCTGCTGCAACAGCATCTGAACAAGACCAATCCACACTCCGCGCGTATCGCGTTTCTGGGGCCAAAAGGCTCTTACTCACATCTGGCGGCACGTCAGTATGCGGCCCGCCATTTTGAAGAGTTTATCGAAAGCGGCTGCGCGAAGTTTGCCGACATTTTCAATCAGGTTGAAACCGGCCAGGCGGATTACGCCGTCGTCCCCATTGAGAACACCAGCTCCGGCGCGATTAACGACGTGTACGACCTGCTGCAACACACCACCCTGTCTCTGGTTGGCGAGCTGACGATCCCAATTGACCACTGCGTGCTGGTCTCCGGTTCGACGGATTTGAATAAAATTGAGACGGTCTACAGCCATCCGCAACCTTTCCAGCAGTGCAGCCAGTTCCTGAGCCGCTATCCACACTGGAAAATCGAGTATACCGAAAGCACATCAGCAGCGATGGAAAAGGTCGCTCAGGCCAATTCCCCGTCCGTTGCCGCCCTCGGCAGTGAAGCGGGCGGTGCGCTGTATGGCCTGCAGGTGCTGGAGCGAAATCTGGCTAACCAGACGCAAAATATCACCCGCTTCGTGGTGCTGGCACGCAAGGCGATCGATGTGTCAGATCAGGTCCCCGCTAAAACCACCCTGCTGATGGCGACCGGTCAACAGGCAGGTGCGCTGGTTGAGGCCCTGCTGGTTCTGCGTAATCACAATCTGATCATGACCCGGCTGGAGTCCCGCCCGATTAACGGCAACCCGTGGGAAGAGATGTTTTATCTTGATATCCAGGCCAACCTGGAGTCTGCATCCATGCAGAAAGCCCTGCGTGAGCTTGGCAAGATCACACGTTCTATGAAAGTCCTGGGCTGCTATCCGAGCGAAAACGTAGTGCCGGTCGACCCGGCTTAACGTTCTATAAACCGGCTTTTCTTCACACCTGCCACGCTGACGGGCAGGGTGAAGATCGCCCCTGAGAGCGGATATTTCGCCAGCTCTTCCTCATCCATATTTTCCCGCGTGGTGGTGATAAACAGCGTTTTCATATCCTCTCCACCAAAACAGACCATCGTCGGGCAGCGCACCGGGAGCCGATACTCTTCAAGCTGCTCACCCTGAGGCGAAAACCGCGCGATACGCCAGCCGTCAAACAACGCGCTCCAGTAACAGCCTTCAATGTCCGTCGCCGCACCATCAGGTATGCCCTCACCCTCTTTAAAGCGACGAAATACTTCACGTTGACCCGGCTCACCCTGCTCGTCCAGCGGCGTTCGGTAAATCACGCCGTTTGGCGTGTCGGAGGTAAACATCCATTTTTTATCCTGAGTAAACGCCAGGCCGTTGTGTCCCTGGATGTCCCACTGGATGACTTTAGGCGTCAGGTCGTTATCAATGCGCATCAGCATGGCACCGTTGTAGTCGCCTGGCCCCCAAAAGGTGCCCGCGTAGAAACGCCCTGCACTGTCGGTGCCCCCATCATTAAAACGCGCCAACTGCGGGTTAGAGGGGTTATCGCTGACCTTTTGCCGGAGCAGACCATGCTTATCGGTCAGCCAGATAGCGTTACGCATCGCGACAATGAAACCGCCGTTTTCACGCAGGGCAAAACAGCCCACCTCTTCGTGAAACGAAAGTACGGTATGTTCCGCAGTGGCGATATGAAAGCGGTGGATCTCGCCTTCGAGAATATCCGCCCAGTAGAGCGCCTGCTCTTCCTCGCTCCACGTCGGGCATTCCGGCAGGTGGCCGGTGTAATTTAACAGCAGCTGTGGTTCGGACATGACAGTTCCCCAAAATGAAAAAAGCCAGCATTGCTGGCTTTCAGTATATACATCATCGCATTACTGGCGACTGTCATTTGCCTGTCGCAACAGCGTGCGGCTTTCGCTCTGGAACCGCGTCGCATAATCACCGAACCAGTGCTCAACCTTACGGAAGCTGTCGATGAACGCCTGCTTATCGCCGTGCTCCAGCAAGGTGATGGCTTCACCAAAACGCCGGTAGTAGCGTTTGATCAGCGCGAGGTTATTCTCCGATGACATAATAATGTCGGCATACAGTTGCGGATCCTGCGCAAACAGCCGCCCGACCATCGCAAGCTCCAGACGATAGATCGGCGAAGATAGCGCAAGCAGTTGTTCAAGCTGAACGTTCTCTTCTGCCAGGTGCAGCCCGTAGGCAAAGGTCGCAAAGTGGCGCAGCGCCTGAATAAACGCCATGTTCTGGTCGTGCTCCACGGCGCTGATGCGATGCAAACGCGCGCCCCACACCTGAATCTGTTCCAGGAACCACTGATAGGCTTCTGGCTGGCGGCCATCGCAGTACACCACCACCTGTTTCGCCAGGCTGCCACTGTCCGGGCCAAACATCGGATGCAGCCCAAGAACAGGGCCACTGTGCGCTGCCAGCATCGCCTGTAGCGGACCATTTTTGACCGAGGCCAGATCGACCAGGATACAGTCGTCCGGCAACGGAGGAAGTTTCCCAACGATCTGCTCCGTTACGTGGATAGGCACGCTAACGATAACCATCCCCGCATCGGCGGTCAGCGCCGGCGCGCGCGCCCAGTCTTCTTTTTCCAGAATGCGCACCTGATAGCCCGACAGCGTTAGCATCTTCTCAAACAGTCGGCCCATCTGCCCGCCGCCGCCCACAATCACCACCGGTCGTAGCGACGGGCAGAGCGTCTTGAAGCCTTTGTCGTTTTCGCTGGAATAGGATTCGCGCATAACGCGGCGCAGAACGTCTTCAATTAAATCCGGCGAGACGCCCAACGCCTGTGCTTCTTTACGGCGGGAGGCCAGCATTGACGCTTCGCGCTCCGGGACATAAATCGGCAAGCCGTACTGGCTTTTAACTTCACCTACCTCGGCAACCAGCGCCATACGGCGCGCCAGCAGTTCCAGCAGCGCCTTGTCCACTTCATCTATTTGATCGCGTAACGCGGTCAATTCAGCAACCATAACTAACCTCTTAAACCAGACGCGTCGACAGCTGTCCGCTTAAATCTTTATGGATCTCACGCAGCAGCGCATCGGTGGTTTCCCAGCTGATGCAGGCATCCGTCACGGATACGCCATGCTTCATTGCGCTGCGCGGTTGTTCTGATGACTGATTACCTTCATGAATATTACTTTCAATCATCAGACCGATAATAGAACGGTTGCCATCTTTGATCTGCGCGACCACAGACTCCGCCACCGCAGGCTGTCGACGGTAATCTTTATTGGAATTACCATGGCTGCAATCTACCATCAGAGCCGGGCGCAGTCCCGCCTGTTCCATCTCTTTTTCACACTGTGCCACGTCCGCCGGGCTGTAGTTCGGTGCTTTACCGCCGCGCAGGATCACATGTCCATCCGGGTTGCCCTGGGTTTGCAGCAGGCAAACCTGCCCTGCCTGGTTGATTCCAACAAAGCGGTGTGGCATCGCAGCGGCGCGCATTGCGTTGATTGCCGTCGCCAGGCTGCCGTCGGTACCGTTTTTAAAGCCAACCGGCATAGAGAGGCCAGAGGCCATCTCACGGTGAGTTTGTGATTCCGTGGTGCGTGCACCAATCGCAGACCAGCTAAACAGATCGCCAAGGTATTGCGGGCTGTTCGGATCCAGCGCTTCGGTTGCCAGCGGCAGCCCCATGCTGACCAGCTCCACCAGCAGGCTACGCGCTATCTTCAGGCCTGCTTCCACGTCAAACGAGCCATCCATGTGCGGGTCGTTGATCAACCCTTTCCAGCCAACGGTCGTACGTGGCTTTTCAAAATAGACGCGCATTACCAGATAGAGGCTATCGCTGACCTCCTCCGCTAATGTTTTAAACCGACGAGCGTACTCAATGGCGGCTTCAGGATCGTGAATAGAGCAAGGGCCACAAACCACCAGCAGGCGCGGATCGCGACCGGCAATGATGTCAGAAATGGTCTGGCGAGAGTGCTCAATTTGAGCCTCTTGTGCCGCGCTCAGCGGAAACTCCGCTTTCAGCTGATCCGGAGTAATCAAAATCTGTTCGTCGGTAATGTGTACGTTATTCAGCGCGTCTTTTTGCATGATGGCAGTCCTGTAAAGCTCGTTTGCGATAGTGGTTTCCTCTGAGAGGTGAAACAACGATACCACAACAAGTAAAGAATTCAATCCAAAATTCGTACATATAAGTTTACAAAAGCCATTTAATGGCAAAAATCAGGCGATATTATTGTAAACTTAAAATTACACCTTTGATGAGTTTGTCACGCTATGCTGATAAGAAAAGGAGAATCACTATGCGTGCAATCGCGTCTGCACTATTGATGCTATGTCTGGCAGGCTGCCAGATTGCCCCGTACACCTTTCAACCAGACTGGACAAGTCCTGACTGGTTTACCGCAGGGAAAGAGGACGCCATGAACGGCCTGCCTGTTAAAGATAACGCGATGCTGGCCGATAACCTTAACGACAGGCATGTCGATCGACATGCCTATCTGCGCGGCTACGCCGATGGTCAAAAAAGAGTCTGCGAAGAAGAATTTATTCACGCCTGGGGATTAGCGGGTAAATCATTTCCGGCCAGTTGTGAAGGCACAGAAAAAGCCCTGAAGCTGCACGAGGCGTGGCAAAAGGGAATGGATGAAAGCATCAAAAGCAGTCGGCTTAATTGATTATTCCGCATTCACAAGAAATGCGACTGTAAGATTTTACCTACAGCACAGCAGGAATTTTCTGACATAATGACGGCTATATTAAACGACGTTATTCTGCCATCACGTTGTTAAGGCATCTGGCCCCTGAGCGATATGGCGGATTCTGATGAGAAAATCATTCTTGATCTCTTTATCACGGCTCACTCTGGCGCTCCTGTTGCTTCTTTTTATGGGTCAGGCAGCCGCAGTCGCCCTAACAGAAACGGATAAATCGGTTCGTTCTATTGTATCGGGTATCGTCAGTTACACCCGCTGGCCATCCCTCGCAGGCCAGCCTGTGCTCTGTATTTACGCCTCTTCGCGCTATAGCCAGGCGCTCAGCACCCGGAATGAGGGGCAGAGCGTTTTGCCTTATACACCCGTCATTGTACGCAACGATCAAGAAGCACTCTCAGCAACTTGCGACGCCATTTATTTCGGCTCGGAATCACCGGCAAAGCAGCTTGAATTAATAAGCCAGTATCAGGGCCGGGCATTGCTGTTACTCTCAGAGCAGAACCCGGAATGCATTATTGGCAGCGCCTTTTGTCTGATATTTGAAGGTGGCCGGGTTAGGTTTTCCGTCAATCTGGATGCGCTTTCACGCAGTGGCGTAAGAGTCAATCCGGATGTATTAATGCTTGCACGGAATACAAAGCATGAATAAGGATTTCACTTCAGCACCACGTCCGACGTTTAAAAGAACGCTGAGGCGTATCAATATGATAAGCGTAATAGTAACAATGACGTTTATATGGTTGTTACTCAGCTTTGCTTCCGTCGTGACATTAAAGGAATACGCCCAAAAGAATCTCGAATTAACAGGGGCGACCATGAGTCACAATCTGGAAGCGTCCCTGGTCTTCAACGATTCGCTGGCGGCAAATGAAACCCTCACCACCCTTGGCAAGCAGGGGCAGTTCGCCGCAGCGGAAGTGCTCAACGTTCATGAGAAACGCTTCGCATACTGGTCCTGGAACCCGCAGGATAATAGCGACACCCTGGGCACGCTGGTCAGCCGCTGGCTGTTTCCTAATCCGGTTTCACAGCCGATTATGCACAACGGAAGCAGGATCGGCGAAATTCGCCTGACCGCACGCGACAGCCTGATCGGCCATTTCCTCTGGATGTCGTTTGCGGTTCTCACTGGCTGCATTCTTTTAGCCTCTGCCGTTGCCCTTACCCTGACGCGCTCGTTACACCATGGCATGGTCATCGCCATGCAAAACATTACCGATGTCGTTCATGATGTGCGCACCAACCGCAATTTCTCGCGGCGTGTAAAGGAAGGGCGTATCGAAGAGTTTCACCAGTTCGGTGAAGATTTCAACAGCCTGCTGGATGAGATGGAAGAGTGGCAGCTTAAGCTTCAGGCAAAGAATGCCCAGCTTCTGCGTACCGCCATGCACGATCCCCTGACAGGCCTTGCAAACCGGGCGGCATTTCGTAACAGCATTGCCGCTCTGATGAATGACGCGTCCGCTAAGGCACATTCCGCCCTGCTGTTCCTGGATGGCGACAACTTCAAATTTATCAACGACACCTGGGGCCATGCCGCAGGCGACGGCGTGCTGATTGATGTCGCCGAAAGAATGGTCGAGTTCGGGCAAAAGCGTCACCGTTCTTACCGTCTCGGCGGGGACGAATTTGCGATGATCCTGTACGGCGTCCATTCAGAAAATGAGGTTCAGCACATTTGCGCTGCGTTGGCGCAACGGTTCATTCGTCCGTTTGATGTTCATAACGGGCACACGGCATCAATGTCACTCAGCATTGGCTATGCACTGGCGTGGGAAAATGCCTCCGTGGAGGCATTACTGGAGCAGGCCGACCGCAATATGTACCTGGTGAAAAACCAGCGAACCAAAACACTCTCTTAGAAAGGAATACGGTATGTTAAAGCGATACCTCGCGCCCCTGTTTATGGCATCACTTGTCCTGGCAGGCTGTCAGGCCCCGCCAAAAGGGAAATTCACCGCCGAGCAAATCGCCGCCATGCAGTCCTACGGTTTCAATGAATTGAACGGGGACTGGTCTCTGGGCCTGTCTGATAAGATCCTGTTTGATAAAAACGATGCCAGGCTGCGTCCCGAAAGCGAAACGCAAATCCGGACCATGGCTTCCCGCCTTGCGGCAACCGGTTTAAACCATGCGCGAATGGACGGACATACGGATAACTACGGAGAAGAGAGCTACAATGAAGCACTTTCGTTAAAACGCGCTAATGCTGTTGCCGACGCCTGGGCGAAAGGGGCAAATATCCCCCGTGGCAATCTCACCACGCAGGGACTCGGCAAAAAATATCCCGTTGCCAGCAACAGTACCCCACAAGGGCGTGCTGAAAACCGCCGGGTTGCGGTGGTCATCAGCACGCCATAGGGTTATTTAACGGATGATTCAGCGAGCGACACGCCTGATGCCGCTCGCCAGCGCAGCCAGTCGATGACGATAAAGATTGCCAGACTCACGCCCATCACCGGCAGCGCCAGCCCCAGCAGGACGCTTATCATCACCGTCACTCCCCTTCCCCATCCCGACAACGCCAGCCAGCTCTGACAGAGCGTTTGCACCGGGTTCACCGCGGAGTTTGCCGGACGGCGCATCCACCACATCCGGTATCCCCAGAGGATGAGTACGCACAGCGCAGTACCAAACGCGATAAGCAGCAGCTGATTCACCAGGCCAAACAGAATACCCATGTGGAAATCCACTCCCCAGCGGGTGAGTTTTGCCATTAGCGGGAAGTCAGCGAAGCGGGTGCTGTCCGTAACCTGCATTGAGTGCGGATCAACGGCAACGGCGTCCACCTGGGTCGGCCAGCGGCGATCGATTTCAGTCACCGTCCAGGCCCGATCGGCCATTTTTGCCGGGCGGATCTCCAGCTTACTGGCGTCGATCCCGGCCTTGCGGGCAGAGTTCAAAACGCTATCAAACAGCGTCAGATCCAGCGCCATTTCAGGCATCTTCATTCCGGCATGGTGTCCGTGGTGCTCAGCATGTTCATCGTGTACTTCCGGTATGCCCGTGAGGGTGGTGTTCACCTGCGGCGTAAGCCAGTTCATCCCAGCGCGCAGCTTATCCACATTGCCCCCGGCCAGTTGCGACCATGTCAGACCGGTAGCCGAAAAAAGCAACATCCCGCCCAGCAGGATCCAGCCTAATGTGACATGTAAACGCCGACGATTCTGGAAGCGGTTGTTAATGCGCCGCTTAGGGCGAGTGAAAAACCACAGGGCGATACCGCCGAGCGCGGCGATCCACATCCACGAGGCAGCCAGCTCGCTGTAGAGACGCCCCACATCACCCAGCATTAGCGAAGTATGCAGATAATCAATGGTCTGACGCAGCGGCAAAATCCCGCTGGTGCCGTACACCGTCATATCGCCCAGCACCGCCAGGCTAACCGGATCGATAAAGACAGCCCGGTTTTCAGATGGCCCAAGCGTTGGGTCGGCAAACATCACCCGGGTAGTGTCGCCATCGGCCAGCCCCGGGCGAACGGCGTGCAAACGCAACTCTTTACCCACGACGTTTTCCGCCACGGCAATTTGTGCCGCCAGTGGCTGAGGTTCACCCACGTTATCCGTGTGCAGCGCGTGTCGGTAGAGCGCATTTTCCAGCTGCGGTGTCGCCACGTACAGCGTGCCGGTCAGCGCGGCGAAGAAGATAAACGGACCAACAAATAGCCCGACATAGAAATGAAGTCGACGCAGCAGGTTTCCCCATGCCGCGCGCGGAGTGCAGGTTGTCATACTTTTCCTTTTTCAGGCAAAAAGTTATCGATTTTGTTTTTTAAAGGAAAAAAGCAGGCCAACGCGGCGGCGCGCGGGTATCAGGATAGAGCCAGGGGAAAAAGTGCCAGTGGCTAACCGCCTGCCGCGGCGGCCTCACGCGAAGCCGTTGCACTATCGCAATGAGCAGGACGATCAGCGCCAGCATCATGCCCGGCACATGCGCCAGCAGCACGCAATAGCCACACGCTTCGGCATGATCGACGGGGAGCGAGTGCTGCATATCGCCGTGATGCTCATCCATCGACATCATGCTCATATCATGATGCATGCCCGGCATGGCGCTCATGGGATCTTTTTGCAGCGCAACGGAGATAAGCGGTGCCACGACGATCAGCAGGATCGCGAACAGCGCGGTCAATGCCGCTGTGCGTTTCCAGGTATGCTGATGCAGTACGTTATTCACTTACCCTCCGTTAAAGAGGCAGGCATTGTAAACGATTTATCACAAAAGAGTTAACGCGAGGAGTGCGATGAAATAAAAAAGGGCCAGCCTTTCGGCCAGCCCCTTTAACAGGATGTCGCTTAAGCGAATCTTAGTTCAGACGCTCTTTAATACGAGCAGACTTACCAGTACGCTCACGCAGGTAGTACAGTTTAGCTTTACGTACAGCACCACGACGTTTAACAGCAATGCT
>Ga0209795_10002174_pt1 | contig 11121 bp, 13 predicted proteins | sample AgamicOrMarz_FD_187166 | JGI IMG/M metagenome (GOLD analysis project Ga0209795, IMG submission 187166) | Agave microbial communities from Guanajuato, Mexico - Or.Ma.rz (SPAdes) (version 2) | ecosystem: Host-associated > Plants > Phyllosphere > Phylloplane/Leaf | place: Guanajuato, Mexico...
AAAACAAAAGGATATGATTATGAATGCTGAGTGAAACTGCAGGGATCTTTCAGACCGAGCTATCATTGGAATGTATTGTTATTTTTAAGAACAATAGTTTTAACCACTGGAATATATAATTCATATGCTAACGATATTAAATAAAAACTGTATAAATGCATATGATATACAGATTAAAAATAGAAAAATCTACTGAAGTTTACCCTTTTATACAAAAAATAAAATTAAAAATGAAGGACCTTTATCTTCAGCATAGAATATTTTTATACATTCAAAAAGAAAAAGGAGTTGTTTTTGTGCATCAACAAATGGAAATCAAAAAGGAAATAAAACTTTTGAAAGCTGAAATTGATTTGTGTAATCAAATTAGAAAGTTGTTGATGGAAAAAGGTCAGAGATACTTATCTTCTAAACAAGAGTATACGGAATATGAAATTTTAAAAATCGCTTTAAATAGATTAATGAATGAAGTGAATTTTAGGTATTAAAAGACTAAAAAAATACCTGAAAATATAAAGGATATAGATATTCTTTGAAATGTTACATAATGAGGTTATCTAGAACCGAAAAAGAGAAGATCACGAATGTGTTCTTCTCTTTTTCTATTTTATAGGTTTCTGTAAAATCTATTATGTTAATTAAGAATTTATAGAATCTCTAAACTTCCTTGTGTTAAATTTAAATTCTCTAGAAAGGCGGGAATATTAGTAAAATGCACAGATGGAAATTTGATAATGGTTTAAAAAAGAAAACTCGAGGGATGAAAAGAAAGTATCGCACGTTTGTTAATTCTATCACTGAATATACTACTTCTTTACCTAGCCCTGATGATAATAACTATTTGGGTTATTGGCACCTTCATATGCCTTTTAATGAGTCATTTATCGATTCTAAAAATACATCAAATTCGGTAAGAAAGCTATGTATGCAGACAATGATTAATCGAATGCAGTATTTAATTGATATAAGAACTGAATTGGAGAAGGATTATCGTATTTATATTCTGATTTCATTACCAAAGTTATTTGATTCTCAAATTGTAATTTTATTTGATAAAGAAGATTTAAATGGATTCTTTGACAGGGATACTGAGGAACAAAGTTGGATTCCTCTACCACCTGAAAGAAGCATAGAAAAAGAATGGGGATTAGAAATTCCTAAAAATCTAGTTATTAAAGGATATAAGGAGACTATTAATGACGAAGATTACTTTCATGAGGGCGAGTTATGGTTCATTGGAGAGCTTGCTTAATTATTTAAAAGGATCTTTAATTAAAGATCCTTTTTTAGTGCCGATAACAGGTTTTATGTTAACTAAAAGTGAATTTGATTTAGAATAAAAAACAAAAGAAACTACCCCATCCTTGGTAGTTTCTCTTGTAACGCAATCTTATTTTTAATGATTCCATCCATCTTGAGTAGTTTCCTCAGCAATTGATTTATTATGCTAGTTGTACCCTAAAAGAAATAGATATTATGCTTTATTTATTTTTAAGTTTAATCGTCTGGTTATAAAAATATCTATCGTCCTTTTATTCCTAATTATATATCTTATGAGTTAGGAGAACCTATATATCGATCTTTGGCTGCACTAAGACCGAATATAAGTAGTAGGACTGCTGCACCGACTAATATTAAAAGAGGAATCGTCCAACTATGAGTGGCATCGTGTATAAATCCAAAAAGGGTTGGACCAATTGCTGCAAGCAAGTACCCAACTGATTGTGCCATGCCAGATAATTCTGCAGCATCCTGCGCATTCCTTGTACGTAAGCCGAAAAACATCATAGATAGGCTGAATGCGAAGCCTCCCCCTATACCTAGAGCGATAATCCAAAAAATAACTAAATTTGAACTACCATATAGTAACCCCAGCGTCCCGATTAAAAATAAAATTGCTGTAATCGTCACTAAAGAACGTTGACCGGACATGCGCCCTGCTACGACTGGGACGATAAAAGTAAAGGGAAGAAGAGCCAATAGCATAACGGAAAGCATTAGGCCAGATTGACTTGAATTCAATCCCTGTTGCTTAAGAATTTCTGGGAGCCAGGCAACTAATACATAAAAGAACATGGATTGCAGTCCCATAAACAAGGTTACCTGCCACGCTAGTGCCGAACTCCACAGGTTTACATGGCTGTCAGCCTTTTCTTTATAAACGGTATCTCTTTTCACGCTATTATGTTTCATCTGTAATATCCAAAAAAAGATAGAGATAAAGCTTAAAACACCCCAAATTCCCAATGCGCCTTTCCAGCCAAATCTCCATCCAAGTGCAATGGGAACACTTACGCCGGAAGCTATTGCTCCAAATAAGTTCATAGAGATAGAATACACACCAGTCATCAGACCTATACGTTTCGGAAACTCACGTTTGATTAGTCCAGGTAACAATACATTACCAACTGATATAGCCAAACCAAGGATAGCAGTACCTATATATAAAGAAGCAACTCCTGATAAGGACCGTATAGCAATACCAACAGTCAAACAGACGATAGAGACAAGAATAACTCGTTCTACCCCATATTTCTGCCCTAACTTGGGAACAATAGGTGAAAATAGAGCAAAGCTTAATAACGGCAATGTGGTAATCATACCAGCCATTGTATTTGAAATGTTTATATCATCTTTAATGAAACCGACTACTGGACCTACTGAGGTCAAAGACGCTCGTAAGTTAGCTGCTATAAATACAATACCAACAATCATCATCAAAACGGCATATTTTCCAACTGTTGATGTACGCCCTTTATTTTTCTTTTTAATTATTTGATCCATTGAACTCATTTTGTTGCCTCCTAGACTTTAAAAAATCATGTACCGTAATTTATTCATTATGAATTACTGTCGAGATGGATAATGAATAAAGAAAACATTCCAATTAATCGCATTTATATATTATAATATATTCATAATTTAATATAACATAATATAATATACTTTTTAAGTTTTGTCTATCCTCAAATAAATAAAAGGAATGCTCCAATTTATTAGATGGATTGGAGCATCCCTTTTATTTAAATACGCTAAGAAAAAAATTAGATTGCATATTTCAATATAATATGGAGAACAACAACATCGTTAGTATAATTTGTGTAAGAATGTGTGCCATTTGTAGAAAAACTAATTGAATCATATTGATTTAGGCTATACGATTCATCATTAACTTTAATTGTAATGGTTCCAGACATAACAGTTGCAAGTTCTGTTGTGTTATGGTGATGCTTTTCTGGATAGTAGGAGCTATTTGGCTGCAAATAAGCACGATACATTTCCATGTTATTATTTACATTTTGAGAAATGGGTTCGATTGCCCAATTATTTCCCTCTCCAACAATACGTAGTCCTTCCCCAGCTCGAAATAAGTTTACATCGCTTTCAGTTGAGAATAGAGCCATGAGTGGTATAGACAAACTTTTCGAAATTTTCCATAACACTCCTATTGTAGGATTTGTTTCTCCTCGTTCTATATTTCCTAGCGTTAACTTGCTTACACCTGATAATGCTGATAGTTCTTCAAGATTTAAATTTTTTTCTTTACGAAGTTTTCTTAGTACTCCTCCAACTTGTAAAACAACTTGTTTTGTATTATCAGTTTCTAAATTCATTTTAGCCACCCTTTGTAATATCATGAGAAAACATTAATTTGTTAAGTATTATAATGGATAGAATATTATTAAACAAACAATTTGTCTGATATGTTATACATTATTGGTGATTATATGTACTAAAATATACTTTTTATACAAAGTGCTTCTGTTTATTCTATGATAACTAAACGTTTATAACAAATACGCTTTTATAGTGGTAGATGCCCCACGGCGTCTTTATGCAGATTTCTTATAACCTACGTTATGTGAACTAAATTTGTATATGTTATACCGTTAGAGAATACATATGAAATATAACGTTGTAGGAGGAATGTAATGAAGGGACAAGGAAGAGTAAGCTTAAGTATCGGATGGATTACCTTATTCTTAATGGGGACTGATTTATTTGTTGTATCCCCATTATTACCATTCATTTCTCAAGCGTATAAAATTAGTTCAGCGACAGCTGGATGGATGGTAACTGTCTTTGCGATTACGTATGCTTTTTCAGCTCCATTCTTTGGGTGGCTCTCAGATAAAAAAGGCAGAAGATCTTTGATTACATTGGGGTTATTACTGTTTTCTGCTTCTAATATCCTAACGGCCTGTGCCCCATCCTTTTTGTGGTTGATTGTCAGCCGTATTTTAGCTGGGTTTTCAGTAGCTTCCATTACCCCTTTAATATACGCTATCATTGGAGATATCGCACCACCTAGTCGAAGGGGAACATGGCTTTCAATTGTTGTTTCTGGTCACTTAACAGCCCTTTGGGCTGGAACACCACTCGGTACATTATTGGAACACTTTCTAGGTTGGCGTTCTGTATTTATTGTAATGGCCACACTAGGAGTTATATTGATGTTTGTAAATTTTAAAGCATGGAAGTCTGTTCCTAGTAATGAATTAACAACAAATCTATTAAAAGGAAATCTAGTGAGAATACTTGGTTCCGTAAGCGTTACTGCCATTTGGGCGATTTCAATGTACACCCTGTATATTTATTTAGGTGCAACTCTACACTTTAATAATGGATTTTCATCGGCAGAAATTGCACTGGCTGTTACCTTTTATGGTATTGGTGCGGTTTTAGGAAGCCTTTCAAGTGGGCAATTAACTGATAAGTTTGGGGAAAGAAAAATATCTATACATACATTGATTGTATTGATCCTAATACTCCTTTGCCTAGGCGTATTTTTCTCATCCGGTGATTGGTTGTATTTCTTTATGTTTATATGGGCTTTAGTTGGATATGCAGGGTTCACATCTTATCAAGCTCGATTAGCTGTTGAATATCCTTTAGAACGGGGAATTGTAATGGCATGGAACAATACGGCTCTATATATTGGCATTACCCTCGGGTCAATGCTTGGCGGTTACGTGATATCGAATTGGGGGTATTCTACTCTTCCATATGCTTGTAGTATTGCTGCCGTTCTAAGTTTTATAATCAGCACCCAAAAAAGACAAGTGTTAAAGGGAAAATCAACTATTATTAATAGATAAAAGACCTAATATTCAGGTCTTTTTTCACTATTTTGGATTTCTCTTTGATACCTAGAATCTGTTATATGTAAACTAACTTTATATATGGTATTTATAAAGTTAGCGTCTCTTTTTCTCATGGTCTCTTTGGGTATCTTTTACTGTTTTAGCCATAGCTAGAAATATAATTAATGCAATGATAATACCCAGTATAATACCTCCTGACAATAAGCTCAGCCCCTTTTGAAATTCCTGTTTTTGTTAATTATATCATATAGATTAAAGAGGTATCTCAGAAGTATTAAGTACTCATAAAGAAGATTATAGAAAAATGGATATATGTATCGTATTTAAACAGTTAAGGTATCCTTATCTTCTTGTGTTAAAATAAAATTGTATAATTTTGTAAAAGAGGTGAAAACCAAATGACTAAGTGGAGAGGCGCTGCTGCAATTTGTATAAATGATAAAAACGAACTATTAATGGTAGCTCAGGAGAAACCGAATCAACCAGAACTATGGTCAGTACCTTCAGGTGGTATAGAAGGCTCTGAGACATATGAAGAATGCTGTATAAGAGAGGTTTGGGAAGAAACGGGATACAAGATTTCGGTCATTAATAAAATATGTGAACGGGATACAGTCACATATGATGTAAATGTCCATATTGAGTATTTTGAAGTGAAGTTGTTAGGAGGAGAAAGGAAATTTCAAGATCCAGATGAGTTGATATTAGATATTTGCTGGAAGCCTTTATCAGAGATTAGTAACTTAAAAATGTTATTTGAGGAAGAACGCCAAATACTGATAGATTACGTACAGAATAGAAAAGGACTACAAATATAAATCTTTAGATATATGCACTGAAAAGACCTTAAACTTTAAGGTCTTTTTTGATGCCGATAAATAACGTTATGGTAACTAGAAATATAATACACTCTAAAAGGTATTTATTTCCTTTTTAGCTGTATATTATAATGAATATGTGTTACTAAAAATAGGAGGAAATTAGATGGAGAAATTCTTTAAAAATGCTCTAAAGGTATCAATAGCCTCTTTAGTCATTTCGATAACTTTATATGTAGTTATAATTGGATTGTTTCTTTTATCAGTTGTTACAGCAAATATTTTTGGTACTGTGATTAAGATTATTGTGCCTATTTTAACTTTAGTTACAATACTCGGATTTATTTATTCTTTCTTTATCAAAGGTAAACAGAAAATCCCTTTTTTAACATTACATTTTGTTTCCTTATGTGCTCTTTCGTTTGGTATCTATCTTGCAGTCAGTTTTCAAGGGTTTGCGCCTTGATAAATATTTACATAAAAAAAGAACCCTTTGCTCATGTAGGCAAAGGGTTTTTAAATTTATCGGAATAGGGAGAATACGTTATTAGTCTGGCCAGATTTGTAGATTCATATACATGTAACTTTAAAAATAAATATTTTGACCGACTCTGTTTTCAGAAGATAACCTCATTTAAACTTCATCTTTAGTTAAGTAAATATTAAAGTATTTTGTGTATTATTAAGGTTTTACGTTTTACACTAAGTGACGACAAATTGGCTCTTTTTCTACAAAGTATATACAATATACAACAAATATGGCCTAGTGACAGGGTATCAATATTTTGTGGGGAAGTCTAAGTTGTTTTATCAAATAGCAACTAAGGTATCGAATTTTTGAAGCTATTTGAACACGATGGCATTCATGAAATAAGGTTCGCAAATATTCCAATAGTAAAGGGTTTATGAAGTGTTGTTCGTTAACAAGATGTTATATGACATACCCGAAAATCCAATTTCACATTTTCCTATACTGTGATAAGGTGTTTTTTGTTTGAAAGGAATTTGTAACTTTTTAATAGAATAATTATGAAGATAAACAGAAAATAAATTTTTACACATAAGGAGACAAAACTATGGCAAAAAACAACTTACTAAGAATGGACAATATCAGCATCGTTGTAGAATCCCTTGATGACGCAATTTCTTTCTTTGAGGAGATTGGCTTGAACCTCGAAGGGCGAGCCACTGTCGAAGGTGAATGGGCTGGTCGCGTAACCGGATTGGGTTCTCAGTGCGTAGAGATTGCTATGATGGTTACCCCAGATGGCCACAGCCGACTTGAACTTTCGCGATTTCTCACCCCACCTACTATATCAGATCACCGGACTGCTCCTGTAAATGCCCTCGGTTATCTACGCGTCATGTTTACCGTTGAAGACATTGATGAAATGGTATCCAGACTCACTAAGTATGGTGCTCAGCTCGTTGGCGAAGTGATTCAGTACGAGAACTCGTATCGGCTCTGCTACATTCGTGGAATCGAAGGACTTCTAATCGGTTTGGCGGAACAACTCGGTAACAAATAAGTAATTGACGTTTTATAAAAAGCCTTTACTGAAATATACATTACTTAAGTAAAAATATTTGAAGAAAATTCTTATTCAATAAAAGGGCGCAGTTCACCTGTAAGGGTTCTTTTGCTTGCTCACTTCCGAAAAGAGTGATTATGTTAACTAACTTTGTATATCATAGTCATCGTAAAAATCGAAAAAACTCCTGCAGGTTGGTCAGGAGTTTTTTCTGCTCTTGGAAAAGAGATCCGTGTCGGATTATTGGATACCTTATGGCATCTTGAGTAGTTTGCTCAAGCTGTTATTTATTATTCATTTTTATAATTATTAAATAAAAAGAAACAGACTTGTTAGGAAGTCTGCAACTGCAACAAGAAATAAAGCTATTTACATACAACAGGTATTGTATATGATCCAACGAACTTTAGCAGTCTGCCCTATTGAGGGGATTCTATACTTTATTGACCTTATTTAGACTAGATTTGTATACCGTATATATCTTTAAAAAAGAAAAACCTATCTTTTCCTAGTCAAAAGAGGTAGGTTTTTCTTTTAGTTTATTCATAGTACACAATGAAGGATTAAGAATGAACATCTCTCCAACTTTTCAATAGTGTGCTCAATTAGGATATAAATCATTCACATAAATGTTTCACCAGCTATGAAACATTTATGTATAGAAAATGATACATCTTGTATTATTATGGATGTACGTAATTTAAATTTAAGGATAGATGCCTCACTTTATACAGTTTTCATCATATTATTTAAAATATCATGAGCCAATTTAAAAGTAATGAAACCGTCATCTTCTAGAAAGTGACCACCCTTTTCAAGAGGATAAAATGATGCATCCAATTGTTTTGATAAATTTTCACTTAATTGAAAAGGAACAATGTAGTCATCTTTCGCAGCAATAACAGCACGTGAATTAGCTGCAGAAATTATTTTTTGATAATCCACTTTTTTAACTGTAAAAGGATCTAGTGAAGGTAAAGATGATAGTCGTTGAGAAAAGCCAGAAACAAGGATAAATCCTCCAAACCCTGGTAACGGATCTAATTGTTCTAGATAGTTCAATAGTGCAATAGATCCTAAGCTATGTGCTACAAAATAAGTATTGTTATCTATATCCTTTATTTTATTAGCCAATGCTTCCAACCATTCTTCTTTCTTTGGGTCAGACGAATTTGGCATATGAAGAATCGAAACTTGATGATCATCTGCTATTAATTTTTCTTTTAGCCAAGGAAACCAATGATTAGATGGTGAGGCTCCGTATCCATGGATAATATATACTTGTTTTCCCATTGTTACTCCCCTTTTCTTTTTATAGATATAAAAGCAGTATATTACTAATCCAGGTCTATATGGTAGAAAAAACACCTGAATGAGTAGTTAAAAGGATATTTTTCAGTGCCGATAATGGTAATTATGTAAATTAGCTTTGTATATGATATTCATTGATTTTCCTATCTTTATAATGTGTTAAAATGTAATTATAAGGAAAAAAGAGGATGTTTATATGTTTACAGTGGGGATTGATGTTAAGAAAACAGAAAAAGAATTAATCATAAAATGGCAACTTGCTAAATTTAATATTGTACTAGAAGATATTATTGAATTTACGGGAGACGATACGTATGGCGGTAAAGAAGCTAATGCAATCCGTATAGGTCCTCCATATGGAACGACTGATCGAATTTTCATTAAAACTAAGAAGCAAAATTATATACTTTTCACTACAAACAGGGCAACGATCCTAAACAGAATAAACTCATAATCGATAGTTTTCATGTACATATAATGACCATATCTAACCATAGATGTGGCCATTAATATTTAGCTTTACTACGGAGAACGTACATTATGTTAACTACGAATGTATATCTTATACAGTCTAAAAACAGAAAAACTACCTCTGGAGTTGGGAAGGTAATTTTTCTGTTGCAGAATTTAGTTGTATGAGTCGATGTTTAATAACATCTTGGGTAGTTTGCTCTTGGTAAATAAATTTATTCATTCACAAAAAGTAGTTTTTGTTTGAGAAAAGTTAAGTATGTACTGCTTTGAGTGGGTATCTTTTTATTTCTCATCGTTCAGATAATCAAAAATCGTACGATTAGCAAAGTGAGCTTAACTAATCGTACGATTAGTTAAAATTCATTTTCTCGAGCTTGTTTCATTCCCTATACACTTTTTAAAATTTATACTTGATGAACAGGTTAGTTTTCTTTTTACAAAGTACATTATAAAAAAGAAAGGTGAAAATATGATGAAAATATAATGAGTTATATAGTTAATATAGCTTTAAATGGAGTATACAGTCTAAAAAAACGAAAAATCACTGTTTCCGTCAGTGATTTTTCTGGTTACCAGTATGCTATACATACTCCGATGTCTTTTAACATCGTGAGTAGTTTACTTCAGTTATAAAAAAATATTCATAGTGGTTAAGTCACATATAATTATTTTGCTTCTTATTGAATGGTGTTTAAGTTTTGTGACCTCATTAGTTTTACGACTGTTTCACCAATTTGTCTTCCCAATCTTAAACCTTCATCATTATCTACTTTAAAATGTACCCCAGCATACAAACGAGATTGAGCACTTTCTTTCATCAAATTTTTTATTCTTGCCGACTCTGAGGGGAAGAGATAGCTTAATAATATTTCTGAACATCCTGCAATAGTAGCATGGGCAGAAGGATAAGATGGAAAACGAGGAGTAATCAACACGGTAGACAAATTTCTCCCGTATTGATTTGGTCGTGCTACATCCCATAGATATTTTAAAAACCATGTGATTACGAATGTATCGTTTATAGCAGCATTGGAATATCCTAGTGCTCTGGAAATATGAGGTGATCCTAGCCTATATTTTTCACCTAAATCAAAAATCATAGCAGTAATTTTTGCACTTAGTTCACCTGTACCCCAATATTGCGCAATTTGTCTTTGTTGAGGAGTTAGCGACTTTAATGTTTGATCTACTAGAAAAAGTTCTGTTTTCCAATTAATCTCATCAGGATTTTTAATTCTCCAATTGATAGGTTGATGAAAGGGATCTAAGAAATTATTATCTCTACCTTTTGAAAAAAAAAACATTGGCCAATACCCTGCTTCTGAAGAACCTTTAGGAGGTGTTTTCTCTCCGTCATAAGGGTGTTCTTTCCATTTTCTATAACTTGTTCTCATCGGTTCCAACCCCTTATAGAATCTATTCTTCTTTTTCTTTATGATTAAGAACAAGAAAGTATGTCAATATCGTGCTTTTAGAAATGAATTCTATAAACCTTTTACTTTATGGAATTTATATTTCCGATAACGTTGATTATGTTAACTACTTCGGTATATCGTATACAGCGTAAAAAACAGAAAAACCACCTCTGGGGAAGGTAGCTTTTCTGTAACTCAATCATATTTTTTGATGATTCAACCCATCCAAATGTAGCAAAGATCTGCATGTCATCTTGTCACCTTTTTCCCTTTTCGATACAAAAGTCTGGGTTTTGATAGGTTTTCTCTAGAAAGTTCTTTTGTTCTTTTTCAGCAAGCTTATTATTTTCAACTGTATTGATATAAGCATCATAAGTGGCGAACCCATAAAGAGAAGGGAAAAACAGTAACCATTCTGGATTTAATACGTTGGTAGCTTTCTGGATTTCGCCTAAAAAGAGAAGAG
>Ga0209795_10002175_pt1 | contig 11119 bp, 10 predicted proteins | sample AgamicOrMarz_FD_187166 | JGI IMG/M metagenome (GOLD analysis project Ga0209795, IMG submission 187166) | Agave microbial communities from Guanajuato, Mexico - Or.Ma.rz (SPAdes) (version 2) | ecosystem: Host-associated > Plants > Phyllosphere > Phylloplane/Leaf | place: Guanajuato, Mexico...
CCGGGGCATCTTCCGTAATGGTTCGGCGTTCCGCTTGCCCACAACATGGCTTTGACCCGCTCTTTCCAGTCGTTTCAGATTGGATTTTCTATATTGAAGTGGCGTTGCAGGGCGAAATTCAAGAGTTGCCAGGCGTTTATGGCAAATATCGCAAACACGGGCTTGGTGCGAGCGATAGAACTTTTGAGTTGCTTGAAGAGTCGTTGCTGACTGTTGACCTGATTTCCCAAAGATATAGCGGAAACGAATCAATTCAACGCGCCTGCGAGAAAGGCGGCTATCGGTATCTCTTGGGTGAATTATTTCGGCAAGTGGTCAAAAAAAACCGCGCCAATGTAGAGGCGCTGTACCCAATGTTCATGAAATACTCTTCGGGGACGAAACGTTCAGTCACCCGGGTGGCTTTTTTTCTCCTTCGCAATCCACTCATTTTTGGTTTGGTATCCAAAACTCTGCCGAAATTGAAAAATGCTTTGAAGCGGAATGTATAAGTCATGCTAAATCCAGCATTCGTTTATATAACTATGTGGTCGCTGGTTCTCCTGTTGTATTCATTCGGGTTGACGACGAATCTAGTCTCTCCTACGGCAGTGGGCCTGATGGTAATATTGATGAATATGGTCAGTATTGTTCTCTTGTATGTGCTGGTGAGCAGGCGGAAAACAACGCAGTTCGTCAGTCCTGACCTGGCAGCTGGTTATGTATTGAATGTCGGCAGGTTTTTTCGTTTGCTTCTGTGCATATGGGCACTGGGTACTGTTTTCGAAATTTATTATTCAGCCGGCGTTCCTCTATATTGGCGTCTGGCTGGAATAGACAAACTGTATACCGAATTTGGCGTTCCTTCACTTCATGGCGTGATGAATGCCTGCTATTTGCAAATATTGTCGATGGCAACGTATTTGGCTATAAAGAACAGGTCGAAGAAGATTGTCTTGGTAATCGCAGTATTGTTGCTATGGCCGGTGCTCATGTTAGGGCGCGGAATTCTGTTGAGTGGTCTCATACAGATTGTCTGTGTGTCGCTTTTGCTGACTAGAGTTTCCTATAAGAAGATATTCGGGTTAATGCTCCTCGCCTTGTCCGTGGTAGTCGTTTTTGGCTATCTAGGAGATATGCGACAAACGTCTAATCCATTCGCTTACTTGATTTCCGGTCAATCCGCCGAGGTGTTCGATGCACTACCGAGCGGATTCCTGTGGTTTTATGTGTACCTGACCGCTGGGCTCAGTAACTTTTTCCATAACATCGATACAATAACCCCAGCCTGGTCAGTGTCTTATTCGATGTCCAATATGCTGCCGTCCGTTGTGAAGGGTTTCTTCGGCTTGGATGCAAGAAATGATCTGTTCACCTTCGTCGACAGAAATTTGAACACCTCTACAATCTATGCTGGTTTTGTATCCGATGCCGGTGCGTTTGGGGGCTTTTTGTTCGTCGCGCTGATCCAGTTCATCTGTTGCTGCATTTACAATGCGTCGTTGAAGGGCAAGCCATGGGGGATTTTTGCGTATTCAGTTGCGTTTCAGATCCTCGTGTTTTCTATCTTTTACGACATGTTCTTCTTGCTGCCAACACTCTTTCAATTTTTTATTTGCTATTCGCTTTATGTGTTTGCCAATTTGCGTTTTGGCACTCGAAAAGAAACGGCGATACAAAATACATAGCTGGTAGCTAGTTGACGAGCCAGCTTGGCAACACCGCTTATTGACGATTTTCAGAGGGATATCATGAAAAAGATTCTAATCACCGGCGGCGCGGGATTCATCGGGTCGCATCTCGTTCCAAAATTGCTGAGTACCAATCACTCCGTCAGGATCCTCGATCCGTTGACTGTGCAGGTGCATGGTAGCCTTCCGGTTGATCTGGACTGGTTGAACGGTGAAGGAGTTGAGTTCATTCGTGGTAGCGTTACCTCTCGTGAAGATTGGGTCAAAGCCCTGGAAGGTGTCGATGGTATTGTTCATCTGGCTGCCGAAACCGGCACAGGCCAATCAATGTACGAGATCGCCCGTTACAATGAGGTGAATTCGCAAGGAACTGCGTTGATGTTCGATGTTTTGGGAAAGCTGCCATCCCATAACGTCAAGCGAATCATACTGTCTTCCAGTCGCTCGGTTTATGGTGAGGGCGCGTACATCAATCCGCAAACCAATCAACGCGTGTGTCCTGCTGCGCGTTCAGCAGAAGCGCTGGCCAAGCAAATGTGGGAGCCGGTCTGCCCTTCGACTGGCACGGCACTAAAGCTGGTTCCGACCACTGAAACGGATCTCATCGCGCCTTCCTCTTTTTATGCCGCTACCAAATATGCACAAGAGGATCTGGTTCGTATCGGTGGTCAATCAATGGGTATTGATTACACTATCTTCCGTCTGCAGAACGTCTACGGTGAACGCCAGTCGCTGAATAATCCATATACCGGTATTCTGTCGATTTTTTCAACGAAAATCCGCCGCGACAGTGTTCTCCCTCTTTTTGAAGACGGTCTTGAGAGCAGGGATTTTGTACACGTTGACGATGTTACGGATGCGCTGCTCGCCGGGTTGATGGTAGAGAAGTCTCCGAACACAATCGTTAACGTAGGCAGTGGTGTGGCTACTTCGGTCAAGGAAGTAGCTGAAGAATTGACCCGTGCATTTGGCAAGGAGCCAAATGTGCAAGTAACCGGACAATTCCGCGTCGGTGATATCCGGCATAACTACGCCGACGTCCAGCGCTTGAATGACTTACTGGGCATTCGCCCCAAAGTCACGTTGAAGGAAGGCCTGAAGCGCTTCGCCGAGTGGGTCCTGCAGCAGCCATTGCCTGAGGATCAGCTTGAAAAAGCGAACCAGGAATTGCGTGCTCGCAAGCTGATGAATTAAGGAGAGTTCTGTGGAGCAGTACGAAGCAAGTTTGTGCAGTTTATTGCAAGCAGATATCGCGCGGCAGCGGGCACTGTTTAACGCTCCGCCGAGGAAGTCCAAAATCAGACTGATGATTGGTATGCTTTCGCCCAGATTTGCTCCTGTGCTGCTCTACAGATTGGCCTATGCGACGAATCGCAAAGGACTCAAAGTGCTCGCCCGCTTTTTTTCGCTCCTGAACTACACTTTTTTCGGGATAGAAATAGCGGTGGTTTGCAAGATAGGTCCAGGTTTGTTTTTTCCGCACACACAAGGAACTGTAATTGGCGCTGTCAGCATCGGTGCAAACGCAGTTATTTATCAAGGAGTGACTCTCGGCGCGAGGGATCTGGATTTCACCTATGACGAAGCCCATCGCCCGGTGATCGGCAACAACGTCGTAGTAGGTGCCGGGGCAAAAGTTTTGGGGGGATTGGCGGTGGGTAATAACGTGGTTGTAGGCGCTAATTCGGTATTGCTTATTGATGTCCCTGACGACGTCGTTGTAGCGGGAATGCCAGCGAAAATTGTTAAACAACGGGCGATACAGTCTTGAATCATTTGCTTAAAGATAAAAATATCTTATACGTTGCTCCCGCCTTTTTCGGTTATGAGAGTGATATTAAGAACGAGCTTGAAAAGCAAGGTGCAAGCGTAACTTTTTTGCTGGACCGTCCTTTCAGTTCGCCATTTCTGAAAGCGCTCACCCGTGTCCGACGAGAGTGGGTGATCGGTTCCGCGAACCGTTATTATCAATCGGCGCTGGCATCGAACAATACCGATTTTGATTACGTGTTCGTAGTAAATGGACAGACACTTTCTACAGATACCTTGGCTGCCTGGCGCCAACGTTACTCTTCGGCAAAATTTATACTTTATATGTGGGATTCTTTTTCCAATAGAAAGCAGACGTTGGAAAATCTTGAGTTCTTCGACAGTATCTTCACCTTTGACAAAAATGACGCCGATCAATATAAGGTCAATTTTCGCCCTTTGTTTTTTTCAGCTGGTTTTGAATCTACAGTAGAAACGCCGCTGCTCTACGATATCAGTTTCATTGGTACGGCTCACACAGATAGATTCTCAATTGTAGAAAAAGTCGATGCGCAACTCGATTCATCCGTTCGTAAGTATTGGTATCTTCTCCTTCAGGCTAAATGGGTTTATTGGGTTTATCGTCTGACCAATAAGAATTTTAGCAACGCCAAGATCGAGAAGTTCAAATTCGAATCTATATCCAAGGCGGAAGTGCAGCGAGTCTTCAATGCGTCAAGGGCGATACTCGATATCGAACATCCTAAACAAACAGGGTTGACCATGCGCACGCTGGAAACACTCGGCGCGCGGAAAAAGCTGGTGACCACCAACACCAGTGTAAAGTTTTACGATTTCTACTCTGAAGATAATATTTCGATCATTGATCGTAATAATCCTGTTATTTCAGAAAAGTTTCTGAATACTCCTTATAAAGCTGTCGAGGCGCATATCTATCGCCGCTATAGTTTGAGTGGATGGCTTGAAGAAATCATCAATACGGTGAACAAATTATGAAAGTGCTAGTGACCGGGGCAAGCGGATTTATCGGCCAGGCTTTATGCGAGCATCTTCAATCGAGTGGCTTATTTGTTCGAGCTCAGATGAGGAGACAACCGGCAGCGGCTGCCAATTATGAATGTCTGATTGGCGAGTTGGACGATCTGGCGTTTCTTTCGACTGCATTGGCAGGGATTGATGTTGTCATCCATCTCGCGGGAAGAGCGCATCAGTTTGGCAAGGACGCCAGTAATCTGGATGCCATGATGGCGGTCAATCGAGACCTTACCCTGAGGTTGGCTGCGGAAGCTGAGAAAAACCAGGTAAAACGATTCGTTTTCGTTAGTTCGATCGGCGTAAATGGCGTGGAAACCAATGCTGTTCCTATCGATGAAAGTTCGCCACCCAACCCCATCAAGGATTATGCGCTATCCAAATATGAAGCCGAGATTGCGCTTTCGGCTCGATACATTGATCAATCTGGGCCAATGGACCTGGTCATTGTTCGGCCGCCGCTCGTTTACGCTGCCAATGCGCCGGGAAATTTTCGGAAGCTGCTCAAACTCGTCGATAAAGGTATACCGCTGCCTTTTTCAGGCGTTTCCAATCAGCGAAGCATGATCTCACTGAACAATCTGACAGATTTCATCAGGGTATGCGCAACACATCCAGACGCTGGTGGAGAGGTGTTTGTGGTGTCTGATGGTCAGGATTTTTCGTTGCCTGAGATTCTTCAGGCGCTTTTCGAAGGCAAGAGCAAGGCACCCCGACTTTTCTATTTTCCTGTCGCAATCATGTCTACCGCTGCTCGGCTACTCGGAAAAGGCGCTCTGATGACCCAGCTTTGCGGTTCTTTTATCATCAATTCCGAAAAGGCACGAACAGTGTTGAACTGGGTACCGCCTTTCTCTCCCCGTGATGAGCTCGTCAAATCGGCAAGAGATTTCAAATAATTTGATATCGCATGCCGCTCGTACCAGGAACGGCTCAATAAGGAGTTTTTGATGTTGTGGTTGTTTTTGTCGATTATCGCAATCGCGTCCTTCACGCTGACGTGGATACTCCGCAAATACGCGATGGCGCGCAGTCTGATCGACGTGCCAAATGCGCGTAGTTCGCACACGGTCCCTACGCCAAGAGGGGGCGGGGTTGCCATTGTTCTTAGTTTCCTTGCGGCCACTGCGATCATGTATTGGCTGGCTCTAATGCCATTGAACAATACCGTTGCGCTTCTGGGAGCTGGCACGCTGGTGGCAATTCTGGGATTTCTGGATGACCACGGACATATAGCTGCAAGGTGGCGTTTGCTGGGACATTTTCTTGCGGGATTTTGGGCCTTGTACTGGATAGGCGGACTTGCGCCACTTTCGATTCTGCAGATGAATATCGAACTTGGCTTGTTCGGCTATCTCATTGCAGCAATGTTTCTGGTGTGGATGCTGAACCTTTATAACTTCATGGACGGTATCGATGGTTTGGCGAGCGTCGAGGCTGTCAGCGTTTGTGTGGGTATGGCTTTTCTCTACGGGGTACAGGGGAACGCCGAGATCGCAGCACCGCTTTTGCTCGCGAGTGCGGTCGCAGGTTTCCTTTGCTGGAATTTTCCTCCGGCACGAATCTTCATGGGCGACGCGGGTAGCGGTTTTCTGGGCATCGTTCTGGGGATTTTTGCCCTTCAGGCGGCGTGGGCGTCCTCTGATCTGTTCTTTGCCTGGCTGATTTTGTTGGGGGTGTTCATTGTCGATGCGACCGTCACACTGATTCGTCGCTTGCTTCGCGGTGATAAGGTATACGAGGCTCACCGCAGTCATGCCTATCAATTTGCCTCCCGACATTACGGACGGCATTTGCCGGTGACGCTGGCGACTGGTGTACTGAACATTGCATGGTTGTTGCCTATCGCCTTTCTTGTGGTCGACGGAAAGCTCGAAGGCGTGGTCGGATTGCTTGTGGCGTATGTACCTTTGGTGCTCCTGGCACTAAAATTCCGTGCCGGTGATGTGGAAGTACGCTGATTCCATCTCGGTTTGGCGCATCAGACTTCGTCGAATCCTGAAAAAAGGACATTGGCTGACAAGCTGTTTCTGTTAGGTACTCAAAGGATTTATGGATAAATTACGCAGTTTTTTGGTGGGGCTACCGCGTCGGCAGAAACGCCTGATACAGGTGTCCGCGGACATAGCCCTGGTTTGGCTGGCGTTGTGGCTGTCCTTCGTAGTCCGATTGGGACTGGATGTGATCATCAACCCTTTCAAGATGCACGAGGTGCTGTTTCTGGCCGCCCCAGCCATCGCCATTCCTTTGTTTATCCGTTTTGGAATGTATCGTGCCGTCATGCGGTATTTCGGTAACGATGCACTTATCGCCATTGTCAAAGCTGTCAGTCTTTCCTCGTTGATACTCGGCGTGGTGGTTTTCTGGTACAGCAATCATCAGAACATTGTGCCCAGATCGATCATTTTCAATTATTGGTGGTTGAGCCTGATCATGATCGGCGGACTGCGACTTGCCATGCGCCAGTATTTTCTCGGCGACTGGTTTACCGCGGCTCAACACGTACCTTTCACCAACCGAGATGATGGACTGCCCAAGGTCGCTATTTACGGTGCCGGCGCGGCGGGTAATCAGTTGGTAGCTGCATTGCGGATGGGCCGCGTCATGCGCCCGATTGCATTTATCGATGACGACAACAGTATCGCGAATCGAGTGATCGCCGGCCTGCAGGTTTATAAACCGAAGCACATTCAGAGCATGATTGATGCAACCGGGGCGCAGGAAATCCTGTTGGCGATACCATCTGCAAACCGTGTGCGTCGTCGAGAAATCCTCGGATTTCTGGAAGGCTTCCCGCTACACGTTCGGAGCGTCCCAGGCTTTATGGATCTGGCGAGCGGGCGGGTGAAAGTCGATGATATTCAAGAAGTGGATATCGCTGACTTGCTCGGGCGCGACGCTGTTCCTGCGCAGGACAATCTTCTCGAACATTGCATCAAGGAACAGGCTGTAATGGTCACTGGGGCTGGTGGTTCCATCGGTTCGGAATTATGCCGGCAAATACTCGAGCTGCGCCCAACGACATTGATACTGTTTGAACACAGCGAATTCAATTTATATAGCATTCTTGCTGAACTGGAGCAGCAGATCACGCGTAAGTCGTTGTCTGTCCGGCTACTGCCGATCCTCGGTTCCGTGAGTAATCCGAGCAAGTTGCTCGACGTCATGAATACCTGGCAGGTGAATACCGTTTATCACGCCGCGGCCTATAAACACGTGCCTATAGTCGAGCACAATATTGCAGAAGGCGTCCTTAATAACGTTATCGGGACGTTGAACACGGCCGAGGCTGCTTTACAGGCTGGAGTAGCGAATTTTGTCTTGATATCAACGGACAAGGCCGTGCGTCCAACTAATGTGATGGGCAGTACGAAACGACTTGCCGAGCTGACCTTGCAAGCACTCAGTCGAGAGCTTGCACCGGTATTGTTTCGTGATGCCGCGAATGTCTCTCACGTCAACAAGACGCGCTTTACCATGGTACGGTTTGGTAATGTACTTGGTTCTTCGGGCTCCGTTATCCCGTTGTTTCATAAACAGATCAAATCTGGCGGTCCGTTGACCGTCACCCATCCCAGGATAACGCGCTATTTCATGACCATCCCGGAGGCAGCCCAGCTGGTTATTCAGGCAGGCTCCATGGGTATGGGGGGGGATGTGTTTGTTCTGGATATGGGTGAACCAGTAAAAATCGTAGAGCTGGCCGAAAAGATGATTCATCTTTCGGGTTTCAGCGTTCGCTCTGAGAAAAATCCCCATGGAGACATCGCGATCGAGTTTACCGGGCTGCGACCGGGGGAAAAATTGTACGAGGAGTTGCTGATAGGCGATAACGTCGTCGAGACCCCTCATCCCATGATTATGAGTGCTAACGAAGACTTCATTCCATGGGACGTACTCAAAGCAAAATTATCGGAACTGATAGCTGCCGTTGAAGCTGACGACTACGCTCTGGTCCGCCAATTGTTGCGGGATACAGTCAGTGGATATACACCGGATGGCGATATCGTTGACTGGATATACCAGCAACGTCGACTTGATCCTTGAATCGCAAAAACGGGTTGTGGAGTGATATTCAGTCCGTAGCGTTCAACCAATATTTGGCATCAGCTCTCACTGGTTTGAGATCTCGCCGCCAGACTAAGTCCTGTTTACAGGGCTTTAATTATTCAAAGTGGCTTCATTTTGCTGTCCTTAGTCGTTCCAGTTTACCGTAATGAGGGCTCTCTCCCGGATCTGCTCAGCGCAATTGATTTGATGAACGATCAATTGCTGGGGGATTTGGAAGTGGTGTTTGTGGTTGATGGAAGCCCGGATAATTGCTACGAGCTGCTCAGGCAAGACCTACCGAATAGGAAGTTTCGCTCTCAATTGATATTGCTGTCGCGGAATTTTGGCTCTTTCATGGCGATCCGCACAGGTTTTCAGTTTGCTAGCGGAGAACGATTTGCCGTGATGGCTGCGGATCTCCAGGAACCACCAGAACTGATCAGTAGCATGAACAGCTTATTGATTACCCAAAATTTTGACATTGTCGTCGGTGTTCGGGACGGAAGGGATGATCCATTTATGTCCCGGACAGCCTCGAGGATTTTTTGGGGGCTTTATCGTCGCTATGTTGTTCCGGAAATACCTCTTGGCGGCATTGATATTTTTGCCTGTAACAAACCTTTCAGGGACACTCAAAATCTCGCAATCGCTGCTGCCAAGGGATTGGGGTTTCAGACTTATCAATGGCAATTTTATTTCGGCAGGCAGGGGCCTTGGATGTCACTTACGACTTATCAATTAGGGGTCATTCTTATATCGGTCTTCATTGCCTTTTCACTATTTATGCACTTCAGTAAAAACTGCCAGTTCAACAAGATTCTGGAAACTGAAAGTCGGGAAGGGCGACATTAATCACTACATCTAGAAAAACGGCCTCTCGAGTCCACCAAGGGGGAGAAGGCCGATTTTCCTCCGCAATACCTAAGTACTGTTATTTCTTCGGTTGCAGAATTCTTGCAGGATTACCCACCACTGTGACGTTTGCAGGCACGGAGCGGGTTACAACAGCTCCGGCGCCAATCATTGCATTTTCTCCAATGGTAATTCCTGGAAGAATGGTGCAGTTGGCTCCCAACGACGCTCCTTTGCAAATCACAGTACGGTCGAAACTTTCCGGGTAAACTTTGCTGCGAGGGAAGCGATCGTTAGTGAATGTGGCGTTAGGGCCAATAAATACGTCATCCGCAATGGAAATGCCGTCCCAGATCTGAACGCCGCATTTGATTGTTACCCGATCTCCGATGACTACGTCGTTTTCGATGAAGACGTGGTCACAGACGTTACAGTCTTCGCCGATTTTTGCTTTCGGTAATACGTGTGAAAATGCCCAGATTCGGGTGCCCTTACCAATTTCAGAGGTTTCACACAGGGCGTGAGAGTGCACGAAGTAATCTTTGGAAGCGCTCATTTTTCCATTCCAGGTTGGCTTTTTCGATGGCGTAGTTTCGTAGAAAACAAGCTCTATATCCATACGTTTTTGAGCCTGCGAATATGAGCCATCAGGAACACTTCGAGTGTTTAACCAGCGTTCGGAGCATTGCGAATGACATTGTCCATGATACTGGCGACTGAAACTGTTCCGACCACTGAAGGATTACTCCGATATTGCAATGCCGCCTGCCTGGGTATTCACCTGTTACACGTTTTGCAACGCTTGCATTTTTGACAACCTCCAGCGATCGCCTAGGTTTGAGGGAGCAGCTCAGGAAAGCTGCTTTCTGACTTATCTCAAGGAGCGTCACTTATGCGTACCGGTTATTTTTACTCGCTGATCTTTGCCTTCCTCACCAGCGCCTCGATCGCTGCGATTGCCGCCCCTGTAGCGCCGTCGGAGGCCACCAAGACGCCTTTACTCATGGATGCAGCGACGCCATCGCAGACCGCCAAGGTCGATCTCAACGGCGCGGATGCGGCGACGTTGCAGAAGGAGTTGGCGGGTGTGGGGGAGGCGAAGGCACAGGCGATTGTTGCGTATCGGGATACAAACGGGCCGTTTGCGTCGGTGGATGAGTTGCTCGAAGTGAAGGGGATTGGCAAGGCGATTCTGGATCGCAATCGTGAAAAGCTTGAAGTGAACTAAGCTGACAGTTCAACGCCGAGAGGCCGGTCATTGACCGGCCTTTTTATTGGGTGCTGATGGGGTGGATGCCTGAACGCTGAAAATTACGGGTATCATATTGTGCTTTGATTATGCCTATAATAATTTCGTTCGGGACTGATTCAGCAGCCGAATCGCAGCACACCGATGCACGTCGAATTTTGAATTGATAAGGGGTAACCACGGTATGAACCAACGTCGAGTCGTCGTCACGGGCATGGGCCTGGTTTCACCCTTGGGCAGTGATGTTGAAATCGTCTGGCAGCGTTTGCTGGCCGGTCGTTCCGGGTTGCGCAACCTGCCAGATGCGGTTGTGGCTGATCTGCCGACCCGGGTCGGCGGCAGTGTGCCGACGGTGGAGGAGGATGCCGAGGCCGGATTTGATCCGGATCGTGCGACGCCGCCCAAGGAACAGAAGAAGATGGATCGCTTCATCATGTTCGCCATGGAAGCGGCGCGGCAGGCGCTGGAGCAGGCCGGTTGGCATCCAGCGGACGCT
>Ga0209795_10002176_pt1 | contig 11119 bp, 10 predicted proteins | sample AgamicOrMarz_FD_187166 | JGI IMG/M metagenome (GOLD analysis project Ga0209795, IMG submission 187166) | Agave microbial communities from Guanajuato, Mexico - Or.Ma.rz (SPAdes) (version 2) | ecosystem: Host-associated > Plants > Phyllosphere > Phylloplane/Leaf | place: Guanajuato, Mexico...
AAACAAGGAAAAGGTACATTTGTCATGCGATCTAAAATTGCAAGAGAATTAGTTTCGGTAGATGGTTTTACAGACTTTAACAAACAATTAGGTAAAAATCCTTCCAAGCAAATTCTTGTTTGTGAGGAATTGAAAGCTACTCCTAAAATTGCAGAATCGCTTCATATTGCAGTTAATACTCCTGTATTAAGGCTCGTTCGATTGATGTTTATTGATGATTACCCATTTACACTTGATGAAACTCACTATTCATTGGAACGTTTCCCTAACTTAACAAATCACTTCCTACAGAATAGTTCAACTTATGAAGTACTAAAAAAGATATATAACGTCGATATGAATGCTTGTACTACCCATAAAGTTATCACAGTAGCGCCAGCTGGAAAGCTTGAAGCAGAACATTTGGATTGTGAACTTGGTGATACTTTATTTAATATTGATAAAACTGTTTACGATGAAAATAAAGTCCCAATCCATACTTCTAACTTTAAAACACGTACCGAATTAATTGCTTTAACAATTACAACTTAAATGGTAATAAAAAGACTTCTCTGTTGATGACAGAGAAGTTTTTTATTGTGTTGAAATAAATCGTCAATATTGAAAAATTAGAGGGAGTGTTATTTTTACATATTCAAGAAAGGTTTATGAGTATGTAATAAAGCGTGAATATGAAAATAACTTACTTACAAAGGGTTCATGAGGATGTATTTAAGCATATTTTTGAAAGTAACATCGAGATCTGATTAATTTTAATTGATTTTGTTTAGCAATAATCAATCCTCAATCTAATAAATTGTTATTTCGTTTGGTATTCTTCCTATTCACTAGAATTTCCTTAAGATTAAAGGCCTTATTTGCGGTTAACCCGAATTTATTTGCAGATTTGACTTTTTTTATTGCAGATTTGCTATTTTTATTTGCACTTTCATATTTTCATTTGCAGTTTTGGCTTTTTTATTTGCACTTCCACATTTTCAAAACACACTTCATTTCACCACGCCAAACAGGCATCGCTAAATCCAATGCCTGTTTCGCTTCATTATAGAATGAAAGATTAGTATTCTAATTTCCACATATATCTTCTTTTTGTCAGTGGGTGATTACGAGCAATTGATAATTGTTCTGCGTATGTTCGGATTACACCAGTAATTAACATTGGGTTAAAGTAGTCAACTACTTCTTTTGCAATGACAGAGCCTAGTCCGAAGTCTTTCGCATCAACAATAGTCGTTTTTGCATCGAAGCGATTTAGGAATTCTAGTGCTCGAGAATCCATTGCTCTAGTACGGCCATCGTTCATTAATAATAGGAATGGTACATCTTTGTCTACGATTTCGAAAGGTCCGTGGAAGAATTCACCATCGTGGAAGCTTCCTGAGTTGATCCATTGCATTTCCATTAGTAAGCAGATTGAGAAAGAGTAAGCTACTTCATACGTTGCTCCGCTAGACATTACATAAATATAAGGCTCATCTTTGTATGCATCTGCAAATGCTTTTGCTTGTGGTAGAACATTCTCTACGGATGATTCAATTAGAGCATAGATTTTTGAGAAGCCATCTAACATTTTATCGTAGTCCTCATATCCTTCAAATTGTTCTAGGATTTCAACAGCAAGGCCAAGAACCTTCGTCATTTTTTCTAATTTAGCTGCATAGTTTGCTTCCCAGCCATGGTAAACAACATAATCAGCATCTTTTGTAATAGCAGCATCCTCAACATGTGTAACCGCAATAACGTGTGCTCCGAGCTCTTTTGCTTTTGAAGTGGCTGTGACAGTTTCCGGAGTAGTGCCACCTAATGAGCATGTGATGACGATACTCGTTTCATCAACGGAAACTGGAGTAGCGTAGTTAAATTCATTTGCTGTAAAAAGGCTTGTGCGAACTTGCTGCGCGTTTCCTTCTAAGAAATATTTTGCTGGATATAAATCCGCCTTTGAAGCACCACAACCTACAAAAAATACACTCTTTATATTTGGTTGTTTTTCTTGGATTTGTCTAATTATGTACTTTAATTCCACGTGTTTCTCCTCCAATAGTGTTAATTTTTATAGCTTTTACATAAATAGTTCAAAAGCCTTCATATTTCTAATGTCATGACTAGCGGGGTCTTTAAAATACCTAGCATCCGTAATTTCTTGTGCTAAATAACCTGTATAACCATTCTTTTTAAGCGTCATCAAAAATTCTTTCAAATTGTGAGTGCCATCACCCCATATAAGATGTCCATAAGGATTTCCATCAACAAAGTGCATATGCACAATTTCGCTACCAAAAATATCAAACCAGTCCTGCAATGATTCACCTGCTACTCCCATTGCTGTCGTATCGATGAGAATCTTCAAATTAGGATGGTCAATCTCATCAAACATTCTTTTAGCATCATTAACTGTAATGACAAGATTAGATTCCTCTGGACGTAAGCTTTCCAACGCTAATGTAATTCCTTCACGTTGTGCTACATCAGCTAACCTTGAGAGCATCTCTCTTGATCGTTTCCAAGCTTCTTCACGATCTTCATCATAGTAGCCCCATCCCGAATTGCACTGCATGATTGGACAGCCTAATTCAGCCGCTGCTTTAATTCCGTTTGAAAAATATTGAAAGCTTTTTTCAAAATTTTCTGGTTTGGAAGCTGCAAACTGATATTGATACATACAGTTTTCTGGTGTAAAGACTTTTACTTCCAAACCTCTTGAGTTAATTTTTTGTTTTAGTTCTTTGCAATCCGAGTAAGTCATTGGATCTAAATAATAATGAGGAACGCCTGTCCAAAACTCCAGGGTTTTAATTCCTGCTGTCACTTGAGCATCCAAAAAATAATCCAATGAGTAGCGCATATAATGGATATTCATCCCGGCTATTTGTTCTCTACTTATTAATGGCGTTGAACTCATTATTCATAAACCTTCCCATATCCAAAGGAACCATCAACTAGGCATTGCTTTGAGGAGAAGTCAGCTGCTTTTGCAAGGCTGTCAGTAATGATTTGATCTTCATCTAAAATGCCATCATTAAGTTTGTTTAAGTAGCTCACCATGAAACTAGTAATAAAGGAATCTCCTGCACCCATTGTGTCAGTTGCTTTTACAAGCTTTGGTTCCTGTATATAAAACTTAGTCCCATTAAATAATAGAGCTCCTTTTTCTCCCATGGTACATAGCACCAATTTACATCCCATATTTGATACTTTTAACATAAGATTAAGCATTTCATCTAATGTTAAATGACTACATGAAAAGTAGGCGTAATCCACTATTGGGGCGATTTCGTTTATTTTATTTTCCGTAAAATCAGATGAAAAATCGAAGCCAATGGGAACACCTAATTCTTTAACTTTTGGTAACTCCTCTTCTGCAAATCCATATAATCCTGAGTGTACTAAATCAAATTCTTTAATATAGTTTAAATCTTCAACTGTTAAATTTAATCCTTGTTCCCTTAACACTCCACAGCGATTACTACCTATAAACACGCGATCCCCGTCTTTTAGGTTTACTCTTGCACAGCCGTTTTCCCCTTCATAAACTCTGCTATGACTGATGTCTAATCCTATTTGATTAATGCTATCCTGCACATGTTCAGCTTCTTTGTCCGTTCCAAATGCGCCAAGAAATGCAGCATCCACGCCAAGCCTTTTAGCATAAACCGCGAAATTTAATGCATTTCCTCCAGGATACATCGTCCGAATATGTTCATATTTGTCTACAACATTGTCACCTAAGCCTATTACTTTCATCATTTAACCTCACTTATAATACTTTTGATAAGAAATCAATTGTCCTTGGGTGCTTTGGATTTCCGAAAAATTCCTTCGGGTTATTTTCTTCTAAAATTTTCCCTTGATCAATGAACAGAATACGGTCACCAACTTCTTTTGCAAATCCCATTTCGTGCGTAACAACAACCATAGTCATTCCTTCTTTTGCAAGGCCCTTCATTACTGCTAAAACCTCTCCAACCATTTCAGGATCCAAGGCAGATGTCGGTTCATCAAACAACATAACCTCTGGCTTCATAGCCAGTGCTCTTGCGATTGCTATCCGCTGCTGTTGACCGCCAGACAAGGAAGATGGATATGCTTCTACCTTCTCTAATAGACCTACCTTTTTTAATAGCTCTATTGCTAAACTCTTTGCTTCTGGCGCCTTTAGCCCCTTTACTTTAATTGGGGCATGACAGATATTTTGAGAAACATTTTTATGTGGAAAAAGGTTAAACTGCTGAAAAACCATTCCCATTTTTTCTCTTACTTTGTCTATATTGACCTTCTTTGCTGTGATGTCTTGTTCATTTACTGAAATATTTCCGCTTGTCGGTGTTTCCAATAGGTTGAGACATCTTAGGAACGTACTTTTACCTGAACCAGAAGGACCTATTACAACAACTACTTCTCCCTTTTTAATTGTTACATCTATTCCTTTTAAAACTTCACTTTTTCCAAAACTCTTATGCAAATCCTTAACGACGATCACTAGTCTTCAACCTCCTTTCAACAATCCCTAGTAATCTCGACAAAGTAAATGTCAATACTAGGTAGCCAAGAGAGGCTACAAGAATTGGTTCTAATCCTAACGCCGTATTTCCCCTAACAATGGTGGTTTCATACATTAGCTCAGCTACTCCAATAACCGATACGATTGAAGAATCCTTAATACTTCCAATGAATTGATTACCTAGAGCAGGCAAAATATTTTTAAATGCTTGAGGCATGATAATATCAAACATTGCGGTTCTTTGACTCATCCCTAAACTTCTTGCAGCTTCCATTTGACCTTTGCTAACTGCTTCAATACCAGATCGAATCGTTTCTGAAATATAGGCTGCGGCATTAAGTGATAAAGCGATTGCACCTACTGCTAAGTCTGGTATATCCATACCGCTAAAAAGAGCAGGTACACCAATATAAATAATGTAAATTTGAGCTAGAAGTGGTGTACCTCTGATGAATTCTACATAAATGTCTCCAATTAGTTTAACGACTTTATATTTAGAACGTCTTAATAAGGTTAAAGCAACGCCAAGGATACTTCCTAAAACAACCGCTATCAACGCAAGAATGATTGTTATATAGATTCCTGTTATAAAAAATTGATAATAGGTTCCAAGGAATGAAAAATTCAAGTGACTCCCCCCTTTTGAATATTGTTTTATATGTGATAAACGGTATGATCAAAAGTTTTAGAAAAACGCTTTCATTTGTCTCATATTTAGAATTTAGTTTAATTTTGTTTTACTTTCGACATTGCATCAGTTAACCATTTCTCATATTCAGGCTTTGTTCTATCAATCGTTTTATTAACTGCATCCACTAATGCTTTATCTGAGTCATTAGGCATTGCAATCGCTGCCCCAGCTGTGTCGTCATCAAAAAGAAGTTCTGTTTTTGCTAAGCTAGGATTACTCTTTACAAGTAGCGTAGCAGTTGGACGGTCTACTAAAACTGCATCTACTTTTTTAGCAGCTAAGTCCATTGCTAATTCAGTTGATTTTCCTAATAGTTTTAAATCAGCATTAGGAAATTGCTTTTCTACTATTTGTTCTTGTACAGAAGATTTAATTGCAGCAATTTTCGCATTTTTTAAGCTATCATTCGTCTTAAACTTGTCCAATTCACTTTTTCGAACAATCATTACATGTCGATCCTTATAGTATACGTTTGAAAAGTCAGCATTCTTTTCTCTTTCTTCTGTTGGGCTCATGGCTGAAATAATCATGTCAATTTTTCCACTTTGAAGAGCAACTAATAAACCATCAAAGTCCATATCTTTTATTTCATATTTAACACCTAAATCTTTAGACACTTGATCTAGTAATTTAATATCAGAACCAATAATTTTATCTTTTCCGCCATCAACAGTATGGAATTCATAAGGAGGTGTAGCTGCCATCATCCCAACAACAATTTTGCCTTTTTGCTTAATTCCTTCTAGCCCCGATTTTGATGCTGTTTTTTCAGCTGTTCCACAACCTGCCAATGAGATCGCAAGTAAACCAGATAATGCAATACCGCTTACTTTTTTAACTAATGCTTTTTTCATCTCTTTATTCCCCCTTAGTAGTTTAGTAGAATTTTTTACTTACATAATATACTAATACCATCCAAAACATATAATAACGTTATATAACATTATATTAGTGAATAAGTCCCATAAAGTCAATGATATTTCTGAAAATTTTTAATTAAAAGTCTATTAAAGAAATAAAGAGGTTTATATAAGAAAAACTGTTGTACTTACAACAGTGACTTATTCTGTTTCTTCTCATAGTAAATTTGGTTTTACTACGAAACATGTTATTAATATTGATAGAATTTCCTATTCCTAACTAAGGAACTACTTTAGGGATCTGGTTTAATAATGGAAGGAAATAATAGATTAATATAAAAATAACGTACATATTCAATTATAAACATGTACGTTATTTCTTATATCTTTAATTAATCAAGTTGTTCCCCATTAGATTGAATAACATTTTGATACCAATAAAATGATTTTTTCTTTTTGCGCTCTAAAGTTCCGCTTCCATCATCTTGTTTGTCTACATAAATAAAGCCGTAACGTTTAGACATTTCACCTGTAGACGCACTTACTAAGTCAATGCATCCCCATGGAGTGTAACCCATCAGTTCGACACCATCCTCGATTGCTTCACCAATCGCCTCAACATGACTACGTAGGTAATCTATTCTGTTATTTTATTCCAAATTATTCAGATGGAGGAATGACTGAGTACTCTCCGTAGTCTGTTAAAACTGTAGCTATTTAACTTAGTACTCCTTCGATCTATATCAAATATAAAGGATACCGAATTTTCAGACAAAAAAAGAGATGCTAATTCTAATACGAATTACATCCCTAAACAATTACTATTCAATTAAAAATGATCTCTTTTTATCAATTAAAAATATGTCTTTCTCGCTCACTTCTCCAAATCACACTCATTAAGCTGAACAATTTTTGTTCTTTTTATTAGTTTATATCCAATCCATAAAACAAGGAATAATGGCAAACCTATATATGAAACAAGTACACCATTCCAGTCAATTGCTTTGCCCATAAATGCTGCATAGTTTTGTCCAAGAATAACGACCCCACATAGGACGAAAGCAAATATTGGTCCGAACGGGAACCATTTCGCTTTATACGGTAGGTCATTTAAATCCTTCCCTTGTGCAACGTATGCTTTACGGAAACGATAATGACAAATTGCTATTCCAAGCCAAGCAATAAAACCAGACATACCTGAAGCATTAAGTAACCAAATGTAAACAACTCCGTCACCATATAGTGAAGCTAAAAATGCTAATGTACCAACTGCCGCAGTAATGATTAACGCATTAACAGGTACACCCCTTTTATTTAACCTACCTAATGCTTTTGGAGCTTTCCCTTGACGAGCCATATCCCACAGCATTCGAGCTGAAGCATACATTCCTGAGTTTCCTGCTGATAAAACCGCCGTTAAGATCACTGCATTCATTACAGACGCTGCAAATGCAATGCCAGCTTTATCAAAAACTAACGTAAATGGACTAACTGCTACATCTCCACTTGCTAGATTATGATTTGTATATGGTATTAGTAGACCTATTACAAATATAGATAATACGTAAAATAATAAAATACGCCAAAATATTTGGCGAGCTGCACGAGGAATATTTCGCTCTGGCTCCTCGCTCTCCCCTGCTGCTACCCCTAATAACTCGGTACCTTGGAAAGAAAATCCAGCTGCCATAAAGATTCCAAGTGTCGCCATAAATCCTCCATGAAAAGGAGCATCACCAGCTGTAAAGTTTTTAAACCCTACTGCTTCTCCACCAATAATTCCAAAAACCATTAAAAATCCCGAAATTAAAAAAATGATGACTGTAACAACTTTTATAATAGAAAACCAGTATTCAGATTCCCCAAATCCTTTAACAGATAGATAGTTTAACAGAAAGATAATAGCTAGAAATAATGAACTCCATAATAGTGAGGATGTATGTGGTAACCAAAATTTCATAACCATTGTAACTGCAGCTAATTCAGCTGCTATAGTAATTGCCCAGTTATACCAGTAATTCCAACCAAGGGCAAAACCAAGTGCAGGATCAACGAATTTTGTTGCGTATGTACTAAAAGATCCTGCAACTGGCATATATGTAGCCATCTCAGCAAGGCTTGTCATTAAAAAGTACACCATTATTCCAATCGCTATATATGCCGAAAGAACACCACCTGGTCCTGCATTATGGATTGCACCTCCACTTGCCAAAAATAGACCTGTTCCAATTGTTCCTCCTAGTGAAATCATTGTAATATGACGAGGTTTTAGTCCACGCTTTAACTCTTGAGGCATAGAAGGAATATGATTCTCAGAATCAATGACTGTTATTGTATTTACCGTATTTTTCATTAAAATACTCCTTTTCAGTCGTTTTTTGGATTCGTTAATTTTCTGCTTTTTTTAACATCCATTGGCAGGATTAGGAAAAAGTTTGAACATTAGAGAAAATGAGAAGCGAATAGTCGCTTCTCATTTCTTACTTGGAAAAATCAAAATAATTCTTCTTTAATAATCTTTGTTGCTCGATCAACTCATTATATGAAGTTGTTTTACCAAGCAGCTTTGTGTTAATTAAGTATAATTGCTCCTCAATTGCACCAACAGTATCATCTGTTTGATATGTTATTTTACAATCTAAGCAAATGATACATGGTGTTTCTTTAATCTCAATTGCCTTCGTACCATCAGGAAGTTCCCAGTAAACCGTATTTGTTGATTCAACTATATTAGCTGATTCACACCACTGACATTTCATCATTCAGCGTCTCCTTGCGCACTTCCTACTAGTTTTTCACTTACTTGGATTTTTGTAAGCTGTGCTTGGAATTTCTTTTCTTTTAACTCGTCGCGTTTATCGCGCTTATCTTTCAATGAAGCATGCTCTGGGTTTGTTGCATATGTTTTACGAACTTCCATACGTTGTAAACCTTCTGGTACAAGATTGAATTTTGTTTCATTCATCAATCCTGCGATTCCTGCATTGGAACGTTTTTCATCCATATTAGGATAAATTTCTTTAAAGTATGCTTCTGCTCTACCTGGTACGTAATTTTGTGGTTCCGGATAAGTAGTAATTACACCTTCAAAATTACGAAGAACAACTTTATCAGCACTTTGAGAAATTAAGTAATTTGGTTGAAGAGAAATTTTTCCTCCGCCACCCGGTGCGTCTACTACAAATGTTGGTACTGCATATCCAGAAGTATGGCCGCGCAATCCTTCCATAATTTCTAAACCTTTTGAAACAGGTGCACGGAAGTGTCCAATACCTTCTGATAAATCACATTGGTAAATATAATACGGGCGAACACGAATTTTAACTAAATCATGCATTAGCTTTTTCATAATTGGTACACTGTCGTTAATTCCAGCCAAGATTACAGCTTGGTTTCCTAACGGTACACCAGCATTTGCAAGCATTTCGCAAGCTCGTTTCGACTCCTCTGTAATTTCAATTGAAGTATTAAAGTGAGTATTTAACCAAACTGGATGATATTTTTTTAAGATATTACAAAGATTTTCAGTAATACGTTGTGGGAATACTACAGGTGCCCTTGTACCAATACGGATAATTTCCACATGTGGAATTTCACGTAAATTTTTTAAAATATACTCTAAAATATTATCGTTAATTAAAAGACCGTCTCCACCTGAAATAAGTACATCACGCACTTGAGGATTTTTGCTAATGTAATTAATAGCAGCATCAAGCTGTTTCTTTGGCACTCCCATCCCAATTTGTCCTGAGAAGCGACGTCTAGTACAGTAACGACAGTACATTGAGCATTGATTTGTTACTAAAAATAGGACACGATCTGGATAACGATGTGTTAAACCTGGAACAGGAGAATCTTCATCCTCATGAAGTGGGTCCTCTAAATCATACTTAGTTTTATGAATCTCCGCAGAGATTGGAACTGATTGCATACGAACTGGACAACGTGGGTCATCCGGATTCATTAACGATGCATAATATGGGGTAATGTTTAGTGGAATTGTTTTTGTCGCAATTCGTACCCCATCTTCTTCGTCAGGCGTGAGGTTAATTATTTGCTTTAACTCATCCAATGATTTGATGGTATTTGTAAGTTGCCAAACCCAATCATTCCATTGTTCCTCTGTTACATCTTTCCATAATTCAACTTCTTTCCAATGTCTTTTTGGAGCATAGACTGCATTTACCATACTTACATCCCCTTTCAAACTGTTTGTTTTAATATATAGCAAGAGCCGTGCCAAAAATTTACAATTATTTAATAAAAACGCCACAAATATAGAAAATTCAAACTATTCAGCCTGTTTTTTTATTTTTTAAAGTTAAAATCTTAAGTTGCTATCTTCCCAAGATGAATCAAAAATAATAAAACCGCCTAAAATTAGGCGGTTTGTCTATTGAATGAAGTGCTAAAACTAGATTTTTTAGAGATTAAATTGTAGTTTAAACTACGATATTTAACTTTTGAATCTTATATTGAAGAGTTTGCCTAGGTATTTCAAGTAGTGCTGCAGCTTGTTGAATATTAGAATTTGTTTGTAGCAATGCTTGTTTAATAAGTGAAATTTCCATTTCTTGCATTGCAGAACGTAAAGGCTGAACTCCTTTTGTGTCAGTACTTTTCTTAATTTGTTGTAGTTGAATCGGAAGATGTTTAACTGTAAGAGTATGCCCTTCTACCATAATCATAGCATGCTCAATCGTATGCTTTAGTTCTCGGACATTACCTGGCCAATTATATTGGTGGAATAGCTCAAATACAGTATGTTCTACATTACGAATATTCTTTGAGAAACGTTCATTAAATTGCTCAACAAAATGAGACGTGAGTAGCTCGATATCATAATTCCTTTCTCTTAAAGGCGGTATGAACAAAGAAAACACATTCAAGCGATAATACAAATCCGGTCGCATGATACCGTTTTGAACGCAATCTAAAGGTGATTCGTTAATTGCAGCGATTACTCTTACATTAACTTTACGAGTCTTTTGATCACCTATTCGGCGAACAACTCCATCCTCTAGTACTCTAAGTAGCTTTGCTTGAAGCTCTAATGGCATTGAGTTT
>Ga0209795_10002177_pt1 | contig 11118 bp, 8 predicted proteins | sample AgamicOrMarz_FD_187166 | JGI IMG/M metagenome (GOLD analysis project Ga0209795, IMG submission 187166) | Agave microbial communities from Guanajuato, Mexico - Or.Ma.rz (SPAdes) (version 2) | ecosystem: Host-associated > Plants > Phyllosphere > Phylloplane/Leaf | place: Guanajuato, Mexico...
ATAATAAATGGAAACAATCAATAAGTAGGTCATAAAATCAAAAGTATTCGAGCCATAAGTGGTCGCGACATTAAATAACTCATACATTCCGATAAAGGCAGCAAGTGAAGAATCCTTAAGGGCAATGATGAACTGGTTTCCAAGTGGTGCCATCGCCCTGCGAAGCGCCTGTGGCAAAATAATTCTCCTATATGTTAACTTTAAATTCATTCCTAAGGACCGCGCAGCTTCCATTTGTCCTCTATCAATCGATTGAATGGTCCCACGGAAGATCTCGGCAATATAGGCCCCATTATGGAAGGCAAGTCCAAGGACGACTGCTAGAAATTGTGAAATATTAAGTGAAGTTAAACCATAGTAGAAGACGAAAATTTGGACAACGAGCGGGGTCCCGCGAATAAGAAAGATATAAGTATCTGCTATCCACTCTAGAATTTTTAGGTTAGAAATTTTTAAAAATGCGAAAAATAAACCTATAAAAATACCGATAAATATAGCAACGGCTGTTAGTTCAAATGTCAGCCACATTCCTTTTAGAAAAACAGGATACGATTTAATAAATGTATTGAACCATTCCATAGCTTTCCCTTCTTCCTCGGTGCTGTCAATTATGTAAACCTATCTCCGAATCTCATTCTTTCTTTTTTTTCTTAATAGACCTTTAAATAGTCCAATTAAAATGATTGTAGATTAGTATAAATACGGATAGCGAATGCACTACCCACGTACATTCGCCCAGGAGTTATTCCTTTTCAGGATCTACGGTTATGTCTTCCCCAATGTACTTCTTGCTGATTTTCGTTAAAGTTCCATTATCACGTAGTGTTTGAAGAGCTTTATTGACTTCTTCTAAAAGCTTCTTGTTATCTTTGGCAATCGCAATTGCCTGATCACTGCGTCCCAGCAACTCTTTACCGGCAATTTTCATTCCTGTCCCGATGGCTTCCTTTCCGGTGATGAAATCAGTAATAACCGCATCATGCTTTCCTTTACTCAATGCTTCTAGCGCAGTTACGTCACTGTCAAGCAGGATAATTTTATCTGTTACTTCCTCTGCTGTTTTTGCGTATGTGGAACCTTTAGATACCGCTATTTCTTTACCTTTTAGGTCATCGAGGGTTTTAATGGAACTGTCAGGTCTTACGAAGATTTGAGGTCCGGAGTAGTAGTAAGGAGTAGAAAAGTTAACAGCCTTTAATCTTTCTTCTGTAATTGTATGGCTAGCTACGGCAGCATCAAAGCGCCCCGCCTTTACCCCTTCAACAATTCCACCGAATTTAAATTTCTTTTGAACCGGGTCAAGTCCCAATTCTTTAGCAATTGCTTCGGCAACTTCAATGTCAAAACCTGTCATTTTACCATCAGTATCTGTCACACTAAATGGTTTAAACTCACCCGAAGACGCAAAAGTAAATTTACCTTCGTCGACTAAATTCATTCCGTTTGTCGAAGTTTTGTCGCTCCCACAGGCCGCAAGTGAAATCAACAGGATTAAAATTGATAGGGCTTTCATTAAATATTTCACTAGAATTATTCCCCCTTTTTTCTGTTATTTTTTTTGGACACACTTAACCTTAACATAAATTTTGAATATTCTCGAAATTGATTTGGACGGTTTATTTAGGCTCTTCTTTGATATATTTGTGTTTAGTGATGTGACCTCCAAGATGCTTAGAATTTGGCCAAGCACCTCCCATATGCTTCCAATTCCTTATGGTTCGACAGAAATTTTTAGGTAGAAAATAAGTAGACAGAAGTAATTTTTCGAAGATGAGGCCATAAAATGTTTTATAGATTATTATTTTGATATTAAAGAAGATAAAATTGCATCCTTGGCATCAGATTTCTAAGGAAAGGTACATGAGACTGAAGTGGAACGGGGAGAATGAAAAAGCACTTATTTTTTGGGAAAGTGTCGTTTAAAAGGGTGATATTTCGTCTATCCTGAACTTAGGCGATTGTATGCCTTGCATACTTATTGAAAATTTAATACAATAACCGTAATACGTTATATTGAAATGACTGTGATTAGGAGTAGTAATGGTTCATACCCGCACTATAGAGAGTTGACGGCTGGTGCAAGTCAACCGGGTACATCATGAACTCGCCTTTGAGTTGCAAGCGTGAAGGAAAAGTAAGGCTTGCCGTTTTCCGCGTTAAGGATGAATGAAGCGAGTGTTTACAACACTAATGTGGGTGGTACCGCGGGAAGATACATACAATCCTCTCGTCCCTTTTTGGGATGAGGGGTTTTTTATTTTTTTTTAGGAGGCAACAGATATGAGTTTCGATCATAATAAAATCGAACAAAAGTGGCAAAAGAAATGGGAAGAAGAAAAAACATTTAAAACAAGCGAAGAATATGACAAAAGAAAGTTCTACGCTTTAGATATGTTTCCATACCCATCAGGTGCAGGCCTGCACGTAGGACACCCTGAAGGCTATACCGCAACTGACATACTTTCGCGCTTAAAACGGATGCAGGGATACAATGTCCTTCACCCAATGGGCTGGGATGCATTCGGCTTACCGGCAGAACAGTATGCCTTAGATACAGGGAACGACCCTGCGGAATTTACAGAACAGAATATCAACACTTTCCGCCGGCAAATAAAATCCTTAGGTTTCTCCTATGATTGGGATCGTGAAGTCAACACCACCGATCCTGAATACTACAAATGGACTCAATGGATTTTCTTAAAGCTGTTTGAAAAGGGCTTAGCCTATATTGATGAAGTGGCCGTAAACTGGTGCCCAGCGCTTGGAACGGTCCTAGCGAACGAAGAGGTCATTGATGGCAAAAGTGAACGTGGCGGGCATCCTGTTGAACGGCGTCCAATGAAGCAATGGATGTTAAGAATCACAGCTTATGGTGACCGTTTACTTGAAGACTTAGAAGAACTTGATTGGCCGGAAAGCTTAAAGGAAATGCAGCGTAACTGGATCGGCCGTTCGGAAGGGGCTGAAGTTACTTTCTCGATCGAAGGACACAAAGAGACCTTCACGGTATTCACAACTCGCCCAGATACATTATTCGGTGCTACGTATGCCGTGCTTGCCCCTGAACATGCTTTTGTGGATAAAATAACAACAGCTGAACAGCGTGCTGCTGTTGATGCTTATTTGGATAAAGTGAAAACAAAGAGCGATTTAGAGCGTACTGATCTTGCCAAAGAGAAGACAGGTGTATTTACCGGCGCTTATGCCATCAATCCTGCAAATGGAGAGAAAATGCCCATCTGGATTGCAGATTATGTATTAGTAAGCTACGGTACGGGTGCAATTATGGCGGTTCCAGCACACGACGAGCGTGACTATGAATTCGCAAAAGAATTTAACCTGCCGATTAAAGCGGTTGTTGCTGGTGGGGATATTGAAAAAGAAGCCTACACAGGTGATGGCGAACACATTAACTCTGAATTTTTAAATGGCTTAGATAAAGCAGAAGCTATTCAAAAAATGATTGCTTGGTTAGAAGAAAAAGGAATCGGCACCAAGAAAGTCACTTTCCGCCTTCGGGATTGGTTATTTAGCCGTCAGCGTTATTGGGGAGAACCCATTCCGATTATCCATTGGGAAGACGGCACGATGACTGCAGTTCCAGAAGACCAGCTTCCACTGATGCTGCCAAAAACGAAAGAAATCCGTCCATCTGGAACTGGAGAATCACCACTTGCGGTAATCAATGATTTCGTTAACGTTGTCGATCCAGAAACAGGTAAAAAAGGCCGACGTGAAACCAATACGATGCCACAATGGGCAGGAAGCTGCTGGTATTATCTACGGTACATTGATCCGAAAAATGACCAAGAACTTGCTTCTCAGGAAAAGTTAAATCATTGGCTTCCTGTTGATATCTACATTGGCGGGGCAGAACATGCCGTATTACATTTACTTTATGCGCGCTTCTGGCATAAATTCTTATATGATATCGGCGTTGTTCCAACTAAAGAACCATTCCAAAAGTTATTTAACCAAGGAATGATTTTAGGTGAAGGAAATGAAAAAATGAGTAAGTCAAAAGGGAATGTCGTTAACCCTGACGATATCGTGGACAGTCACGGTGCTGATACTCTTCGCCTTTATGAAATGTTTATGGGACCGCTTGATGCATCGATTGCTTGGTCGACAAATGGGCTGGATGGTTCCCGCCGTTTCTTAGATCGGATCTGGCGTTTATTGGTTGAGGAAAACGGGGAATTAAATCCAAAGATTCAAGCAACTGAAGCAGCCTCTAATTTGGAAAAAGTGTATCATCAAACCGTGAAAAAAGTGACAGAGGATTATGAAGGCTTACGTTTTAATACGGCGATTTCACAAATGATGGTATTCATTAATGAAGCCTATAAAGCAACTGTACTACCAAAAGAGTACATTGAAGGATTCGTAAAATTGCTTGCCCCTGTTTGCCCGCATATCTCTGAAGAGCTTTGGGAAAAGTTAGGTCACAATGAAACAATCACTTACGAAGCATGGCCAGCCTATGATGAGGCAAAACTAGTGGATGAAGAAGTTGAAATTGTTATCCAAGTAAATGGTAAAGTAAAAGCAAAGCTTATGGTACCAACAGATGCAAGCAAAGAGTCACTTGAAGGTATCGCAATGGAAGATGCTCAAATTAAGGAACAAATTGAAGGTAAAACGATTCGAAAAGTAATTACAGTTCCTGGAAAACTTGTTAATATCGTCGCAAATTAGAATAAAAGAATGGCCCCTTCGCTGGGGCTGTTTTCCTAAAGGGGATGGACTTGATGGAAGAAATTCAAACAATTACACCAGAAGAATTACAAAAAAAGCTCGAGGCAGGGGAAAAACTTGAGCTAGTTGATGTAAGAGAAGATAACGAGGTCGTATTTGGGATGATCCCAGGGGCAAAGCATATCCGCATGGGGGATATTCCTGATAAACTCGACTATTTTGACAAGGATAAAGAATATATCTTTATTTGCCGCTCAAGTGCACGCAGTGGGAATGTCTGCCATTACTTGCAGGATCAGGGCTTTAAGGTCCGTAATATGGTTGGTGGTATGCTTGCATGGCCGGGAGAGACTGAATACACAGAATAACCGATTCCAAGAGGAATCGGTTTTTTTCTTTCAAAAGAAAAAACTGTCTATCTAAAGGGGAGTTTACAAGTTCAAACTAAAAAAACTTTACTTTTTAAAGAGATGGATTTTTAAAATTCTGAAAAATGGTAAGAATGATAGTAAAAAAGAGAGGGAGAGAACAATGATTCAGGTTAAGTTGTTTGATCGGGAGCATGAGAAGGATTTAGAGAAGGAAATGAACCGTTTTTTAAAAGGGATAGATGAAACAAGCCTCCTCGATATTAAATATAATGTGGCCGCGATGGCGGAGGAAGAAGAAGAGGAGCAGATTTATTGTTTTTCAGCGATGATCATTTACAAGGCCTGACAAATAGTCAGACCTTTTTATTTTTTGCGGAAAGAGCTGAATTGGTACCAGCTAATCTTCCAGTTACAAGTGCAGAGGTAATGTTATATCCGCCGGTATACCCATGGATATCAAGAATTTCACCGCAAAAATAAAGTCCACTCATTAATTTTGAGCCCATAGTTTGCGGTTCAATTTCTTTGACTGACACTCCACCGCCAGTAACAAAAGCTTTTTCGAGAGGAAGGGTGCCATTGACTTTAATCTGGAATTGCTTGCAGCTTTTTGAGAAAGTACGGATTTTTTCATTAGAGATTGTACTGCCTTGCTCTGCCGGATCAATCCCATTATGTTCTAATAGAAACAAGAGGTATCGTTCAGGGACTAGTCCTTTGAGCGTATTTTTAATGCTTTTCTTAGGCTCATTTTTTATAAGCGAAAGGATCTCTTGAAAAACTTCTTCTTCTTTTTTTTCTGGCAGCACATCTAGACTCATGGAAACTTCTTTCAAATTCCACTTTTTCATGGCTTTCACCACAAACTGACTGCACCGAAGAACGGCGGGACCGCTTAGTCCAAAATGGGTAAAAATCATATCCATTCGGTGCGAGATAATAGGCTTACCTTTTGGGTTCAAGACACTTAAGTCAATATCTCTTAACGACAAACCTTGGAGGACTTTGTTTTTTATAAAAGGCTCACTAGATGTCACTGGAACTTCGGTTGGAAACAGTTCCGTAATGGTATGACCCGCCTTTTCAGCCCAGGCGTAGCCATCTCCTGTTGAACCGGTATGAGGGACAGACTTTCCTCCGACCGCAATAACAATGGATTTTGCCGAGATGGTTTGTCCATCTCTGAGCACCACAGCTGAAACATGTCCGTTTTCATAGATGAGTTCACGGACAGGACTATTTTTGAAGACTCGTACATGGAGTTTTTCTAATTGATTTAATAATGCGTCCACAACTGATTGTGCTTTATTAGAGACGGGAAACATACGGCCGTGATCTTCTTCCTTTAAGGCAATTCCTAATCTCTCAAAGAATTTTATTATATCTTCATTACTAAAGATAGAAAAAGCACTATATAAAAATTTACCGTTTCCCGGCAAGTGTTTGATGATTTCTTCGATCGGCAGGCGATTGGTCACATTACAGCGTCCGCCACCGGAAATAGCTAGTTTTCTGCCCAGCTTGTCACCTTTATCTATTAAAAGAACTTTTGCTCCTTTTTCACCAGCAGCAATGGCCGCCATTAATCCGGAGGGGCCGCCGCCGATGACAATTACATCATATTCCATATATACACCAACTTTTTATTAATCCATCACTCCATTATAAACATTTATCATCAAAATAAAACGAATGTGCCTTTTTTTTAAGAAATTTAAATTAGTTGTTAGTAGCGTCAGAGAGAAAGAAGTTGTAAACTACTAATAGTGTGCAAAAAAAGTCGATTTATATTTGGCTAATCAGAATTTATTATCATAAATTCTGAACGCATAAGGGCAACTACGCCTCTGTCTTCGCCCTAACGGGCTCGCCAGTCGGCGAGTTTTCTTTATGAAGAAGCGCACTTATTTCTTCGGGTAGGAAGGGATTTTATGCAGTCTAAGCTTTTAAGAGGAACATTTATATTAACGCTAGGAACGATACTTTCAAAGGTTATCGGCTTAATTTATGTTATACCATTCTTTCAAATTGTTGGTAGGGAAGGGACTACTCTTTATCAGTTTTCCTATGTGCCGTATACGATTTTTATTAGCATCGCAACAGCCGGTGTGCCGCTCGCCGTTTCTAAATTTATTTCAAAATATAATGCTCTTGAGGAATATGCAGTTGGCAGGAAGTTGTTTAAATCGGGTTTAGTCATTATGACGTTAACAGGGGTTATGGCTTTTTTAGTGATGTATCTTGCGGCACCTACATTAGCGGAAATGAGTGTTGGTGATAAAAAGGCAAATTTAGATAATGTCACAACGGTCATGCGAGCTGTAAGCTTTGCGTTAATTGTTGTTCCATTTATGAGCCTCATTAGAGGATTCTTTCAAGGGCACCAATCGATGGGCCCCTCTGCACTTTCACAAGTCGTGGAGCAAATTGTCAGGATTGCGTTTACCCTTCTAGGGGCCTTCGCCGTCTTACATTTTTTTAATGGCAAAATGGTAACAGCCGTAAGTGTGGCGACGTTTGCTGCCTTTATTGGCGCTATTGGCGGTTTAATCGTTTTATTTTGGTATTGGTATAAACGAAAACCGTATTTAGACGATCTCCTTTCACATGATAAAGGCACAATTGATATCTCTCTTAAGGATATTTATAAGGAAATTCTTATTTATGCTTTTCCATTCGTGTTAGTGGGGATTGCCAACCCTTTATTTCAGGCGATTGATCAATTCACATTTAGTCAGGCAATGGCAGAAATCGGGAAAAAGAAATTTGCAGAATCCTTCTTCTCTATTTTGAACTTTGAATCCCATAAAATTGTCATTATTCCAGTTTCGCTGGCAACAGGATTTTCGTTAACCCTTGTACCAAGTATAACGAGGGCCTTCGTTGAGGGGGAAGGGGAAAGCCTAAACCAACAATTAAATCAGACATTTCAGGTACTGCTATTTTTAACGTTACCTGCAGCCATCGGTCTTTCGTTATTGGCAGAACCTGTATATACAGTGTTTTATCAGCATGATGTAATTGGTACTGAAGTATTAAGGGCATACGCACCTGTAGCCATTCTTTTTTCCTTATATTCTGTCACTGCAGCCATTTTACAAGGGATCAACGAACAGCGATTTACGGTGTTAAGTTTACTTGTAGGATTATTAATTAAACTGTCTCTAAATATTCCGTTAATAAAAATTATGGAAACAAGAGGGGCAGTATTGGCGACTACACTTGGATATGTTGCAGCCATTCTCATCAATTTTATTGTTATTAAGGCATATGCCCGTTATCCATTCCGACTTGTTTGGAGAAGGAGCTTGTTAATTGTCATCTTTGCTGGATTCATGTGGGTGGGAACAGAATTAATGTACAAACTATTATTGTTATTCCTTTCTCCGGCATCAAAAATTCAATCTGTTATAATAATCGTTATTTGTGCGACAGTGGGAGCTGGAATTTATTTTTATCTTGGCTTAAAATCAGGACTTGCCAGCCGTTTATTTGGAGATAAACTTGATCGGTTAATGAACAAATTAAAATTACTGGGGAGGAGAAGCGTTGAGAATTGATAAAATGCTGGCTAACCTTGGTTACGGCAGCCGCAAAGAAGTCAAGCAACTGTTAAAAGGTAGTGCGGTTAAAGTGGATGATGTCGTTGTAAAAGATGCAAAACAGCATGTGGATCCATCTAAACAAACCGTAACACTAAACGGAGAAATTATTGAATACAAAGAATTTATCTATCTGATGATGAATAAGCCGCAAGGAGTTTTATCAGCGACAGAAGATACTAATACAGAAACTGTCATCGATTTATTAGAGCTTGAGGACCAGGTCTATGAGCCGTTTCCCGTTGGTAGATTGGATAAAGATACCGAAGGATTACTGCTAATCACCAATGACGGTCAATTGGCACACCGTTTGCTTTCTCCGAAAAAGCATGTGCCGAAGACCTATTTTGCTGTTATTGATGGTGAAGTGACTGAGGACGATATTGAGGCGTTTGCTAATGGAGTCACGTTGGATGATGGCTATGAAACAAAGCCAGGTGAATTGAGGATTTTAAAATCTGGGATCCGATCCGATATTGAACTAACCATCACCGAAGGGAAATTTCATCAGGTGAAAAGAATGTTTGAAGCGGTTGGGAAAAGGGTGGTCTATCTCCAGCGGATTTCAATGGGCCCTTTGCCGTTAGACGAGACACTAGAATTAGGTGAATACCGGGAATTGTCAGATGAAGAAGTAGAGTTATTGAGAAATTATCAAGTAAAATAGGTTTTTAAAATTAAAAGCAGCCCATTTGAGCTGCTTTTTGATATTTTTAACCTTTTCTATTTGTATGCCTTTACATGTAACAATGTTTCTAAATCGACGATTTGAACATTTCTCTTTTGCAATTCTTCGATTAGGATAGGTAAGGCCTGTTTAGTTGCACTCTTATCGGAATCCGAGTGCATTAAGATAATATCACCGTTTCGGAGATTATCGATTACATTATTAACAATATTTTTAGATTCCATCTGTGACCAGTCGAGTGTATCTATGGACCACAAAACAATGGAATAATCCTCTTGCTTGGCTATTTCAGCAACCTTTTCATTTGTATCCCCATAAGGAGTACGAAGGATAGCTGGTTCCTTTCCAATCACTGACTTGATTGCTTTGTCAGCTCGATCAATTTCGAGGCGAATGGCCTCATTTCCTAATTTCGTTAATTCCACATGATTAAAGGTATGGCTTAAAACTAAGTTTCCGTTATTAAAAGCATTCTTTACCACATCAGGGTGCTTTGTAACCTTACTGCCGATAAAAAAGAAGTTCCCTTTTACATGATAATTGGCCAATATTTCAATGATTGCAGGTGTAATTATCTCATCGGGTCCATCATCAAATGTTAAGGCAACCTTTTTTTCATTAGGGCCATTAATATAAACATTATCCTGATTTTTAGCAAAGAGAACGATATCTTTACGCCATTTTTGCATAGAAGCCCAAGCTGAATCTGATAACTTATTAGATTTTCCTTTGATATCAAGGATGTATTCATTGTTAGTGGTTGTGACTGTTGTGGCTCTTTTCGGGTTGAAAACTGAAATATGATCAATGACATGGCCACTTTTTGGAATGATTAGTTTAAGTTGAATTTTTTTACCCCATTCATATACATATATATTTTCATTGTCACTCTCCCGAATTTCTTTGGGCTTTCCGTAAGCCTTAACCACCATAGTATCTGTAATTTTTTTGAAGTCAGTTGCATAGGAACGGACGTCGAAAATTTCTCCTGCCTTGTTATAGCCTAAAACGGTATTTTTATTATCATAGGTTGCATAGGTGCCCGCACCTGCCTGATCGTTCTTGTCAGGCTCACCCCATTCAGTGGTAACCTGACTAATTGTGCTTTCAAGCGCATTAAAGGGACAATCTTTCACCATGCCTTTCTGAGACCAATTTTTTATTTCATCCAGCTGTGTTAAATAGGTTTGATTTATTTCCTTAGGCTGTAAGGCATTTTGCTTTGGCTGTACATTTTTACTTGGAGTTGGCTTTTCCGGATTACAGGCGGTTAATAGCATAGTTATAGAGAAACTGGCCATCACTATGATCGTGAATATCTTCATCTGGTACCGCACCTCCCAAATAACTAATTTTAGTTTAATAATAACAAAGTCATCCAGGATTGGAAAAAAATAATTTCAACCCCGCGAAAAAAGGACAAAGCAATAGCTTGTCCTTTTTAAGATAACCATAATTTTAAGCCTGTAGGAAAGAGTGAAGCATCCAATTATGTTTGTTAAGTTTGCCAATTTGTCCTAAAAACATATCACTGGTCACTTCGTCATTGTTTTGTTCAGCAACTTCCATCCCAGCCTTTAATTCATCAGTGATTAAAGAAAAGTCATGAACGATGGTTTGGACCATTTCTTCAGCCGTTAGAGTGTCGTTCGTTTCTTCAATCGTTGCGAGTTGTAGATATTCTTTAAGGGTAGAAACAGGACGACCGCCCATGGTTAATAATTGTTCTGCAAACTCATCAATCGTTGTTGCTGCTTCC
>Ga0209795_10002181_pt1 | contig 11111 bp, 10 predicted proteins | sample AgamicOrMarz_FD_187166 | JGI IMG/M metagenome (GOLD analysis project Ga0209795, IMG submission 187166) | Agave microbial communities from Guanajuato, Mexico - Or.Ma.rz (SPAdes) (version 2) | ecosystem: Host-associated > Plants > Phyllosphere > Phylloplane/Leaf | place: Guanajuato, Mexico...
AATTGTAACTCAAAGTAGATTAGTTAATATTTTGGGTAAGGAATTAGCTAACAGATTACCTAATTCAATCCCTAATTTATTTTTTGAGGACAAAATTTCTTGAACTCCCCTTCGAAGGCTGCGGAGCTGCAGCAGCGAGGCGAGAAAAAGATAAAAAAATTGTAATAGATTATTACTTAAAAGATATACTAGAATATAGGTGCTCTGAAGAATTTATTGGTAGTATAGGTGCTACAATTTTTGATATAATGATAAATTCGATAAATAATTTAGGTTTATTGAAAATTGATAAAATAAAAACAAAAGATAGAAAAAAAAAAATATTTACATTACTATTTCAGATAAGTTTATTAAAATTTTTAACAAAAAAATATATTCACCTATTAAATTACCTATGGTAGTAGAACCTGAACCTTGAAAAAATAATTTAAATAAAATAGAAATTAATAAACCTGAAACATGAGGTGGTTTTTTAGATGAAGAATATAAAAAATTTGCTAACCCTTATCTACTTCATAAAAGTTTTTAAAATCCTACGCTACGCAGACGCAGACGCAGACGCAGACGCAGACGCAGACGCAGACGCAGACGCAGACGCAGACGCAGGAGGGGTTTAGTAATATAAATGAAATTCAATATAACACAATTAATTATCTAAATAAAGTAAAATTTAAAATAAATAATGATATGTTAAATATTTTAGTTCAAGAGTTCTTTAATAAGTCAAGTTTTATATATGACGGTTTGAATGATTATCATCCTGAAACTATACTAAATACTGAAAATAAAGAAATAGAAATTTATAATAAAAAAACTACGTATAGTAAGAAAGTTTTTTCACATAATTCCAAATATAATTTATATAAGCAGGTAATATCTATAGCAATCTTGTTTAAAAATTTTTGTTTTTATATACCTACTTTTTTTGATTTTAGAGGACGTATTTATACAGAAATAGATTATTTTAGTTATCAAGCTGAAGATATGGCAAAATCGTTAATAATGTTTAATAATGGATGTAAACTTAATCACGAAAATATTAAATACGTATTACAATATTTAGCAAACCTAGGTGGTAAAAGTAAACTAACCTTAAAAAATATCTACTTGCATCCTGCGTAGCTAGAGCTAGAAAAATGAAGTATTGATTTTCTTAATAAATTAAATATAACTGAAGATAGATTAGTTAATTTAGAATCTATTTTCAATTCACCAATCAGAAAAGATTTTATGAATAAATTTAATAATAGTATTAAATATTTGATGGAAAATGATATTGAAAAAGAAATTTTTTTATCTAATAAAGATGATAAATTTAAATTTTTAAGTTTATTATTTGATTTGATATGTTGTTTAATTGATAAAAATAGATTATTTTGTAGTCCTATATGTTTTGATGCCACACTACGTAGTAGTGGTTTTCAACATATCGCAGGTATATTTAAAGATACGAGAATAGCAGCAGAATCAAATGTTGTTAGTGATAATGAAGAACCAAAAGATGTTTACGCTACTGTAGCTTTAAACGTAGAAGAACAAATTAAAGAATTGGATGATAATAATTTGAAAGAAAAGTTTTTAAAGATCAAATTTAATAGAAATTTATTAAAAAGAGCAGTAATGACTGTTCCTTATAATGTAGGCGGCTTTAGCAGGAAAAATTACAAAATCAACTTATTAATGATGGTCATTTTGAAGAAAAGATTGAATGTAGTAATGACAAAATTAAATTTTATCTTATTAATAAAAATTTTTCTAAAGATACAGAAGATATTCAACTTTCTTACAAAGAGTTATGTAAATTAAGTCTTATCTTATATAAATCAGTTTATAATACATTTCCGAATTTATTACGTTATGTTAATTATATGAAAAAATTTGGTACAATATTTTCAAATTTAAATGTTAGCATAGATTGAAAAACACCTGTGGGTATGGAGATAAGTATGAAGTATGATAAACGAAAAAGTAAATCTTTAAAAAGTATATTTTCTAAAAAAAGAATTGCTGTGGTATCACTAGCAGCAGCCTCCGGCAGCAGCACTATAAATGAGATGGATTCTATTTCTAACAGAATAGCTTTAATGCCCAATTTTATACATTCAATGGATTCTACTAATATACAGTTGTTAATAAGTAATTATGTAGTTAAAAATAAAGAAATTAATTTATTCACTATTCATGACTGCTTTGCTACTACTCCAGATCATATGAAAGATTTAAATAAAGATATTAGATTAACCTTTCTAAATATGTATTTCCACTCTGATTATATAAAAAGTGTTCGCTCCTACGGAGCAGAAAATCTTATTAAAAAAATTTATTATAACACCAAAGTTTTATACGAAAAAGATGATGAAGGTAGATTAAAAGTAGTTAGTATAAAAGATATAGATAATATTAGTAATTTTATAAATGTTAACAAGGAATATATTATTAAAATAGGTGTTAAAGAGTATACTATACCTAGTTTACCTTACGATGTTAAATATTGGGATCAAATTAAAATTTATTTTGAAGGGATTTTGAATTCTAATTATTTTATTAATTAGTTTCAGTTATTTGTTTTATTAAAACAAAAATATTAAATTATTTTTTTTAGTGAGATGTAATATTTATATTATATAAAACTTTTTTTTTAATAAACAATATATTAGTATAAAATTTAATATTAACGAAAATTTTTTCTTCGTAAAGGTAATATAAGAAAGTAGATACAGAACCAAGAATCATTTACAGTTTTTAAGGTTTATTTTTAATTTTAAAGCCCTGATATTTATTCTGCTAAGATAAATTATTTTAATTTAGCCTATCACTATTAAATATATAAAAATAAGCTACATAACAGCTAAGGAGGATAGTATTAATAAATTTATCAGAGTTTTTAAATTACTATAATTGTAATAGGTGGTTTATGATATTTTAATAATGATATAAAAGTTATTGAGCGCTGTGTAGTATAACTAAATTGGTTTAGCAGGGTTTAAAAATATTTTTTAAATTGCTGCGCAGCAGGAGATTATTATTGTAGGGATACTCTTCGTACTTCCGGCGTAGCCAGAACCACTTCCGGCGTAGCCAGACGAAGTTTTTTCGTGGTTAGAAAAAAGGAGCAGCATTTGCTGCGCAGCACTACAAAATTTAAACTGGGTTTGCGCAGAGTGCTCCGAAATAGGAGAGCTAGATGAATTTAGTAGATTTATTATTAGTTTTATCCTATTGTTAACTCCTCCTGCTACACACAAGACAAATGTTGTTTTTTTTATTTTTACTCCTGCTCCTCTACGTAACCTAGCTATCTTTTAAGTAGGAGGCTCCTGGCTCCGCCAACCGCTTGTAAGCGAGCACTATTCATTTCTGTCTGCTAGTTAGTAATTTGATATTTATAATGGTTAAAAAAAAGATCATTTAAAAAAATTATTATCTTAAAAGTATCGATGACAATATTGTTATAACATCAAAGTATTTTAAAGGGGTTATTAAGGATAACTATCAAATTTATAAAAAAGGAGGTATAATCTACCAAAAGCTTTCTAAAATATTTCTTCGTAGATATTTTTTTTTAGGAAAGCGATCCTAAGGTAAACCTTGTTATTAATTACTTCCTGAAGTAAAACATTTTATTAGGGAAAGGAAAGGAAATCAACCGAGACTCCGAAAGTAATGGTGAGTGAAATCGGATTAGCCTAAATTAATTTATAAATTGAATATTAAATAATTAAAAAAATAAAATTTTTTGATTTAATTTGATTCTTAAATATTAAAAATTTAAAATTTTAATTAGAATATAAATTTAATGGTTTAATAGTAAACCTTAAATTTATTTCACTAAAGTAGGTCAATATCTAAGTCCTGTAGATTTATAAATTAATTACATGATTAAGATTAAGAAACTATTTATTACTATTTTTTTAGTTTTATATTATTAAAAAAAAAGATAAAGTACGATGAGAGAAAACTTGTCGGAATATAGGGGTACCATCCTCTAAGGCTAAGTATTATAAATTTAGTGATAGCGAAAAGTACTGTAAAGGAAAGTTTGAAAAAAAATGTTGTAAACAAAATTATTTAACTTTAAATTTTATTTAGCACCCCTTCTTGTTTTGCGCTTCGCGCTTCGTTTTAAGCGTTTTGCAGGAAGAGGAAAGCAACTATTATTTTAGATATATTTAATCTAAAGTTAATTAAGATTGAAAAATTGAATTAGTAACTCTATAAGCAGTCGAAATTCTACTTTAATTAAAGATTAATGAATGACGGCGTACCTTTTGCATAATGGGTCAGCAAGTTAATAGGAGTAGCAAGGTTTAAAGCCCTAGCGAAAGCGACTGGACTATAAAAGTGTTATAAGTATAGTGATGGATAAGTTACTTCTATTAGACCCGAAGCCAGGTGATCTTACCTAGACCAGTTTATAATTGAACGAACGGGTGAATGTTGCATAATTCTCCGAAGAGTTTAGGTAAGCGGTGAAATGCCAATCTGACCTGGTGCTATCTGGTTTTCTACCGAAACATATTTAAGTATGACATCTACAAATATAGATTTATGGAGGTACAGAAAGGCAACTCCCAACAAGAATTAGGTTTGTTTGTAGTATATATTTTACTGCAGTTTAACCCTTTCTTCTAACCAAGAGGAGAAGAAGGGGGGAAAACATCCATCTTCTGCTGTGAAGCGTTGGTGGAGAATAAACCTCTTTGGCGTTTAGGTTGCGGGGACGTAGAACTCTTACCTTTGGAGGAGAATCTCGGAATTACATAAAATTGATAGTAGATATTCAGACTGTTCATGCTAAGTTGAATAGTCAAGACGGAAACAGCCGAGAACACAGATCAAGGTCCCAAATGATTGTTAAGTGAAATTAAGGACGTAGCAAAATCGTATACAGCTGTGAAGTGAGCTTGGTAGTCGCTACTTATAATGATCGTACGTAACAACGCATCAGCAGTCTAGATTGTAGCGCCGAAAATTTAACGGGTCTTAAACAATCAACCGATATCGTGTTGGTATAAAATATAAATTAAAAAACTAACTGTTGCACAGAAAACAGGAAAAAAAAAATCTTGATAGTAATTAAATTGAAAAATTGAATACTCTCCCTCCATCCTTAAGGAGCAAGAGGGAGGCTACGCCAGCCTTGCAGAGCTAGGTTCCAACTGCGGAGCTAGCGCTAAAATTTTTTATTTTATACCTAGGTAGTAGAACATTCAGTCAATCTGTTGAAAAAATAGTGTTTCATTATTTTTAGGTAACTGAAGAGAGAATGCTGACATGAGTAACGTTAAAGAAGTTAATAATACTTCTCGCCGAAAACGAAAGGGTTGCACAACCAGATTAAATCGTTGAATAATGTGTTAATGCGGCCTCTAAGGACCCTGACCAAAGTCATGGCTGATGAGTATATAATAGAAAGTCCTATCATTAAATATGAGGACCAGGAAAATAATATTATTTATAAAATTATATAAATAAATTTTAATAAAGATGATATCTTGCTAAATAAAAACAATAAATATAAAACCTAATACCTTCGCTTTGCTAAGAATGACTCTACTCTACTTATTAAGGAGGGTGGTGTCTAGGTGTAACTCGGAGAAGCATCTACAGGTAAAAAAAAGGGCTAGGATAAAAATTTTATAATTTATTGTTCAAGCAATATAAAAAATTAACAATTTATATTGTTGGTTTATTTATATAATTTAATTGTACTACCGTACCCTAAACCGACACAGGTTCGTAGGTAGAGAATACTAAGGCGTAGAGCTAAAAGTTGTTAAGGAACTCGGCAAGATTACCTCATAAGTTTGACGATAAGAGGTACCACTTATATAATTTGTATTATTTATAATTTATATAAGGCGGTGGCACAGAATCGGAGGCCCCGACTGTTTACTAAAAACACAATTCAGTGCAATGATGAATATCGTAGTATACTGGATGAAATTTGCCCGATGCCATTAACATAAGAGAGGTCATTGAAAGATGTGACTAATTGAAAGTCTGGTTAATAGCGGTCTTAACCTTGAGGATCCTAAGGTAGCAAAATCAGTTGGCCATTAAATGTGGTCCGGTATCAATAATGTAACGATGGTCTCACTGTCTCTACAACTTGCTCAGTGAAATTGAATTACCCGTGAAGATGCGGGTTATCTTCAGCTGGACGGGAAGACCCTATGCAGCTTCTACTGTAGTTAGTTATCATGTAAATCTAGAACAGTCTACTACAATAGTAAATAGGTATGTCGATAGACGAATTTTGGAAACCTTATGTTTTAGGCTGGGTTTATGTTTACCTTATTTGTATATTTAAAAACAAAAAGGGAGAGTTGACTAATTGGCAGTTTGACTGGGGCGGTCGTCTTTAATAGAGTAGCAAAGTACATCCAAATTTTTCACAAATTAATTTAAATAATTATATATTAAATATAGTTATTTTTTTTTGTTAATTTAACCAAAATAAGAAAACGAAAAACGTAAACCAACACCCCCTTCATAGTTTTGTAAAAAACTTATCAAACTGTAGCTGTTTCGTTTGAGCCGGTAGGGAAGGGCGACCCTGCTTTGCAGTAATAGGGTTAGGAAAGGAGCAATAGCAGAGTAGCTCCTTAGTCTTATATATTTTTCACAAAAAATCTCTCCTCTTTGTTAAATCTAATAATTTGATAGAAGAGTTATACAGAGATATAAATAATTAACGGAAAGCTTAGTCTAGGAAAATCTAATTATAAAATATCTTAGCAATGCGAGCAATGCGAGCAAAGCAGGGAGTAATAGATTTCTCTCCCATTCTTATTCTCTTAAGGCTAATATTATTAATAAAATAATATTTTTATATTAGTTACTGGTCGAACAACACAAGAACCTCTCTGCTCCACTCACTTAGACCGGAGTGTTAGGGAGAAGCGAAGCAAGGGAGCAATGCGCGATTAAGTCATAAAGAAGAAGTATAATTTATTTTTATATTGTTTGTGGTATATAAAAATAGGGGTGAGCGAGATATAGCAAATAAAAATATATTTAATTTATTCGTTAAATAAATAACGGAAACTGATTATAACAAACTTATAATTACAAGCCTTGATTATTCGCAGGAGAGGTGCTGAGTCTGCTTCTACCTTCGGATTAGGAGTGCTGCCTAATAACTAAACTAAGTTTTAAGAAATTAAATTAATATGTTGAACCCTTCCTTGCCTTCTATTTTGTAGGGCAGGTGGCGGCAAAAAATATTCAACGAAAAAACATATATTTAAGGTATGGCTAGGCATTGAATGGAGATCAATCGACCAGTGAAGGGTCGCGCAGAGTTCAATGGCGGAAAGCATGCTTAACTGAAAGACCTATAAGTCGCACAGATACGTAAGTAGGGCATAGTGACCCCTCGCTATAGTATGGAATAGACGGGGATCAATAAATAAAAGTTACGCTAGGGATAACAGGCTGATCACAGACGAGAGTACACATTGTCTCTGTGGTTTGGCACCTCGATATTAATGAGTCTATGTCGAGGTTAAATTGGGTTAATTTCAAGAAAGTCTTAATATTAAAACTAATAGATAAAATTTAATCAATATATTAAGATAATTTGAAGCGAAGCTAGTATCGACATAAAAAAATATATACTAGAACGTTCAACGACTAGTAGGTGAGTAATTTTTGCACTTTATCATAAGGCAGTCAGCACAATAATCCTACCACGAATACCCAACAACTTATAATAAATATATTTTAATATTACCAATTATTCTACAAACCTTCTAATAATGCATAGATGGTTTATTTTTAGTCAATGTTTGGAATGTTTTAAACGCGTCCTTCGGTTAAAGCAGAGCAGCCTCCTACTTTTTAGATAGCTAGGCTACGTAGACGTAGAAATGGGCGGAGCCTCCCTACGGTGCGGAGCGCGGTTCAGAGAGGATTTCTTATTAACAGTTGTAATTAAACCTGAGAATACTACTCCAATTCCAACTCCAACTTCTACTAATCCGAATGTAGCTGTAACAGATCCTTTGTTTAAATTTGTTTGTAACATTATTTACTAAATTTAAATTAAATTATTTAATATACATAAAAAAATAATGAAATCAACTTTAAAATTATCAAGCCCTGCGAAGCAGAGAGAAATTAAAAATATTAGAAATGGTCACCATTTAAATTCAAAATATTGACAGGATTGAAAAAAAAATTTACCATCATTACCTTCAGAATTAAAGGAAATAGCTATAGGTATGATTTTGAGTGACGCTTGCATGTATAAAGTTAGTAATCATGCTTTAATTAAATTTGAACAAGGTTATCTTCAAGAAAAATTTTTATTTCATTTATTTTCTATTTTTAAACTTTATTGTTTTATGATAGAACCAGGTCAACGTATTGAGTTAAGAGGAGAAAGAAAAGGATTAATCAAAAGTTTTTGATTTAAAACATTTTCTCATTATTCATTTACTGAAATTTGAGAATTATTTTATATAAATAATAAAAAGATAATACAAAAAAATTTAATTATGAATAACTTAACCGATAGAGGTCTTGCTTATTGAATAATGGGCGATGGTTCTTTACAAAAAGATAATAAAACATTGATCCTTCATACTCAAAGTTATACTAAAATTGAGAATTTAATTTTAAGTAAAGAATTAAATGAAAAATTTGGTTTTTTGAGTGAAGTAATAGAACATAAAAAAAAATATTGAGTAATAAAATTTAATCCCAAAGATGCGTGTTTAATACATGATTTAATAAAACCTTATATGCATCCAAGTTTTTCATATAAAATTCCTAAGAAAAAATAATATTAAAATATATATTAATATAGTTGAAGACATAGTCTGAACTATTTTGAGAAAAATAGAAACTTAGAATAAAGAGTCTAAGTGAAAACAAATTTGGTCGACTCATCCTATCCTCCGGGGGAAGAAGCTTGGAAGGGTTCGGCTGTTCGCCGATTAAAAGGGTACGCGAGTTGGGTTCGTCAAAAATTTTTAGCCCACTGGTATTTAGTAACAATATTATATTAAATCATATTAAAATAAAATATTCAAAGTTGTATTATAGCAATTCATCTATTGTTAATACTAACTTCCATCAGGGTAACGGTGACTGCAGCTCCGCAGCCTCCTTCTAAAGAATAAAATTCTATTTTAATCGGACTTATATTAAGTGATGCTGGATTATATCGATCATCTCCTACTTCTAATACTAGATTAGAGATGAGTTTTGGTCAAGATTATAAGGAATATGCATATTTTATAGGTGAATTACTAAGTCCTTATATGGCAAATCCAGTTAAATCTGTAGATATTAGTGTTAAAGGTAAAGTTTATACTAATTATAGACTTAAAACTAAGACACTTCCTTTATTTAATCCATATTTCGATATGTTTTATAAGTTAGATACGAATTCTGGTAAATATATTAAGATAGTACCTATTAATATAAATAACTGTATGGATCCTATAGTTTTAGCTTATTTAATTATGGGTGATGGTAATTATGATAAAGGTAGAAATCGTGTTCGTATCTATACTAATAGCTTTATTAAACAAGAAGTAGAGGAATTAGCTTTATCTATTAATAATAATCTAGGTATATATACTGGTGTATTACATGATCGTAATGATCAATGAATACTTACAATAGGAAAAAAAAAATTTAGAATTATTAAGAAGTACCGTTGCTGCGCATTTTCATTTTACTATGTTATATAGAATTGGTTTATAAAAATATATAAACAGATGCTTAAAAGTAGCTATAAAATTAATATAATTCATATCTAAATATTTCAAGGTTAGCGATTTAGTTAAGGAGCCTAATTAAAACTGGATAAATTGCAAGAAAGATCTAAAGTTAGTAATAAATTTAGACAACTTGCAGCCAAACATAACTTAGTGTTAATATTTAAAAAGTTATGGAGGTTCAACGACTAGTAGGTAATATAAATAAGATATAACACTAATAAACCTACCATGAAAATCCGGCACTTGTAATTAATTACTTGTGAAGACATAGTCTAAACAGTAGCGTGAGTTACTGCAGTAGTGAATAAAGAGTCATTACGATAATATAATTGTTAATACGACGTGAGTCAGTATAGTCCCTATCTTCTGAAGATATAATTAGTAAACGAGGGCAGACCTTCTAGTACGAAAGGATCAATAGGCTGTGTTTCTCTAGTGTACCAATTGTTTTTACTTTATTATAAGGAACTCTGATTATTATATCAAGGGGAAAATCCTTTTTTTATAAGTTTTTTGTTGTTTGATTCTATTATGCCAAACTGCTCCGGAGGAGCGTAGCAGCAACCGGAGTGCGTAGCCTACTGCGGAGCTAGAGCAGAGAAGAAAAAAAAATAAATTTAAAAAGGTAATAATTTAGGAACGCATAGTTGGGTAGCCACAAACATAATAGATAAGTGCTGAATGTATATCAAGCAAGAATCTAACCCTCAGATACTAAACAACGGTACTTTAACTTTTTCTAATTTTACTCTAACAATTTAATTGTAAATTCTTTAAGTTATTTAATTAATCTAAATTTAATTATTAAATTAAAGATCCTTTTTTTATTTAAAAATTTAAAAAGGTAGGGGATCAAGTAAATATTATAGAAAATTTTAATGTTAAAGATAAATACTCTGCATTTAATAAAATAAAGAGTTTAAAACCGTTAATTAAGAAATAGAACATTTCTAGTTAGGCTGCAAATGAGATTACTGTAAAGTATTTAGTTTAGCAGTACTAATTTATAAATAAACTTGATGTTAAAGGTTGTCAAAAATAAAATAATAAATAAAATACATTTCTCGCTGCTACGCTAGCACCGCAACCAAAGGGGGGCGGGGAGTTAGCTCTGCTGTCCCCTGCTACGCTGGCTTAACCAAAGGGTAGGGAAGGGGGGGAGCTATTAGCATTAGAGTTAAGCACCATTCCTACGGAGCCAATAGGGCCTCAGGCCCTCCCTCTTTAGTGCTTAGGAGAGTGTAGACCTTCCTTTTCCTACGGCTGGCCCCGCTCCCTCTCTTAAGTAGGGCCTACCTCTCTTTAGTAGTGAGAGAGTAGGGCGGGCCCCCTTTCCTAACGCTGCAAATGCTTAAAGCAGAAAAAAGAGGAGAG
>Ga0209795_10002182_pt1 | contig 11107 bp, 15 predicted proteins | sample AgamicOrMarz_FD_187166 | JGI IMG/M metagenome (GOLD analysis project Ga0209795, IMG submission 187166) | Agave microbial communities from Guanajuato, Mexico - Or.Ma.rz (SPAdes) (version 2) | ecosystem: Host-associated > Plants > Phyllosphere > Phylloplane/Leaf | place: Guanajuato, Mexico...
TCGTAATGAATTACGTATGTTCACTCAGAGACTTGGTATTCATTTATTGTCCGAAGACATTAAGAATCCATGTCACTTTGAGTGCCCACACAGATTGTCTGATAAATTGTTAAAGAGCAGTTGCGACGCGCTTTAGCGCTCTGTCGCGAGGTGGCGTATATTACGCTTTCCTCTTTCAGAGTCAACCCTGAATCTCAGGATTTTTTCTCTTCAACCGACCGGTTGTTGTGTGAAGTGATTCACATCTGCCGTGTCGATGGAGGCGCATTATAGGGATCCCATTTTTTAGCACAAGTATTTTTTGGATCTTTTTTACTGACTGCTGATTTTCCGCGCTTTTCGCTGAAATCCCATCCGATCTGACTAAATATTGACGCATTTTGTCTTGCCTCGCCCCTACAATGCGATCAAAGTCTTCTTATATAACGCTCATCTGTCGAGGTAGATATGTCTGCAGCATTACGTCCCTATAAAGATCTGGTCCCTCAAACAGGCGATCGCGTGATGATCGATCCCAGCAGCGTGGTCATTGGCGATGTTCGAATGGCAGACGACGTCAGCATCTGGCCGCTCGTCGCGATCAGGGGGGACGTCAACTATGTAGCAATTGGCGCACGGACCAATATTCAGGACGGCAGCGTCCTGCATGTCACTCACAAATCGTCCTACAACCCGCAGGGCAATCCGCTTATTATCGGCGAGGATGTTACCGTAGGTCATAAAGTCATGCTTCACGGCTGCACGATTGGAAACCGGGTTCTGGTAGGGATGGGGTCGATTTTGCTCGATGGCGTCATCGTAGAAGATGACGTAATGATCGGCGCCGGGAGTCTTGTTCCGCAAAATAAACGCCTGGAAAGCGGCTATCTCTATTTAGGCAGCCCGGTAAAACAGATCCGCCCCTTAAAAGAGGCGGAAATTGAAGGGCTGAAGTACTCGGCCAACAACTACGTTAAATGGAAAAATGACTATCTGGATCAGGACAACCAAATCCAGCCCTGATCGTCTTCCATCTGATCGCGAATTAAATCGCTGGCTTCCTCTTCAAGATCCCAGCGATTTTCACAGAATATTTCAAGCGGCGCGGAGCCACCAAAGCGACGACGTAGCGTTTCCCCGCTAATAGCACAGGTAAGCTGCATGCCGTGTACCAGCACCGGGAAACATACCGCCTGCTTCTCTTCATCCCAAATTTCCCGGTCCGGAAAGTGGATCGCCTGGTTCACGCCATCAGTTCCCGTTTCAACGTTTCAATCACCGACTCAACCTCAGGCAACACGCCATGCCAGAGAAGTACAGCATGCGCAGCTTGTCCCACCAGCATACCCAGACCATCCGCCATATGTTTTGCGCCATATTTTTCGCACCACGCCAGGAAAGGCGTTTTTCCCTTCTGATAATACATGTCATATAAATAGAGATGACTGCTTATCAGCGACGCAGGGATCGCGGGGACTTCACCGCCAATGCCGCTGGACGTCGCATTAATGACGAGATCGAACTCCCGATCGGCAAGATCGTTAAGGTCTACCGCACTCACGCTGCCGGTGTGTGCAAATAACGCTGCCAGCGCTTCCGCTCTGGAGAAGGTTCTGTTGGTAATGGTTACAGCACAATCCAGCGAAAGCAGAGGAAGCAGCACGCCCCGCGAAGCCCCACCCGCGCCAATCAGCAGAACCCGAAAACCGGGTTTAATAAATGACAGTCTTTCGAGATCGCTGAGTAAGCCGATCCCGTCGGTGTTATCACCCAGAAGGCGTCCATCCTCAAGTCGTTTGAGGGTATTCACCGCGCCCGCAAGAGACGCACGCTCGGTGAGTTCATCCGCGCGTTCGAATGCCTCTTCCTTAAAAGGCACGGTCACATTCGCACCTTTACCGCCCGCCGAGAAAAAGGCGTCCAAAGCAGGCACAAATGCATCTACGGGAGCCAACATACGGCCATAGGGATGATCTATCTGAAGTTGCTCAGCAAATTGCTGATGGATCAACGGTGATTTACTGTGCGCAATCGGATTACCAAAAACAGCGTAGGTTTCCATCATGTTACCCCTGGCGAAAACGTTCGCCGGTTAAGGCATCGCGAATTTCAGACGGATTCAGGCGACCGCCCGTTTCGCCGATCGCGACCGGAAAATCATTCCCGAACTGAGCCTGCACTTCTTCGGTTGTGCGACAAGGAGGCAATCCCGTCAGGTTGGCGCTGGTAGAGACCAGGGGTTTACCAAACGCCAGACACAGTTCCACCACCAGCGGATGGTCAGTTACGCGAACGGCGAGGGAATCAAAGCGCCCGGTCAACCAGCGCGGCGTGGTTGGCTGTGCCGGGAAAACGAAGGTCACTGGCCCAGGCCAGGCCGAGAAGATCGTCTCACGCTGCGCCGGGGTCAGCATGGCATCATCTATATAAGGTTTAAGCTGCTCGTAGTTAGCAGCAATTAAAATCAGCCCTTTTTCAACGGGTCTCTGCTTGAGTGTAAGTAAACGACTGACGGCCTTCTCACTGTCGGGGTCACAACCGACACCAAAGACAGCCTCTGTCGGATAAGCGATGACTTCTTCATTTTTCAGGACGTCCACCGCATGCGCAATGGAGCCTGTTGGCAGGTTATTATTCACTGGTTTGATCCGCCGAAACCGGCTTTCCACATTGTTTACTGGCGCAGAAGTGTTTCAAGCCTTGCGCCGTTTTCTTCTCTATAAGTAGCGGATAATTGCAATGAGGGCAGACCCCCGCTACCGGTTTGAAATTGATAACGAACTGGCATTCAGGATAGCGATCGCATGAATGGAAGGTCTTACCAAAACGAGAACGACGCTGCACCAGCTGCCCGCGTTGACACTGTGGGCAGGCAATCGCCGTTTCATCGGGCTTATCAATTTGTTCTGTATGTCCACATTCAGGGTATCGGCTGCATCCGATAAACATCCCGAAACGCCCCTGCCTCAGCGCCAATTCGCTGCCGCAAAGCGGGCACAATTGCCCCTCCAGAACTTTGACGATATGTCCATCCGCCTGGCTTTTCAGGGGACGGACATAATCACATTCCGGATAGTGTGAACAACCGAGAAACGGACCGTGTTTCCCGGACCGAATGACAAGTTCAGCCCCGCACTGTGGACAGGGCTCATTTTTATGCACCGTGAACAGTGCTGATTTGGCCATAACAACTCTTGGTGCTGCACATAAAATTTAGTGCAGCATACCTTCATTCACTTCAAAGAGTAATTCTTCCATTTGCTGATAGGCATTTTCACAACCCGGAATATTGAACAGAACCATCAGGATGACCCACTTGAGATCGTCCAGCTCGAATTCTGCCGTATCCAGCGCCATCACGCGCTCTATCACCATTTCTCGCGTTTCGAGGTTTAGCACCTGAATCTGCTCAAGGAATAAAATGAATCCCCGGCAGCTGGCATCCAGCCTTTCACACTCTTCAGCTGTATAGATGCGTACAGAAAGTGGGTCCGAAGCCAACTGCATCGGCTCGGCCAGGCCTTCCTGATAATCAGCCAGTTTCTCCAGCCACATCAACGCATTATAAATATCTTCCCGCTCAAATCCTGCATCGGTAAGATCCCGTGTCAATTTGTCCTGATCCACTCGCATTTCTGCTTCGTTATGGATGTAAGTCTCAAACAAATACATCAGTACGTCGAACATGGCTTGCCCTCCTTAATCGGACATAGCCGCCGGGTACAGCTGCGATCCATCCTGCTAACTCCAGTTCGAGTAGCTGTGCTACCGTAACTGGCACAGGTTGGCCGGCACGTTCAGCGACAACGTCAACAGGTGTTACCTCATCTCCTACGTTAGCCAGGAGCTTGGGAAATGGCAATGCCACCGCCTGCTGATCTGATGAATTATGTCTCTTTTCGGGTTCCTCTGGCAGCCACTGCAAACCGTGTTGCACATTTTGCAGAATGTCTTCAATACAGGTAACAGGGGTTGCGCCTTGCTTGATGAGCCAGTGTGGGCCTTCGCAACCAGGATTACCAACAGGGCCGGGTAGCGCAAACACTTCGCGCCCCTGCTCCAGAGCGCACCTTGCCGTGACAAGCGAACCACTGCGTATTGCCGCTTCGACGACCAGGACGCCCTGGCTCAACCCGCTGATAATACGATTACGGCGAGGAAAATTACCGGGCCTGGGCTGCGTCGATAAAGAGAACTCCGACACTATCGCCCCGCCCGACTCAACAAGCTGTTCAGCCAGATGATGATGCCGTCGCGGGTACACGCTAAAGAGCCCGTTGCCTAACACCGCCACGCTGCGGCCACCTGCTGCAAGTGCTGCGTGATGAGCAACGCCATCGATACCGCACGCTAACCCGCTGGTTATCGTAAAACCGCTCTGTGCAAGCGACTCGCACAGGATCTTTCCCCATCGCTCGCCATACCATGAGGGGGCACGACTCCCGACAACCGCCAGTTGAAGGGTTGTGAGGACATTCAGGCTTCCTTTCACAAACAGCGCGCCGGGATAATCAGGGAGGGTTCGCAACAAAGGGGGATAGAGAGGATGATGGGCAGTCAGCAAATGATGCCCCGGCTGCTCTAACCATTTAAGGCTTGATTCCAGCTCGCATTCACTCAGCGCAACGAATTTTTCGGCGAGCTTTGCTGACAGCCCCGCCTCCCTTGCTGAGCCATTATCAATAACGGTCTGGCGCGAGAGTTTTTCTGCGATATCCAGCATCTCTTCGCCACCCAATGAACCGATGCTGATAAGCCGTAACCATATCTCTGTAGATGTCATCATTTCCCCTGCCACACACCGTCTCCGCAATCATTGCGATTGGTCACAGATGCTGTCAATCGAAGGGGGATTTGTCTAGAATAGAGTTATTAATCTTATCAACTCCTGAACACGACTCTGGAAATTTATGGCAGTTTTGCAAGTGTTACATATTCCGGACGAGCGCCTTCGCATCGTCGCTGAACCGGTTAAAGAAGTGAATGCAGAAATTCAGCGTATCGTCGATGATATGTTCGATACCATGTACGCCGAAGAGGGCATTGGCCTTGCGGCAACGCAGGTAGACATTCACAAGCGTATTATCGTGATTGACGTTTCTGAAAATCGCGACGGCCGCCTGGTGCTGATTAACCCTGAGCTGCTGGAAAAGAGTGGCGAAACGGGCATTGAGGAAGGCTGCCTGTCTATTCCAGAACAACGTGCTTTGGTCCCACGCGCCGAGAAAGTAAAAATTCGCGCACTCGATCGTGAAGGCAAGCCGTTCGAGCTGGAAGCAGACGACCTGCTGGCAATTTGTATTCAGCACGAGATGGATCATCTGGTCGGTAAACTGTTTATCGATTACCTCTCCCCACTGAAACAGCAGCGTATTCGTCAGAAAGTCGAGAAACTGGATCGTATGCGCTCTCGCGCATAATATCCCCCCGGATACAAGGATCAACGTGTCTAAAACACTAAGCATTATCTTCGCGGGAACGCCTGATTTTGCAGCGCGTCATCTGGACGCGCTGTTATCTTCTGGTCACAACGTTGTTGGCGTCTTCACCCAACCGGATCGTCCAGCAGGTCGTGGTAAAAAGCTCATGCCAGGCCCGGTGAAAGCCCTGGCCGAAGAACATGGCCTCCCGGTTTTCCAGCCCGCCTCTTTACGTCCTGAAGAGAACCAGCAGCTGGTCGCTGACCTGAATGCCGATGTGATGGTCGTCGTGGCTTACGGTTTAATTCTGCCTAAAGCTGTGCTTGATATGCCGCGTCTCGGGTGCATCAACGTACACGGTTCACTGCTGCCACGCTGGCGCGGTGCGGCGCCGATTCAGCGTTCGCTATGGGCGGGTGATGCAGAAACCGGTGTGACCATCATGAAGATGGACGTAGGTTTAGACACCGGTGACATGTTGTATAAATTGTCGTGCCCTATTACCCCAGAAGATACCAGCGCCACGCTGTACGATAAGCTGGCAGAGTTGGGTCCACAGGGCCTCATCAAGACCCTGGAGCAGCTTGCTGAAGGCACAGCAAAGCCTGAAGTTCAGGATGAAGCGCTGGTGACTTACGCCGAAAAACTCAGTAAAGATGAAGCTCTGCTTGACTGGGCGCTTCCTGCAGCTCAGCTAGAGCGTTGCATACGCGCCTTCAACCCCTGGCCAATGAGCTGGATGGTCATTGACGATCAGCCAGTGAAAGTCTGGAAGGCCTCGGTGATAGAGAGCCATGTGCAGGCCGCTCCGGGGACGATCGTTGAGGCAAATAAACAGGGTATCCAGGTCGCCACGGCAGAGGGCATTTTGAATCTTGAGTCACTGCAGCCGGCTGGCAAGAAAGCGATGAGTGTGCAGGATCTGCTCAATTCCCGGCGTGAATGGTTTATCCCTGGCAATCGTCTTGCCTGAGCAAATTAATTCTTAAGGCCCGGAGTTTCCGGGCATTTTTATTTCTACGGTTATGAAAAAACAAAATTTACGCAGTATGGCGGCACAGGCCGTTGAAAAAGTTATTGAGCAGGGCCAGTCACTGAGCAATGTCCTGCCACCGCTGCAACAAAAAGTCTCTGATAAAGATAAGGCGCTGCTGCAGGAGCTGTGCTTTGGTGTGCTTCGCACGTTGTCTCAGCTTGAATGGATGATTAGCCGGCTGATGGCACGCCCCATGACCGGCAAACAGCGTAGCGTGCATTATTTGATTATGGTGGGATTCTATCAGCTCCTGCATACCCGCATTCCCCCTCATGCTGCGCTTGCCGAGACGGTGGAAGGCGCCATTGCGATTAAGCGTCCTCAGCTTAAAGGATTGATTAACGGGGTACTGCGCCAGTTCCAGCGACAGCAGGAGGAACTTGTAGCTGAGTTCGCCCAGACTGAGAAGCGTTTCCTTCATCCTGACTGGCTGCTGAACCGCCTGAAAAAAGCCTATCCAACGCAGTGGCAAACCATTGCAGAGGCCAATAATCAACGCCCTCCAATGTGGCTTCGCGTGAACCGCACTCATCATAAGCGCGATGAGTGGCTGGCGTTGCTGGAAGAGTCAGGAATGAGCGGATTCATCCACGAAGCTTACCCGGATGCCGTGCGTTTAGCCTCCCCTGCCCCGGTACACGCCTTGCCTGGGTTTGAAGAGGGCTGGGTGACCGTACAGGATGCTTCTGCACAAGGCTGCATGACCTGGCTTGAACCAAAAAACGGTGAGAAGATCCTCGATCTCTGTGCTGCACCCGGCGGCAAAACAACGCATATTCTGGAAGTTGCGCCGCAGGCCGACGTTCTCGCCGTTGACGTCGATGAGCAGCGCCTGTCACGCGTCTATGACAACCTGAAGCGTTTAGGCATGAAGGCCCAGGTTAAGCAAGGCGATGGCAGAACACCCGCAGACTGGTGTGGCAACACGCAGTTCGATCGCATTTTGCTTGATGCTCCCTGCTCTGCAACGGGCGTTATCCGTCGTCATCCCGACATTAAATGGCTGCGCCGCGATCGTGACATCAAAGAACTGGCTCAACTGCAGTCCGGCATCCTCGATGCTATCTGGCCGCACCTGAAAGCTGGCGGAACCCTGGTATATGCAACCTGCTCCGTACTTCCCGAGGAAAACAGTCAGCAGATTGCCGCCTTCCTTAAACGTACGCCTGACGCAGCGCTGCATGATACGGGCACGCCTGAACAGCCGGGACAGCAGAACCTGCCTGGCGCTGAAGAGGGTGATGGCTTCTTTTACGCTAAGCTAATCAAAGAGTGATGTTGAGAACAGGTCACGAAATATGAAGATTATCATTCTGGGTGCAGGACAGGTTGGCGGGACGCTGGCGGAAAATCTTGTCGGCGAAAATAACGACATCACCATTGTCGATACAAACGGCGAACGCCTGCGCGTTTTACAGGACAAATTTGACCTGCGCGTTGTGCAAGGACACGGTTCACATCCCCGCGTCCTGCGTGAGGCGGGTGCTGACGATGCCGACATGCTGGTTGCCGTAACCAGTTCTGACGAAACCAATATGGTTGCATGCCAGGTGGCCTATTCGCTTTTCAACACGCCAAACCGAATCGCCCGTATACGTTCTCCGGACTATGTGCGGGATGCAGAAAAGCTGTTCAATTCAGAGGCGGTACCTATCGATCATCTTATCGCGCCGGAACAGCTGGTTATTGACAGCATTTATCGCCTGATCGAATACCCGGGCGCTTTGCAGGTGGTCAACTTTGCCGAAGGTAAAGTCAGTCTTGCCGTTGTTAAGGCTTATTACGGTGGCCCGCTGATAGGCAATGCGCTGTCCACGATGCGCGAGCACATGCCACATATTGATACGCGTGTCGCCGCCATTTTCCGTCACGACCGGCCAATCCGTCCGCAAGGCTCTACGATTGTTGAAGCGGGCGATGAAGTCTTCTTTATCGCGGCATCACAACATATCCGCGCGGTGATGAGTGAGCTTCAGCGTCTTGAAAAACCCTATAAGCGCATCATGCTGGTCGGCGGTGGCAACATCGGTGCGGGTCTTGCCCGACGCCTTGAGAAAGATTACAGCGTAAAACTGATCGAGCGCGATCAACAGCGCGCCTCTGAACTCGCGGAAAAATTACAAAATACGATCGTATTTTTCGGCGATGCATCGGATCAGGAGTTGCTGGCGGAAGAGCATATCGATCAAGTTGATCTGTTCATTGCGGTGACCAACGACGATGAAGCGAACATTATGTCCGCCATGCTCGCGAAACGTATGGGGGCCAAAAAGGTGATGGTGCTTATTCAGCGCCGTGCCTACGTTGATCTTGTACAGGGCAGCGTCATTGATATCGCGATTTCTCCACAGCAGGCGACGATTTCCGCCCTGCTGAGCCATGTACGTAAAGCTGATATCGTGGGTGTTTCATCACTTCGTCGTGGGGTGGCAGAAGCCATTGAGGCCGTCGCGCATGGCGATGAAACTACCTCACGCGTTGTCGGTCGTTCCATCGATGAAATCAAGCTCCCACCGGGAACAATCATCGGTGCCGTAGTCCGTGGAAATGACGTCATGATCGCCAATGATAATTTACGTATCGAACAAGGCGACCATGTAATTATGTTCCTTACGGATAAGAAATTTATTACCGACGTTGAACGGTTATTCCAGCCAAGCCCATTCTTCCTTTGATATCAGGGGGTTCATTATTGAGCCCCTCATTTAACCCTCTCATCTCTAAGCCTTTTATTTTTCATAGCGAATATTTATCACCAATGGCAAATGGCTAATCATTTGTTAAACTTATAGGCGTCAGGTGGTTCAAGGAGAAAATAATGAGTTTTATTAAAGAATTTCGCGAATTTGCGATGCGCGGGAATGTGGTGGATTTGGCGGTGGGTGTCATTATTGGTGCGGCGTTCGGTAAGATCGTTTCATCTTTAGTTGCCGACATTATTATGCCACCTTTAGGGTTGCTGATCGGCGGCATCGATTTTAAACAGTTTGCCGTTACGCTTCGCGAGGCTCAGGGAGATATTCCTGCCGTCGTAATGCACTACGGCGTGTTCATCCAGAATGTGTTTGATTTTGTGATTGTGGCGTTCGCCATTTTTATGGCCATCAAGCTCATCAACAGACTTAACCGTAAAAAAGAAGAACCTGCAGCTGCGCCTGCAGCACCGTCCAAAGAAGAAGTGTTGCTGAGTGAAATCCGTGATTTGTTAAAAGAGCAGAATAATCGCTCTTAATCAGCACCAAAAAGCCGGAAGGCCAGTGGTAAATAAGCGAATCGCTTGCTTGCCACTGGCCTCCCAGTTACCTCGTTTTGCATGTTTATCTTTACGCAGATAGCTCCCTTTTCCTTTTTTACCCTTCTCAACACGCTGCCTGAAAAGCGGATCGTGAAGCAGTGCCTCAATGGCGTTATCCTTAATTTGTCCTTTGGTATGCTGATAGCGGCTCATAATCTCTCCTGAGCATGGTTAATGACGACGGGAGTCTAGTCCCGGGCTGGCTAAAAATCAACATCCCTGCGGTTCCCCACTGGCCCCTTGCTCGAGCGTTTCCAGAATGGAACAATACACGCTGCTGTGCGCGGTACCGCAGCACGCATCATTCAGCCGTTGCAGTGAACGCTGCATGGCCTGCAGCTCCTGAATACGTGCTTCAACCTCGTCCAGCCTTGCCTGGACAATACTTTTAGATTCCTGACAGGTGTGATGTTCAGGATCGATGCGGATCGATAACAGTTCGCGGATCGATTCCAGCGAAAATCCGAGCTGACGCGCGTACCGAATAAAGCGCAAACGCTGGAGATCGTTATCCGTATAGAGACGGAATCCCCCCTCAGTTCGCACTTCATGATCTATCATCTGCTGCTTCTCGTAATAGCGGACAGTGTCCGGCGTTACGTTTGCGAGCCTGGCAAGTTCACCAATACGATACATGCTTATTCCTCTTCTAATCTTTGCCTGATACTTTCGTAATAGTCACCCTGCAAAAAGTCGGTGCTCATTCCCGCCTGCCGTAGTCTGAGCTCGATTACTCTCAATCGGCGACTTATTTCCTGATGCCGCGGATCGTCCTTACGAATGCCCTTGAGCAGGTCAGTCAGTTCGACAGCTTCTTTGCGCTGTTCCAGTTCGGGAGGTAAACAGCCTGCGTTTTTCAGTAATCGGTATCCGACTCGCAGATCGGCAGGAATGTGCGAATCATCATCCAGCACTAAGGGCGCGCCGCTACCCGGGAGATTATCGAATTCACCTTTTCGTTGGGCATCGCAGATATGGCGTTCTGCCCATTGGTCCAGCAACCACATGTTGAACTCCACGCAGTGGACATAAAAGATACAGGTATAGTAGAGAAGTGGGGATCCTGCGGATATAAAAAAACCCGCCGAGGCGGGTTTTTTTACGTTACTACAGATTACTCTGCAGCAGCTTCTGCTTTAGATTCTGAACGATCAACCAGCTCGATGTAAGCCATCGGCGCGTTGTCGCCTGCACGGAAGCCACACTTCAGAATACGAGTGTAACCACCGGCACGGCTCGCGAAACGCGGGCCCAGTTCGTTAAACAGTTTTGCCACGATCTCGTTATCACGAGTACGGGCGAATGCCAGACGACGATTAGCAACGCTGTCAGTCTTGGCAAGAGTAATCAGCGGCTCAACTACGCGACGCAGCTCTT
>Ga0209795_10002185_pt1 | contig 11088 bp, 11 predicted proteins | sample AgamicOrMarz_FD_187166 | JGI IMG/M metagenome (GOLD analysis project Ga0209795, IMG submission 187166) | Agave microbial communities from Guanajuato, Mexico - Or.Ma.rz (SPAdes) (version 2) | ecosystem: Host-associated > Plants > Phyllosphere > Phylloplane/Leaf | place: Guanajuato, Mexico...
ATTCAACTTTACCTGCTTTAATTTCATTGATCGCACGTGTTACATCAAATGTAACTGTACCTGTTTTAGGATTTGGCATTAAGCCTTTAGGTCCTAATACACGACCAAGTTTACCAACTTCACCCATCATGTCAGGAGTTGCTACGATTACATCAAATTCAAACCAACCTTGTTGGATTTTGTTGATGTACTCAGCATCGCCTACATAATCAGCGCCAGCTGCTTCTGCTTCTTTTACTTTTTCCCCTTTAGCGAAAACTAGAACGCGTTGCGTTTTACCAGTTCCGTTTGGAAGCACTACTGCGCCACGGATTTGTTGGTCAGCTTTCTTAGGGTCAACGCCTAAACGAAATGCCACTTCTACAGTTGCATCAAATTTAGCGAAGTTTGTTTGTTTTGCAAGATCAATCGCTTCAGCAATTGGATATGCCTTTAAGCTATCTACAAGCTTAGAAGCTTCTAAATACTTCTTACCTTTTTTAGCCATTTTTATTTCCTCCTAGAATGTGGTTTTAGCGAATAATTCTCCCACGAAAAAGGTTGCGAGTGTTTTAAAACGTCGCAACCCTTTCATTTTACAAAAAACAATCAGTTACATGGATTAGTCTTCGATGACGATACCCATGCTGCGTGCAGTACCTTCGACCATGCGCATTGCTGCTTCAACGCTAGCTGCGTTAAGGTCAGGCATTTTCTGTTCCGCAATCTCGCGTACTGTGTTACGCTTAACTGTTGCTACTTTATTACGGTTAGGTTCACCAGAACCTGACTGGATTCCAGCTGCTACTTTCAAAAGAACGGCAGCAGGAGGAGTTTTCGTAATAAATGTAAATGAACGGTCTTCAAATACCGTGATTTCAACAGGAATGATCAAACCAGCTTGATCTGCTGTACGAGCGTTAAATTCTTTACAGAATCCCATGATGTTAACACCGGCTTGACCTAGTGCAGGACCAACTGGCGGCGCTGGGTTTGCTTTTCCAGCAGGAATTTGTAATTTAACGACTTTAATTACTTTTTTAGCCACGAGACACACCTCCTTAAAGTCCGTGATGTGGTAATAGGGTCTTTAGGAACCCTCCCACTCAGGCATCTGTCTTTATCTATTAATCATAAAGAACTTGACATAAGTCTAGTCTCACTATGGAGACATACTGACCTATGAAATATTACCACTTTTTAAAAATGATTTCAAGTTTTTTTACATTAAAGTTTTTCAATCTGTGTAAAATCAAGCTCTACAGGGGTGTCGCGACCGAACATATTAACAAGAACCTTCAGCTTCGCCTTGTCTTTATCCATCTCTTCCACGGAGCCAGTAAAGTTCGCAAACGGACCTTCTTTAACGCGAACGGTTTCGCCAATTTCATAATTGATATCGATGCGAGTTTCAGTCACACCCATCCGTTTCAGAATAACGACAACCTCTTCTGGTAGTAATGGAGTAGGTTTAGAACCTGATCCTGATGAACCAACAAATCCTGTTACACCAGGAGTATTCCGTACCACATACCAAGAATCATCCGTCATCACAATTTCAACTAATACATAACCAGGGAACACTTTGCGCTTGACTACTTTTTTCTTGCCGTTTTTAATCTCTGTTTCTTCTTCTTCAGGGACAACCACGCGGAAAATCTTATCTTGCATTCCCATTGATTCGACTCGTTTTTCTAAATTTGCTTTTACTTTATTTTCATAACCTGAGTAAGTATGTAATACATACCAATTTTTTTCCATTTAAGAGGACTAGTACGTCCGTCCCTCCCTATTAATTAGTCATAGACTATTTTTTAAACAAATAAAAAACCCGTTATACGGGCTTTTAGATAAAAATTCCTTTATTAATCACCATTATACCATGAAAGTTGATTTATTATTCAAGAATTAAGCGAATCAATTTTGAAATCCCTAAATCAAGAACAGCAAAGAACGCTGCGAAAAAAACAACGGTCGATAGGACAGTAAGTGTTGAGCGAGTCAGTTCTCCGCGTTTTGGCCAGCTAACTTTTCTCATCTCACGGATTATATCACTGAAGAACTTCGTTATGCGCTGCATGTTAAGTAACCCCCAAAATTAAGAACTATAAGAATATATGATGACTATTTTGTTTCTCGATGAATGGTATGGGTTGTGCAAGTTTTACAGAATTTTTTTAATTCTAATCTCTCTGTTTGTGACTGGTTGCTGATTGTCGAATAATTACGAGAACCGCATACAGCACAGGAAAGGATTACCTTTTTACTCATATTCGACACCCTTAACCAAGTTTCTATTATATCCTTAAAAATGTAACATGTGCCCTAATTATTGTCAATAACCTCTAAAAACGGTTCAAATATATGTCATAAAAGTCTGTGTCAAAGTGAAAATTCGCGAAGTTCAAGATAGCGTTCTAGCTTTCTTTTCACCCGCTGCAGAGCATTATCAATTGATTTCACATGGCGGTTAAGCTCCTCCGAAATTTCTTGATAGGATTGACCATCTAAGTAGAGAGCTAAGACCTTTCTTTCTAAGTCGCTTAATAATTCAGTCATTTTAAATTCGATGTGGTCAAATTCTTCTTGATTAATAATTAGTTCCTCTGGGTCAAGAACCTTGGTCCCTGACAAAACATCCATCAATGTTCGGTCGGATTCCTCATCATAAATCGGCTTGTCCAAAGAAACATAAGAATTTAACGGGATATGCTTTTGCCGTGTAGCGGTTTTAATGGCTGTAATAATCTGACGGGTAATGCACAGCTCGGCAAATGCCTTAAAAGAGGTAAGCTTGTCCTCCCGAAAGTCACGAATGGCTTTGTACAATCCAATCATACCTTCTTGGACAATATCCTCCTTATCAGCACCAATTAAAAAATAGGACCTTGCTTTTGCACGTACAAAATTACGATACTTGTGGATTAAATAATCTAATGCTTCAGTATCACCGTGGTGCACCAAATCAACAATTTCTTCGTCTTCCCTTATGAGGAACTGCTGGTTAACCTTTGTTCCGAAGTCCGTACTCAAAGTAGATCGCCTCCACCGAACAAGCATAGTTAGTAATAGTATACCTGACATTTTTTTCAATGTCCATGCTCACTTTTGGCCTCTGCGCCACTTTTCAAAAATTTCTGCCATTTCATCACTCATATTTATTTTCGAGACAGGTCTTTTTTCTTGAATCTTCTTTACTTTCTGTTCGATGCCTCTTTCGATGGAAGACATTTCAATAAGCAGCTCCCGAGCGGATTTCCTTAAGGCCCCTTGTCCAAAGATTGCCCATTGCTCTGTATAATCGGAAGTTGCTACATGAATTTGCGTTCTCCGATTACTTAGACTGATTGCCAATTTTTCAATCCGCTCATCTGCCGTCTCATTTTCTTTTGTAAAGATAACTTCTACTTGATGGTTTTTATATTTCTTCTCCGTTCCTTGCACATAATAGGCATCAAATACAACAATCACACGATAACCGGAATAGGCTTGATATTCCGCCATTCTTTCTACAAGACGATCTCTTGCTGCTGGCAGATCTCGGTCCTTTAAGTCTCTTAGCTCCGGCCAGGCCCCAATAATGTTATATCCGTCGACAAGCAGGATATCCATATGCTACCTCTCAAGCGGGTGTCGTTTTCGATATACCTCATACATGAGTAACGATGCAGCAACCGAGGCATTTAGCGATGTTACTTTCCCAATCATTGGCAAATGAATGAGAAAATCACATTTATCGCGGATTAATCGTCCCATTCCTTTTCCCTCGCTGCCAATGACTAAGCCTAGCGGCATCGTCCCATCTAACCTGCGGTAGTCATCTTTTCCTTTTGCATCCGTTCCAGCAATCCAAATACCCCGTTCCTTTAGTTCATCAATTGTTCTCGCCATATTAGTTACGCGTACAACCGGGATATATTCAATCGCACCTGTTGAGGCTTTAGCCACGGTTGCCGTTAAACCGACTGCTCGTCGCTTCGGTATAATGATACCATGTGCTCCGACGGAATCCGCCGTCCTCATGATTGACCCAAGATTATGAGGGTCTTCAATTTCATCGAGCAATAAAAAGAAAGGTGATTCGTTTTTCTTTTCTGCTGCAGCAAACAAATCATCGATTTCCGCATATTGATAAGCGGCTACATAGGCCAGAACTCCCTGGTGATTTTCACTGGAGATTTGGTCGATTTTTTTCTTTGGTACAAATTGAACAATTACATTTGCTTCTTTGGCCAACTGAGTAATTTGCTGCATTTGGCCGCGTTGTGAACCTTCAGCAATTAAGATCTTATTAATATCCCTTTCTGATTTCAGCGCTTCAATGACTGGATTTTTGCCAACAATATATTCTTGTTCCATCCTAGCGTTCCTCCTTTCTTTCATCCACATATTTAAATGCTGTATGAATCAATTCTTCTAATCGCTCTATTTTACCTGTTAAATATAAATAGCCCATCAATGCCTCGAAAGCTGTACTGTAGTGATAGGTCTGAACATCTGTATTTTTAGGCACAGAACCTGACTTTGCATTTCGACCGCGCATAATAACCGCTAATTCTTCTTCATCCAGCAGCTGATGATCCATCATTTGAAAAAGAATTTTGCACTGTGCCTTCGCCGAAACGTAAGTAGTACCCGTCCGGTGTAAATGGTTGGGTCTTACCTTCCCACTGTATAGGAGGTGACGCCTTACATACGTTTCATAAATAGCGTCACCCATATAGGCCAGTGCAAGACTATTCAATTGTTTAGCATCGACTGTTTTTTCATATTCAAGCATGAATTAGCCTCTTTTCCACCTTGTACCTTGCGGGGTATCTTCTAAAATAATATTCATTTCCTTGAGTTGATCTCTGATTTGGTCAGACAATTGGAAATTGCGGTCTTTCCGGGCCTGAATCCGCTTTTCAATCAATGCATCAATTTCTTCGTCTAACATTTCTTCTTTTTCAATGGTCAGCCCTAAAACATGGAATAAGTCTTCAAACTGCTTGGTAAAGGCATCGATTACAGCTACAGCAGTATTTTTTTCTAACAGATAATAATTAGCCAGCTTCGAAAGGTCAAATAAAACAGAAATAGCTTTTGCTGTGTTAAAATCATCATCCATGGCCTCAATAAACTGTTCTTTTGATGCTGAAATTTTATCTAGCCATTCTTGATTATTATCTGTTAAATCCGTACTCGCTTCTTTACGATGTTTTAAGTTTTGATAGGAAGTAGTTAAACGTTCAAATGCTGCCCTCGTACTTTCCAGTAATTCCTCGTTGTAATTAATTGGATTGCGATAATGAACCGATAACATGAAAAATCGTAACACTTGTGGATTGTGCATCTTGATTATGTCATGAACTAAAACAAAGTTTCCTAGCGACTTTGACATTTTTTCATTGTCGATATTGATATAGCCATTATGCATCCAGTAACGAGAGAATAATTTCCCTGACAGTGCTTCTGACTGAGCAATTTCATTTTCATGATGTGGGAAAGTTAAATCCTGTCCACCCGCATGAATATCAATCGTTTCACCTAAATACTTTTTCGCCATTGCCGAGCACTCTATATGCCATCCTGGACGGCCAAGTCCCCATGGGCTTTCCCAGAAGATTTCCCCTTCCTTTGCCGCTTTCCAAAGGGCAAAGTCTAAGTCATCTTGTTTCCTATCCCCGACTTCAATTCTTGCACCTACCTGCAAATCATCAATCGATTGATGTGATAACTTTCCATAATCATCGAATTTTCTTGTCCGAAAATAAACATCTCCGGCCGATTCATAAGCGAAGCCTTTGTCGATTAACTGGCTAATGAAATCGATAATAATATCCATGTTTTCCATTACCCGCGGATGAACATCCGCCTTTTGGCAGCCTAAGGCTGTAACATCTTCATAATAGGCATTGATAAATCTGTCAGCAATTGTTGGTACTTCTTCTCCTAGTTGATTGGCAGCTCGAATTAATTTGTCATCAACATCGGTAAAATTGGAAACATACTTAACATCATAGCCGCGATATTCTAAATAGCGTCGAACTGTATCAAAAACGATAGCCGGTCGGGCATTACCGATATGAATATAATTATAGACAGTCGGACCGCAAACATACATTTTTACCTTTCCCTCTTCGAGCGGTACGAAGGTTTCTTTTTTACGAGTAAGTGTATTATAAAGTTGAATGGCCATTGACTTTTATCCTTTCTCCTTTTAATTCTTCGAGTTCATACATTAACCGGTCCAAGTCGGTTTGCATTTCTCTTAAGCGGTCGGCAACAGGGTCTGGTAAGTCACAATGGTTTAAATCTCTTGTGATTCTTCTTCCATCTTGGATAACCACTCGGCCTGGAATTCCTACTACTGTTGAGTTAGGAGGAACTTCTTTCAAGACAACTGAACCACCTCCAATTTTGGAGTTTTCTCCAACGGTGATTGAACCGAGCACCTTAGCCCCAGTAGCAATTAGGACATTATCCTTGATTGTCGGATGCCTTTTCCCTTTTTCTTTCCCTGTTCCACCAAGTGTTACCCCTTGATATATAGTTACATTATCCCCAATTTCACACGTTTCCCCAATTACAACACCCATGCCATGGTCAATAAAAAATCTTCTGCCTATTTTTGCCCCAGGATGGATTTCAATACCTGTGAAAAATCGGCTTACTTGTGAAACAATCCTGGCTAGAAAAAATAATTTCCGATTAAAGAGTGCATGTGCGAGTCGATGTGACCAAATGGCATGCAAGCCTGAATAGGTTAAGATGACTTCTAAATAACTTCTGGCCGCAGGATCTTGCTCAAAAACAACCTCTACATCCTCCCTCAACTTCTTGAACATTACCATTCTCCCCCTTTTTATAAAGCATAAGCGTCTTTTTTGAGAACTAAAAAACGCCTCTGTCATTACGACAGAGGCGCCTAACGCGCGGTTCCACTCTGATTAGACCGAAAAGCTTACATGGTAACTTCAGCTTACATTTTGGTCTCACTCTACCTGTTAACGGATAGGTTCCGCCCATTTCTACTCGAAGTTGACTTTTTTCGAAACAGGGCTCAGAGGTGCATTTCAAAAAACGAGAGGCTTTAACCACTTTCAGCCGGTGATGGTTTTCTCTTTCAAGCATCCTTTTTTTACTTATCCTCTTCAACACTTTAGTAACTATCTAATTGTTTACTCTACTATATTACATTTCTTCCTTATTGTTAACTAATAATTTTATTAATTCGCGTTTGAACTTTATTTTTCCCTAAAAGTTCAATGGCTTGTGGCAGGTCTGGGCCATGGGTTTGCCCTGTTACAGCTGAGCGAATTGGCATAAATAGGTTTTTTCCTTTTTGACCTGTCGACTTTTGGACTGCTTTCATGGCAGCCTTAATTCCATCTGCCTTGAAATTTTCTAACTGGTCAAGTTCATGAGAAAATGCCTTTAATACTTCTGGAACCGTTTCTCCTGTTAGAATTTCCTTCGCATCCTCTTCATAGTCCACTTCATCTTTAAAGAACATTTCGGATAATTCTACGATTTCAGCACCATAGCTCATTTTTTCCAGTAAAAGTTCTACTAGTCCTTGAACCCATTGATGCTGCTCATCAGTCAGGCTTTCACTTAAGCGGCCGGCTTTTATTAAGTGTGGCAAAGTTAGCCCCACCGCACGGTTAATATCGATCTTTTTCATATATTGATTGTTCATCCACAGCAGTTTCTGCTTATCAAATAAAGCTGGCGATTTAGATAAACGATGTGCATCAAATATTTCAATAAACTCGTTCTTAGAGTATATCTCTTCTTCTCCTGCTGGTGACCAGCCGAGGAGAGTAATAAAGTTTAATAATGCTTCTGGCAGATAACCTAATTCTTCATATTGCTCAATGAACTGGATGATGGATTCATCCCGCTTACTTAACTTTTTACGGCTTTCATTGACAATCAACGTCATATGGCCAAAAATCGGCGGTTCCCAGCCTAACGCTTCATAGACCATTAGTTGTTTTGGTGTGTTAGAAATATGATCATCGCCACGGAGCACATGAGAGATTTTCATTAAATAATCATCAATCGTTACCGCAAAGTTATAGGTTGGCGTGCCATCCTTTTTAATGATAACCCAATCGCCCATCCCTTCGGACTCAAACGAAACGCTTCCCTTTACCATATCATCAAACGTAAAGGTTTTTCCTTCCGGTACAATAATACGAATGCTTGGCTTACGGCCTTCGCTTTCTAACTCGCGGCGTTGTTCATCTGTTAAATGGCGGCATTTTCCCGAATAATGCGGCGTTTCGCCCCTTTCAGTCTGGGCCTCCCGCTCCGCTTCAATTTCAGACTCAGTACAATAACACTTATAGGCATGGCCCTCCGCTAATAATTGATTATAGTAGGTTTTATAAATATCATTTCGTTCAGACTGACGATATGGACCGTATTCACCGCCGACGTCGACACTTTCATCCCAATCCATACCAAGCCATTTTAAATATTTTAACTGGCTTTCCTCTCCGCCTGCAATATTCCGCTTTTTATCGGTATCTTCAATACGAATAATAAATTTCCCGCCCTGATTACGTGCAAATAAGTAATTAAATAATGCCGTACGGGCGTTTCCAATATGTAAATGTCCCGTTGGACTTGGAGCATATCTTACACGAACTTCGTTTGACATATCAATGCCTCCATGGTTAATAATTAATGGTTTCAACTGAATATTCTATCACTGTCTAAGGTTTCAATAAAGACTATTCATGAACCTTTCTTAATAAAACAACGGCTTGGGAGGCGATTCCTTCCCCTCTGCCAGTGAATCCCAGCTTCTCCGTGGTGGTTGCCTTTACATTGATTTGTTCAGGTGTCGCTTCTAATAATTCAGCAATTCTCACGCGCATTTGCTCAATATAAGGTGCCATTTTTGGCATTTGAGCAATAATCGTACAATCAGCATTAACCAGCTCATACCCTTTATCTTTCACCAATTGCCACACATGTTCCATTAACTTCGCGGAATCAGCATCTTTAAAATTAGGATCTGTATCCGGAAAGTGTTTACCAATATCCCCTTCTCCAATCGCTCCAAGGCATGCGTCAGAAACCGTATGTAATAATACATCTGCATCTGAATGACCCAGCAAACCTAATTCATAAGGAATGGTGATACCTCCTATAATCAATGGACGCCCTTCGGTTAGTTGGTGGACATCAAAGCCTTGACCAATTCGAAACATTATGAAAAACTCCTTTTCTTCAATATCGCTTCAGCAAAGTATAGATCTTCTGGTGTGGTTAATTTGATATTATCGTAGTCGCCTTCGACCACCATAACTGGATAGCCGAGCCTCTCCACTAAACTAGCATCATCTGTTCCTAGGAAGTGATCCTTTTCTGCCCTATCATAGGCTTCCGTCAGAAGCGAAATGCGAAAAGCTTGTGGGGTTTGAACAGCCCACAAGCTTGAACGTTCGACAGTTTCAACTACCACACCATCTTGTACCCTCTTGATAGTGTCCTTTACCGGTACCCCTAAAATGGCCGCCCCTGTTTCCTCAGCCATTTTTGTTAAACGGTAAATATGTTCTTTACTGATAAACGGACGTGCCGCATCATGTACAAGAATGATCCCGTCAGTTTCCACTGTTTTCAGCGCATTATAAATGCTATCCTGACGTTCCTTTCCACCGGGCACTAAGTGGATTGCTTTGGCTACATTATACTTTTTGAATAAGGCCTTAAATTCCCATTCATCTTGTGGGTGGATCGCTACAATAATTTTACTGCAGGCTTCATCCTGTTCAAACACCCTTAAAGTATGGATTAGTACAGGTACACCGTTAACCTCTAATAAAAGCTTATTTTTTCCTGCTCCCATTCTTTTTCCCTGACCAGCTGCCGGGAGAATGACTTGGTAAGTCATATAAAAACCCCACTCTATTCAATCTAGCTCCACAAGATTATGCTTAGGAGCGAAGCCGCACCGGAACAAGCTGTGCTTGTTCCGAAGGTGCTTCCGCTTTTTCATCTATAATGCTTTTTCTAATAGTTTTGGTTTGGCAAATATCATTCTTCCTGCCGATGTTTGGAGAACACTTGTGACGAGAACCTCAATTCGTTTCCCAATATATTCTCTTCCTTCCTCGACAACGATCATAGTTCCGTCATCTAAGTAAGCAACGCCCTGATGATATTCTTTCCCGTCTTTAATCACTTGCACTATTAATTCCTCCCCTGGAAGAACGACAGGTTTGACGGCGTTCGCTAAATCATTGATGTTTAGCACAGAAACATTCTGCAATTCACAAACTTTATTCAAATTAAAATCATTGGTGACCAAGATACCATTTGTGATTTTTGCTAATTTGACAAGTTTTGAATCCACTTCACTAATTTCCTCAAAATCACCTTCATAGATTTCAACCTTAATAGCAAGTTCCTTTTGAATTCGATTTAAAATATCCAAACCTCTCCGACCACGATTTCGTTTTAAAACATCAGATGAATCAGCAATATGCTGTAACTCCTCGAGGACAAACTGTGGAATGACAATCGTACCTTCTAAAAATCCAGTCTGACAAATATCAGCAATGCGTCCATCAATAATCACACTGGTATCTAATATTTTCAACGGATGATTCGCTTCTTTTTCACTCTCGTCGTCACTGGTTTTTTTCTTATTACTGCGGTTCCCAAAAAGACCTAGCAGTTCATCCCTTTTCTTAAAACCTACCTGGAATCCAAGATAGCCAAATAAAATGGTCAGCAAGATTGGCACTACGGCGTTTAAAATCGGGACTTGAATTGCATTAAGGGCAAAACCGATTAAAAAGGCCACCAACAACCCAAATATAAGACCCACACTACCAAAAAGAACATCAGTAACAGGTACTTTTACTAAAGAATCTTCAGCCCATTTAATAAAATTAAAGACATGATCTACTGCCCAAAAGGTAATAAGATAAAAAATGATAGCACCTAAAACAGCAGTGATATACGAGTTGTTAATTAAGGGAATGTCATTAATATGAAGTAAATTGAACAATTCCGGTAATAACAAAATACCAAGCGTACCACCCATAATGAGGAAGCAAGCCTGCACAATACGTTTTAACATTCCTTCACCTCCTCTACTCA
>Ga0209795_10002187_pt1 | contig 11085 bp, 9 predicted proteins | sample AgamicOrMarz_FD_187166 | JGI IMG/M metagenome (GOLD analysis project Ga0209795, IMG submission 187166) | Agave microbial communities from Guanajuato, Mexico - Or.Ma.rz (SPAdes) (version 2) | ecosystem: Host-associated > Plants > Phyllosphere > Phylloplane/Leaf | place: Guanajuato, Mexico...
TGCACGGCGTTTCTTCTTGAATTGTCATCGTATTATACCACATGCGTATAAATAATGCTATGTTTGTTGGCTTCTATCGCCTTTAGCTGCCTTATTTTTCTTTATATAAGAAAGAGCAATAAATAACGCCGGAAAACAGACGCTTAGTACAAATAAATAAAACGGCCAATAATATTTTTCAAAATAATTGAAGTATGCTGTATTCGGAATAATGTAATACGCCACGCCTGTAATGATTAGACCTAAAGGAAAACTCAAAAAATTACGTACCCGTAAATTAAACAATTGGACGATACTTAACTGAATAGCATAGAACACAATGACAACTTTAAAAAAGATAGATAACATCCAAATAATAGCTACTAATACTTCAACATGCTGAATCGTCGCGCCTAAGGAAATCATTTTCCTAATAAATAAACTGGATAGCTGTGCATCGATGCGATATTCGCGCCAAGAGCTAATATACAAGCTGCAACTGCAATTGTAATCGTCAAGCCCGATGCGACAGTGCCAATTACAAACATTCTTTTTACCTTTTTTCCATCTTTTATATGCGGGGTGATCATTAGCACAAAAACCAGTTCCATAAACGGATTTCCTAAAAAATAAGTCGTCCCTAATACTAAATCATCCATATGGAATTCAAAAAAAGGATAAAGACGATCAATTTTCATCTGAGGAATATTTAAAGAAATTAACAATAAAAAGGGTACGACAATCCACGGTAAAAAGATTTCCGCGGTTCTCGCTATCACTTCAATGCCTAGATACCCTCCGTATATAACAGCTAAAATCACAAGAGCATGAATCCACGTAGGCAGCGTTTCAGGGACAATTTGCGTCGTCATAAATGTACTGATATCTCGAAGGGAAAACGTAGATTGAATGAACATAAAAAAATGTAAATAAGAGACATACACGTTCCTGCATAAGGACCTAGCGCTTTTTTAGCTATTTCAATGAACGTTTGCTGAGGGTAACGGTGCATCAGCCATAACAGCACCGCAACAATTAAAAGGGCAAAGCCAATAGCAAGCACACTACATACCCAGGCATTTTGTCTATTCGTTTCTAATAACGTAGCCGGAACTGCCAAAATAGCGCTTCCGATACAAAAAAAATTCAACTCTTCGATATATCCGCTCTCCAAAATACCGTCTATATCAATTTTGGAAAGACGCTCCTTTACCTCTTGAATGACCTGTTCATCCGCAATGCCGTCTATATAAACGAGCGCAATATCCGTTTTTGTAAACTCTCCTATTTGCTGAGATTCAATCCAAAGTTTTGGAGATTTTATTCGGCGCCGAATCAATGCGGTATTCGTTCGCAGTGTTTCTGTGAAACTGTCTCGAGGCCCTCTTACAACGGTCTGAGATTGTGGTTCAGAAACAGCCCTGTCTCTCCATCCTCTTGTACTTGGCACAATACACGTTTGATACCCTTCTAAAAACAGTACGCTATCTCCTGATAAAACATGAAGAAGAGCATCATCCAATGTCTTTGCTTCCATGATTTCACCCGCTGCCAAACTATAGCTTTTAATCAATTCGTACATATTAACGATGCCATCATCATGTGTTAAATGTTCATCGTGATAGTGCATAATGGAGTCCAGCGCATAGTGTTCAACTTCGTCTTTATTTACTAATCCGTCGATGTAAGCAACACCTAAAGTGAATTTTTCTTCAATCGAAATTCGAAACTCTCGCACAACTAAGTCCGTGCTCTGTCCCAGTGCTTTTTTCATGCGGGATAAATTATCTCCCACCCTCTCCGATAATTTCTGCTCTTCCTGTGTAGAAGAAGCACTAGTTTCCTTAGAGTCCTTCGATTCATCAGCTTTTTCTTTCCGCTGTTTGGATTTATTCGTTAACTCAGATAGTTTTTTTATACGCATTGTTCATCCTCCACTACATTGAACGAAAAGAAACGGAATTTCTTCTTTTTAGTCTCTATAGTTTTTGTATGAAAAGGAAATTTATACTTGAAGCCATTTTAATAATCTTTATTTTTGACATCATTTGTGCATTTCTATAGGATAGTAATGGATAATTCTTTGTTATTATGAAGAATGTTTATGCGGAACATTGAAAGGAGTCTATACATGGCACAATCACTTAAAGGCAAAGTAGCTCTTATTACAGGAGCAGGAAAAGGCATCGGTCGTTCAACTGCGATTGAATTAGCAAAAGAAGGCGTAAATATCGGTTTAATTGCTCGTACAGAGGCAGATTTAAAGGCTGTTGCTTCTGAACTAGAAGCATTTGATGTACAAGTTGCTTATGCAACAGCAGATGTTTCTTCTATGGAAGAAGTAAATGCAGCAGTTGAGCATCTACATACAAAATTAGGGGCAACAGATATCTTAATCAACAATGCAGGAATCGGTAAATTCGGAAGCTTTTTAGAGCTAGACCCAGCTGAGTGGAAACAAATCATTGATGTGAATTTAATGGGCGTTTACTACGTAACGCGCGCCGTTCTACCTCAATTAATCGAAAAAAATGGTGGAGACATCATCAATATTTCATCCACTGCTGGTCAAAAAGGCGCTCCCGTTACAAGTGCTTACAGCGCTTCAAAATTTGGCGTGCTCGGCTTAACTGAATCTCTAGCGTTAGAAGTGCGCAAACACAATATTCGTGTAACAGCTCTAACACCAAGTACAGTAGCAACGGAATTAGCGTATAAAGAAAACTTAACGGATGGCAATCCTGATAAAGTGATGCAGCCTGAAGACCTAGCAGAAATTATGGTCGCACAATTAAAATTGCATCCGCGTATTTTTATCAAATCTGCGGGCATGTGGTCCACAAATCCATAAACAAACATAGAAAAAGGAGAGCTTCAGCTCTCCTTTTTTGTGTCTTCCTTTATGTGGTGGTTACCTTATTTACGTTTAGGCGTGATTTCTTCTGATAGTTCTTCAAAAGATTTCACTTTTCCATGCGATGGGTTTTGTGATTGTTTTCGCACATTCCACTGACGCTCTTTTTGACTTTTAGACTGAGTCATTTTGCTTCATCCCCTTTTTATATGCTTACATGTAGTAGGATAAAACAAGCTGCTCTTTTCCATTCATCAAAACTACTTCCAATTTCTTTACTGCTTAGCTAAATGTATTTTAAACCATTTATCAATTTCCGCGTTATATTGATCATAATAAGCAGTTAGCGGATGGTCTCCGTTTTTGTACAGTACATATTTGTATTCTTTTCCCTGCTCATCTAGTTGTTTCACAAGCTTTTCAGCCTGCGTGTGGTGAACTTTACGATCATGATCACCCTGTAAAATCAAAAGAGGTGAATTTACTTTGTCGCTCCAATAGACAACAGAACGACTTTTATACCTCTCTGGATACTTGGCAGGATCTCCTACAATTGTCCGCAGCACTTGTTTCATTTCAGGCCCTCTTTGATCATAGAATTGAAACATGTCTGTAATACCTGATTGTACGACAACTGCATCAAATTTAACGCCGTTTTTCATCGTTAAATACGTCATCATGCCGCCGCGTGAATATCCTAGCGCTACCTTTTGCTGGTGATTTACATAAGGAAGCTGTTCTCCCCACTTAATAAGATTTAATACGTCGTCAATATCTTTACCGCCGTACGTCTCTGTACCTTCACTTCCGCCATTTCCCCTGTATTGAGTCGCAACCACGACGTAGCCTTTACTTGCCCAATATGATAAGTACTGCAGTGTTTTTGCGCGAATCATGCCATGTTCGCGATTTCCTCCGCGATTATATACTAAAAGCGGATAATGTTTGTCTGCAATGTCTTTAGGCTGTACTAAAAACCCTTTTATCTTTAAATTATCACTAGGATACGTAATGCTATATACATCTACTTTATTTGAATAAGGCGATAATAAATTCAATTTTTCTTTATTTACATCATCACTTTCAGCTCGGTTGAAAACCGCTGTCACACCGAGCACAGCTACAGTGATTAATGCAATGATGCCCCATTTTTTCAACAGAAACCCTCTCCTCAATAAATATCTTTTCTCTTTTATAATGAGTGTTTTCATTTGGCTTTACCCTTCTTAAATGTTTGCTAAAAAGGGCATTCATCCCATCGCCAATACAGCTTATTTATCATACCGCAAAACTCAAATTTCTTCATCAATAAAGAAATAAGAATTCATCCAAATACATTAACAAGAAAGACGTATAGTAAATTGTATTATTAAATTATAGATTTGAAAAGTCGAATGATACTTTTTTTGTCGTTTTTTACCTGTCCTTTTTCCAAAAAAAAAGCCCAGTTAAGACTGAGCTTTTTTCTTGGAAATGCCAATGCCTGTATATGCTAAAATAATTGAAAAGATCGGACATAAAATGCTAAAGAATGTAAATGGAATATAGTCAGCCGCGGGAATATTTAATGCAGTTGAAATAAAAGCGCCGCTGACACCCCACGGAATAATAGCATTAATAACCGTTCCGCCGTCTTCAAGCGTTCGTGATAAGTTTTTTGGATCTAAATTCCACTTTTCATACAGCGGCTTAAACGTCTGTCCAGGCAAGAGAATCGATAAATACTGTTCGCCTGTAATAACGTTCACTCCAATTGAAGATAGAAGCGTAGCAAAAATAACGTCTCCGCTGCGGCGAATTTGTTTTGCTAATCCTTCTAACAAAGCATCAATAATTCCAACGGCTCTCATCAAGCCACCTAGCGACAAGGCAATCATGATAAGGGAAATAGAAAACATCATGGACTGCAGTCCGCCTTTATTCACAATCGCATCCACTACTTTATTTCCTGACTCTACTGCCGGCCCGCTTTGAAGAACGCCTAGCAATTGACTCAGCGTAAATTCATGCTGTGTGATCATTCCTGTAATGATGGCTGTTACAATACCTAAAACTAACGTTGGCAGTACATCGACTCTTCTCATCGAAAAAACAAGAACTAAAAGTGGAGAAAGCAACGTTAACACATGTAAATTAAACGTATGTTTTAATGCGTCTTGAATTCCTTGAATTTCCCCGTAATTGACGCTTTCCTGATTTCCGTTGATTCCGATTACCAGTGCAATGATTGCTGTAATAACAATACTTGGAACCGTCGTCCACGTAATGTGCTGAATATGTTTAGGAAGCGGCACTTCAACGATACCAGAAGCAAAATTTGTTGTATCAGACAATGGAGACATCTTATCTCCAAACACAGCTCCTGAAACAATCATCCCCGCTGCTAGCCCTGGATGTACACCAATAGCAGTTCCTACGCCAAATAAAGCGACCCCTACCGTACTGACGGTTGTTAATGAACTTCCCGTGAATGTTGAAACTAATACGGTAATAACTAAAGCACTAATTAAAAAGTACTGGGGTGAAATCCAGTGGAAGCCGTAGGATAAAATCGTCGGTATCGTTCCTCCTACCATCCAAATCGCAATAAGCATCCCGATCAGCATTAAAATAAGGATAGGCTTAATGCCCAGTCTGACACCGTCTAAAATCCCTTTCTCCATTTCTGTCCACTTATATTTCAACAAAAAGCCAATCACACTAATAAATGCTACACCAAATATCAGCGGAATATGAGGCGGCAGCTTTAACGTAAATAATGAAACAAAAATAATAGCTAATAGCACCAAAACCACCGCTATTGATTGTATAAATGAAATTTCTTTTTTCATGAGGTATTCCCTTTCTATCTTTCTTTTTCACTTAAACGCTTTTATGCTTTTACGCAGTTAAGTGCAAACCTTCTTGAGTATAATTTTTATCCTTCTTGCTGTCAATAACTTATTTTATCCCACGGTAGGCTCTGCACTCATTTTTCCACTTTTCTTCTTATTAATATTAATTCCCTCTCCAAGCAGATCATTGTACAAAATGCCTCTTATGTTTTTACATGTATAGAACGGGTACACATAAAACACATCTTTTTTTAATGTACTACCTTTTGTACATAAGCGAGGAACTTCCTTCAAAAATTTTTTAAGCAAAAGACTTGAAAGTCAAAAAAGGTCAAAGTATAATGAAATTACGAAAGGTCAAGAAAGGTCAAACACCTGCTGATCTTCGATTAAAATCATTTAGGGAGGCTAATTAAATGATTTGTCAAAACTGTAATAAACGTGAAGCATCTATTCAATTAAATGTACAAACAAATAACCAAAAATCTCAATATCGTTTATGTCATACATGTTATCAAGCACTAATGAAAGAACATAAAATCCCATCAGGTTTTGGAGGTGGCGGCTTTATGAACATCGATGATTTATTCAATCAAATGGCGCACGAACAAGCTGCACCGGAACAGCCACAGCAAGGAAATGGCGGCGGAGGCTTTTTAGACCAGTTCGGTCGAAACTTAACTCAAATTGCGAAAACGGGATTAATTGACCCTGTTATTGGCCGAGAAGAAGAAGTAGAGCGTGTCATTGAAATTTTAAATAGAAGAAACAAAAACAACCCGGTACTAATCGGAGAACCCGGTGTTGGTAAAACAGCTGTTGTTGAAGGGTTAGCTTTAAAAATCGCGGAAGGAAAAGTTCCTGCCAAGCTGTTAAATAAAGATGTATATCTGTTAGATGTAGCATCTCTCGTAGCTAATACCGGCGTGCGCGGTCAATTTGAAGAGCGCATGAAACAGTTAATTTCTGAGCTTCAACAGCGAAAAAACGTGATTTTATTTATCGATGAAATTCACCTTCTTGTAGGAGCTGGTTCAGCGGAAGGTTCAATGGACGCAAGCAATATTTTAAAACCAGCTCTTGCACGAGGCGAACTTCAAGTAGTCGGAGCTACAACTTTAAAAGAGTACCGTTCCATTGAAAAAGATGCGGCTCTTGAACGACGCTTCCAGCCGGTTATGGTTCACGAACCGTCTGTAGAAGAAGCCGTTGAAATTCTAAAAGGAATTCAAAGTAAATATGAAGATTATCACGGCGTTAGCTATACAGATGAAGCAGTCCGCGCTTGTGTAAATTTATCACACCGCTACATTCAAGATCGCTTCTTGCCTGATAAAGCAATTGATTTGCTAGATGAAGCAGGTTCAAAATTGAACTTACAGGCAGGCATTACAAATAAAGACGACGCGGCCGCTCGCTTAAAAGAAATTACAAAAGAAAAAGAGCAGGCGCTAAAGGATGAAAAATATGAAGTAGCAGCAAAACTGCGCGATGAAGAAGCTGCTCTTGAAAAACAACTAAACGAAGAACAGCAAAAAATGAATGTGGATATTGCTGACATTCAAGCAATTATTGAAAAGAAAACGGGTATCCCTGTTGGTAAACTTCAAGAAAATGAATCAGCAAAAATGAAGCATTTAGCAGAGCACTTAGCTCAAAAAGTAATCGGACAGCAGGAAGCTGTAGAAAAAGTAGCAAAAGCGATTCGACGTTCTCGCGCTGGATTAAAAGCGAAGCATCGCCCAATTGGTTCATTCTTATTTGTCGGCCCAACAGGTGTCGGTAAAACAGAGTTAACCAAAACATTAGCTGAAGAACTGTTCGGCTCAAAAGATGCTATGGTTCGTCTAGATATGAGTGAATATATGGAAAAACACGCGGTGTCTAAATTAATCGGTTCACCTCCTGGCTACGTAGGTCACGAAGAGGCAGGACAATTAACAGAGAAAGTACGCCGTAATCCTTATTCCATCATCTTACTAGATGAAATTGAAAAAGCTCATCCAGACGTTCAGCATATGTTTCTGCAAATTCTAGAAGATGGACGTCTAACAGATAGTCAAGGTCGCACAGTAAGCTTTAAAGACACAGTTATCATTATGACAAGTAACGCTGGTGTAGGTGAAAAGAAAATTACGGTTGGGTTTGACGCAGAAAATGACGCACTTAAACAGGCATCCGTTTTAGATTCACTTTCATCTTATTTCAAACCAGAGTTTTTAAACCGATTTGATACAATCATTGAATTTAATCATCTTGAAAAAGACAACTTGATTAAAATCGTGGACCTTATGCTTGCTGAATTAAAAGAAACATTACAAGAACAAAATATCACGCTGAGCGTAGCAGCTGAAGTAAAAGAAAAACTGGCTGAACTTGGCTATCACCCTGCATTCGGTGCTAGACCGCTCCGCCGAGCAATTCAAGAACAGCTTGAAGATCGAATTACAGACTTACTTTTAGATGACGCAGACGTATCAACAGTGAACGTAACGTTAAATGAAGCAAGCGAAATCACCGTACAAAACTAATAGAAAAAGCGACTCTACTTGAGTCGCTTTTTTTTATAGAAATACTTACGTTTATTTACTTTCATCTGTTTTTTCGTCAGCACTATCCGTTGATTCTTCTTGATCATCAGCTGCTTCATCCCCAGATGAATCATCTGCTTCGTCTTGCTTCATTGTTTCCTGTGAATCATCTGTAGTTGTATCCTCCGCTTGAGTATCATCCGACTGTTCTGTTTGCTGTTCTGTGGCATCTTTTTCATCCGTTTGTGAGTTGCATGCTGTGATTAACATAATTGCTAGAAGTGATCCAAATAACTTGACTAATAAACTTTTGTTCATTTTACCGTCTCCTTTCGAATCATCTGAGCCTCTATGTAGTCACCATTCATATGGCTCTACTGGCAGTATAGCCTATCCAATTAGAAAAAAGTTCACTTTTACAAGGTTATCACAAAAGCTTTACATCCCCTTCATTTCGTTCATATTCCCCTCATATTTCCTTAATAGTTTATGACCAGCTACATTCTAGATCTATCTTCCTTGGTCTAAGTGCTCAATTCGGCTATTCACACAGTTGTAACTATGCTAATATGAGTGATATATTACTATATCGTGCAACTAGCTGACTATAAAGTTATTCTCCTATAAAATTATTCACCATTTAAGAAAGGGATTTTTTATGGAATCACACAACCTCATAAAAAAACGGAATTTTATTCTTTTACTTATTTTTTGGCTGCTATATTTTGTCCACATTGTGTTATACCACTTTATTGCAGCTGATCCTCATATGATTGTTTTTATAAGTGGAGGAATTTTATTATTGGTAGTGACGGCTATGTACTACTTTCGTTTTCATCCTGCTATCATTATGTATTCTTTTTTTATATGCTATTATGCCTATATTGCGTACATGACATCTATTGAACCTGCTGTTATTAATTATTTATTTTTGTTTCTTGGAATTATTGTTAGCTTTATTTATTATAGCTATGTCGCTATTGTAATTTCTACATTAATGTCCATAATAATTGTTTTGTACTTTTATGTAAGCAACACTCTTTTTACATCTGTGACTTTCGTGAAATTAGATATCGTTTATTTCATTTTGTTTACGCTGATCACAATGATTATTTTGTTGTATTGTGCTCATTTCTCTAAAAAACTGATTGCTATTACGACGGTCAAAATGAACAAAACCGAAGATGAACTGTACTCAGCTCAAGAGTATTTACAATCTTTTTTTACATACAATCGCGACGCCATTTCCGTGTTCAGTCTAGACGGTAAAGTGATTAAAGTAAACGATGCTTTTGAGCAAATATACGGATGGAAAGCTGAAGAAATTGTCGGAAAAGCCATTCCATTCATTCCTGCTGGCTTAAAAGGCGGCGCTGAAAGCCGATTAGAAAGGGTTAAAAAAGGAGAAAAGCTGGTAGCCTTTGAAACTCAAGATAAGCGAAAAGACGGAAAAATAATTGATGTAGAAATCACTGTTTCACCTATTTTTAATCGTGATCAGCAAGTCGTTGCGCTTTTTGGTATTTCACGCGATCTTACAGAAGAAAAAGAAACAGAAAAATTTCTTCGCAAAACCGATAAGTTATCTTTAGCCGGCGAAATGGCAGCGGGAATCGCTCATGAAATTCGAAATCCGCTTACTTCTCTGAATGGATTTATTCAGCTTATTCATGAAGACAGCAGCCGCTATCATTCTTATACAACCATCATGCTGAGCGAACTGAATCGTATTAACTCAATCGTTGGAGAATTTTTATTGCTCGCTAAACCTCATGACACGGTTATGAAAAAGCACGCATTCTCTACTATTTTAAATGACGTTATTCTTCTGTATGAATCAGAATGTGTATTAAAAAATGTCGTAGTTAAAACGCAGGTGGAAGCCCCGCATACATACATCTGCTGTGATGCAAATCAAATTAAGCAAGTACTCATTAATTTATTAAAAAATGCGCTCGAAGCTATGCCTAGCGGAGGAGAAATTCATTTAAACGTTACTCAGCATACTAAAGATCTTACTATTTTCATTAAAGATACAGGAGTCGGCATTCCTTCACATTTGCTTACGCACATTCAAAAGCCTTTTTTTACTACGAAGCCCTCAGGTACCGGTCTTGGACTTGTTGTGATTAAAAACATTTTGTATCAGCATAAAGGAACATTTGAGATTAAAAGCACTGTTGGCGAAGGAACCAGCGTTTCCCTTACGATTCCTTTATGGGAACAAGAAATTAATCATTAAAAAAAGAGGCTGGAATAAAAGTATGTTAGTTGAAGAAAGATCCGAACGAGTTTGATTCTTAATTAAGAATCAAACTCATTGGGATTTTTTTATTATGAGGGTGAACGTAGATTTAATCTAGGTGCTTCTAGCTGTTGATTGGAGGGCAAGGCGAAGACTCCTGCGGGAAAAGCGGAATAGGTGAGACCCCGCAGGAGCATAAGCGCCGAGGAGGCTCACCGGCCGCCCGCGGAAAGCGAAGCCTTGCACGGAAATCAACGGCGGTGTAACAAGCGATTCATACTAGATTGTTTATCCCATTTGTTCGTCTTTAGATTGGATTGATTTTGTTGTGTCTCAATCTCTTTTTTTATAGCTTTTTATCATCAATACTATTTAAATAGCTTTCAATTTCATCTACTACAGACTGCACGCAGCCCTCTTCGAATGGAGAGATCAAATTCGCCTCCTCTACTAATTCTAAAAACGGCTTACTTCCGCCAAGCTTACACAAATGAACGTAATCTTGCCATGCTTGCTCATGATTTTCTCGATCTTTTTTCCAAAATTGAAATGCACAAATTTGAGCGAGCGTGTAATCAATATAATAAAACGGAGACGTGTAAATATGAAGCTGGCGCTGCCAGAAGCCCCCGCTTTCTAGAT